>ENA-UOOE01003385-UOOE01003385.1-fermentation-metagenome-genome-assembly--contig:-NODE-3385-length-10158-cov-3.134515_pt1 | contig 10158 bp, 10 predicted proteins | sample MGYA00245776_ERZ724021 | MGnify/ENA primary metagenome ERZ724021 (study PRJEB28704, sample SAMN03018321) | fermentation metagenome | biome: anthropogenic terrestrial biome; feature: soil; material...
GTGTCACCCACGCAGGTGTTGGGGGAGTCTTGGAGCTGGGTTGGGGAATGGGTGGCCTTCGCTATTATTTGGAAAAGAAAGCCCCATCTCGCCTTGAGCCAGAACAGTGGGCCCATGAAATTTTAGATATTGTCAACATCCTCTATCAGGGTAGGCCAGGAGATGATGCCACAGTTGTGGTACTCAGGGCCCGGTCTCCTCGGAGCATGATGTTGCTTTCAGGTCCACCTGAAGATAAAGAATTAGATGAAGAGCTTTGCAACAGGCTGCGAGCCTTCCCTGGTCAAAGAGTGATTGCAGGTGGGGCCACAGGCAATATGGTGGCTCGGCAGTGGAATGAGCGGCTTCAGACCCAGATGAACTATGAGGATCCCACAGTGCCGCCTAAAGCGACATTGACTGGAGCCCATTTGGTGACCGAAGGCATTCTCACCTTAAATAAAGTCATAGATAGGCTACGGTTGGTGCTAAGCGGCGAAAATATTCCCCCCCAAGAGGATGGGGCCTCTTGCCTTGCCCGAGAGCTTTTGCGCACAGAAAATATTCACTTTATAATTGGCACAGCCCTCAATCCGGCCTTCAGATCCCTGCAAAGTGCCGTTGCCTATCCAACGCGGCAGCAGGCAATAGCTGAACTTTCTCGGCTGTTGGCAAGACTGGGTAAACAAACTACAGTGGAATGGTACTGAGGAGGCGTAAGATGTGATCACAGTTGAAATCTGTATTGGCACTGCTTGTCATCTGATGGGAAGCGAAGAGATTTTTACGGCTCTAGAAGAATTGCCACCTAAACTAAAATCTAAAATTGTAATCCGAGGCACTAGTTGCCTTGGTGGCTGCGATCGCGGCCCTGTAGTGCGAATTAATAATCAGACCTACTATCGGGTTACTCCCTCTGAACTGAAAACGGTTTTGAAGAAGTTAGGAGGAGAGGATTCATGAGAAGAATTACTTCAGAGATAGACAAAATTCGCCGCCAGGTGCTAACTGAAGTAGCGCGGCTTGCATTTGAAGGAAAACTATTACGGGAGATCGAAGATCTACCCTATGGATTATTTGACAATGGAATCAAAAATTATCGTTGCTGCCAATTCAAAGAAAGAGCGGTCCTCAGGGAGAGAATTCGCCTCAGTCTCGGTGAAGACCCTGCAGGTGACAGAGAGCCTTTGGTAAAGGCTGCAACCCGGGCGCTAAAACGCGAAAAAGTTGAAGGACCTATGCTCCAGGTGATAGATATTGCCTGTGATCAGTGTCCAATCGATAGTATCTTGGTTACAGATGCCTGCCGCCACTGCGTGGCCCACAATTGCGAAAACGCCTGTCCCCGGGATGCCATTTGTGTAATCAATGGCAAGGCTGTAATTGAGAAGGATAAATGTATAGAGTGCGGACTTTGCGTGGAGGCCTGTGAGTTTGGAGCGATTCTAAAAATCCAGCGGCCTTGCGAGCGTGCCTGCCAGGTAAATGCCATCAGTTCCGGAGAAGACAGACACGCCACTATCGATCCCGCTGCGTGTGTGAACTGTGGCCAGTGCACAATAAGTTGTCCTTTTGGGGCAATCAGCTATAAATCTGAGATCTTGCCTCTGATCCTGAATCTTCTAGATGGGAAAAAAGTAGTCGCCCTTGTGGCTCCATCTGCCCCAGGTCAGTTTGGTCGTAATATTTCCATGGGCCAGCTGTTTGCAGGCCTGAAAAAGCTAGGTTTTACAAAGTCTTTGGAACTTGGGTATGCCGCAGACGAGGTGGCCCAGAGGGAGGCAGCAGAACTGGGGGATAGTTGGCTGACCAATTCATGTTGCCCCGCATATAAGGACTTGGTGCAGAGGCGCTATCCTACGCTCCGAGATCATATTTCGGACTTGCCCAGTCCCATGGCTCTGGCAGCCCAAACAATTCGAGAATCCGCTCCTGATGCTTATATTGTTTTTATAGGGCCTTGTCTTGCCAAGAAAACTGAAGCTCCCCAGCTTCTCGATGCAGTGCTCACCTTCGAGGAATTGGCATGTCTTTTTGTAGCAAGGGATATTAACCTCTCAAAACTCGCTCCTCAAAAGCTGGAAGCGCGGCCTTCAGTCTTCGGTCGGGGTTTTGCTGCCAGCGGTGGTGTGGCTCGTGCTGTGGAAAATCACAAAAAGGTGAAAGTCGAGAGGGGAGATGGCCTGGCTGAGTGCCAGAGGATCCTGACGTTGGCCCAGAAGTTGGGTTTAGATGCTGACTTTCTAGAGGGGATGGCATGTCCAGGCGGATGCCTTGGGGGACCGGGGACGCTTGTGGATAGTACGGTGAGCAAAAGAGCCTTAGCGCTAGATTTAAAACAACCGGATAAGAAAAACGGGTAGCTACCGAGCTACCCGTTTTTTAATGCAAAGAGCACAACAAAACTAATGCAAATTCATGCAATACAAGATCTTATTTTGCATTTAAATAACACGTTAACAAGGATGCTTTTTGCAATTTCGAAATATCATTCTGCATTTATCCAGCTAAATAACTTGGTGAACAATCTATATCGTAACAATACAATGACATCATTTAAATAATTTAACGTGTTAGGAAGGAATTCTAGTTTTCGGGGAGAATAGTAATAATAAGAGAATGCAAACGACTGCATGATTTCTAGTTATAATAGAGGTGGCAAAAGTGGCAACAATGAATGATGTTGCAAAAAAAGCAGGTGTTTCTGCCTCCACGGTCTCTAGGGTTTTAAATCCCACTCCCAATGTGACCATCAGTGCTGAGACCCAGGCAAAAGTACGTGCTGCAGCAGAACAATTAAATTATCGAACTAATCTACTTGCACAAGGATTGCGCTTAAATAAGTTCAATAATCTTGGTTTTTTACTCTGTGAGCGCTCTTTAGATCAAATGTATTATTATAATCTCTTAAAAGCAGTAGAGAACGAAGCATCTAAAACAGGGCTCAGTTTGATTTTTGCTACTTTAGATGATAAACATACTCCCCCCATGCTCAATGACTCCAATATTGATGGTCTCCTTGTTACAGGGCGGGTCACCAAAGAAAAAATAGAGCTCATAGAACGCGCAGGCGTGCCCTTTATCGTGTTGGGACTTCCTTTAGACGAACAGGTGGACTGTAATGTTGTTACACCTGATCCTGAAAATGAAATTTTCACTGCTTTGGAATATTTATTAAGCCATGGACATAAAAAAGTTGCCTATATTAGCACCTACCGAGATGCAAAACTGCAAAAGATCAGTGAAAGAGGGTTTAGAGGGGCCTATTTAAATGCCTCCCTCCCAGTTGAAATGGACTTACTAGCAACTTGTGTTGAGGATCCTAACCGTTATTTTCAAAGTTATTTGCTGGAGCAGAGGGTAACTGCACTAGTTGTACAACAACAATTTGTTCCTCAATTTTATGCTTTTATTAATAAACATAAAATATCAATTCCCCAAGATTTGAGTGTTATCATTATTGGAGAAGATCTGCTTGACCCTCAAGCGCAGAATTTCTATCATTATGTCTCAAGTAGAACTAAAGATGTTGGTACTATAGCCGTAGAACAGTTGCATCGTATATGGGACAAAGAGGTTAGCTACGTAAATATTAAAGTTTCTCCCTTCCTCCATGAAGGAAAAAGCGTGCTCAAGCTCACAGAACCATTACAAAAGGAGGCTTGACATCAATATACAGGAATTGCAAGTGAGGAACAAGCCAAAAGGCTACTTGAGCATCTTTTAGATCCTAACGAGTTCAATACTCCCCACCCTGTCCCGTCCCTTTCTCAAGATGATCCAAACTATGAACCTTTAGGCTCTTATTGGCGAGGTGGTGTTTGGGCACCTACAAACTATATGGTAGTAAAGGGATTGAAGAAGTATAATAAGCTACCTTGGGCAAGGGAGATTGCAAAGAAGCATTTAGCTGCAATGCATGAGGTAATGATTAATGAAAATTATGGTGGTATCTGGGAGTGTTATGCACCACAGTACCCTCAGCCTGCGGTAAATGCATATGGTAAATTAGTGCGCCCTAATTTTGTAGGCTGGTCAGGATTAGGCCCAATTTCCATGCTTTTAGAAGTGATCTTTGGGTTGGAATTCGATGCCAGTGAAAACTGTATCGAATGGATCATAGGTACAGAAGGTAGACACGGAATCGAAAACTTGGAGTTTAACGGTGGGAAGGTATCTTTAGTCTGTAAGGGAAAAAGCCATGTGCCAGGCGAGACGAAAATAATAGTTGAAACATCCAGTGAATTAAAGCTCAAATTAAGTTTAATGGGCCAATCCTTTATCCGTGAGCATCTACTAAATGCGGGAACTCATACACTTAGTATTTAAATGGGCTTAGCACTTAAAGCTAATTGGAAAGGGATAATGAAAACCGTGAAAAAGTTAAATGTTCATGACCATCTTTGGGATATAGGGGATAACACCGTTGAATTATTACTTCAGAAGATGGATCAACTAGAGATAGAGATTACTTGCATAACCTACGGCGCACGGCATCTTTTTCAGGAATATGATTGTAATGATCTAGTTGAGGCTGCTTTCAAAAAATATCCTCATAGACTTTGCGGAATGGGTTTTGTTCACTTAGGAGTTGATGGTCCTAGCAAAGTAAGAGAGCTTAAGGATAGAGGTTTTGCAGGCTTAAAAATTATCTACCCTGCTGTAGCATATAACGATGAAAGCGCTTATCCAGTTTATCAGGAAGCGGAAAAATTGAAAATGCCATGTTTATTTCATTTAGGTCCTGTAAGTACCACGAGCTCTCGACCAAAGGGCGTTTTCATAGATTCTAATCGAATGCGGGCTGGAATGCTTGACCCAATAGCGAGAGAGTGTCCACAACTTAGATTAATTGGAGCACATATGGGCTGGCTGGATCACAATGAAGCTTGGACTCTAGCTAGGATGCATCCTAATCTTTACCTAGATACTTCAGGAAATGGTCTGCTACGTAAGCAAAGCAGGGAATTTTATGAGTACAATATTTTAGGTTGGGAGCAAACTTTTCATAAATTTATTTTTGGCACAGATCAATATTATCATACATGGGATGATGTAGTAACTACAGTTACAGATATGCTTGATCATACTTGGCAGGTGGATATTGAAACTAAGAACCTAATCTTTTACGATAACCTAGCAGCTATTCTAAGATGGGCTGGTGTGCCAAACTTATGAAATGCGATTCTATAGAACTATTTAGTTTCTATGAATATTACGTGGCTTTGGCAAATCAAAATATCATAATTGGGCAAAGAAAATGCTCAGAGGCCTTGCCTCATTTAAGTAAGATAAAGAATAAAAGCTTGAGATTTTTTAAATTACTACGACATTACAACAGATGCTCCGAATTTCATTACGGATTTCGCACTGATAGCGCTACGGGTTAAGCTTTTTAATACAACCTCAATTTCGCATATGCTGTAAACCGGGCACTGAGGATGCGACATCTATTTGGGAAACGGTAAGCAAAGTAGATATTAAAAGACTTCTATGCTGCGAGCGCCCTTCTGCAGCCATACTGTAAGGGATGCTCAATAACTCATCAATTATTTCAAGCCGTCTTCATCAGTAGTTATGGTAATGCATTAACAAGGGATTATATCTTAGGAAGAGCACATAGACGAATATATAGGCTATCTTTTCTTGACAATATATTTTTTCGTCTGCAAGCTTCTTTGACGATTTTATTAAATATCCTTGCACTTATTCTACACTTTTTTGAGCAAAACAACTGTATAATGGGTTATTTTTGCGTCTTCAGCAAGCCCTACCGTAAGACAGTTTAAGCTGCTCTGGCGGCTATAGTAGCCTTAAGACGTACTGAGCGGTTCTTTAATAAGATATGCGGGTACCAAATCAATCAGGCCTTGGGTATGTTACTATTTGCGCAAGGCCTTATTTATTAGGTGTTCGATAGCGCCGGTTTTTGCTGGAAGGAACAAAGGAAAAAGAATAGTGCAATACAAGATCCGGGCGTGCAAATAAGGAGATGAACAGCAAGAGAATAGAGCTCCTCCATAGCAGAATGAATCCCTATAGGCAAAATTTGATAATCCAAGAGGCATTTACGATGTTGACTTCCCAAATTGATTGATGGTTTACCGCAATATATCAGAGTTTATCTGCCTAAATTGTACTGCGAAAGTTGAGTCCAATAAGAAATATAAATATTTTTTTTCACAAGGAAGGATTTTACGACATCATGACGAAATATAAACAATAAAGCTATGTAATCGTTTTACGTGAATTGATTTCAGCATAAAGAGAGGAAAAAACCGTGGTTACAATTTCTGACGTGGCGAAAGAAGCTGGAGTATCTCAGGCAACTGTATCTAGAGTTCTCAATAAGAAGAAAACAAATATCCCTATAAGTGAGAAGACAAAAAAGAAAGTTCTTGAGGCAGCTGAACGCCTGAATTATACTCCCAATCGAGCTGCACAAAATCTTAGGACAGGTTCTACAAACAGCATTGGTTTCTTATTGTGTGAAAGACCATTTAGCAATCAACACTATTATATTATGCTGAAATATTTAGAATCGGAGTTGTCAAAGAGGGGTAAAAATCTACTTTTTTCGATTTACAATCCAAAGGAAGAATTACCACAAATGATAATAGACCGAGCTGTAGATGGATTGTTTTTAGCAGGAAAAGTAACGAAAAGTTTAGTGGAAAAGGTACAAAAATCAAAAGTTCCATTTATTGTATTGGGCAGTATGGCAGATGAAGCTTGTGATATAAATACAGTATCTGGTGATTTAACTCATAATATAACTATGGCTTACGATTATTTATTAGCAAATGGGCACAGGGATATTTTTTATTTTTCTGATTACAAAGAGCCCTTGTTGGTGGAAAAGATTCGGATAGCTTGTAAAGATGCATATCAAAAAAAACAACTGCTCCCAAGAACAGACCTTATAATAACAAATTTAAAAGAGCCTTACTTCGCCATCAATGAGATTCTTTCTGAACATCCCGAAGTTACAGCGCTTATTATACAACAGCATTATGTGAATGTCATAATGCGTATATTTGAACAGAAGCGATTGAGCATTCCAGAACAAATGAGTTTAATAATAATTGGTGATGAAGCATTAGATAATTGGCAACGTGAATATTATACTTATATTTCAAGTGCGACAAAAGAGTTGGTTGAGTGTGGTGTAGTGAATATCTTAAAAATGTGCAAAGGCGAAGGTGGTAAAGTAGATGCATTTATTAGGGGTGATGTATTCAAAGGAACGACCGTAAAAAAAAATTCATGAAGGAATTTATCCGTGGAGATGGTGTTGTGAAAAGGAAAAAATATTACATAGCAAATGGTTCTTTATTGTTACTGCCTCTCACTTAATCATCAAAGAGTCGCCTTGTGTAATTTGCAAATTAAGCAGGATATAATTTTTTTTGTTTAAGCAATTATTTATTGTAAGGGGTTGAATTGTTTATGAAGAGGTGCATCTATTTGGTATTAACAATATCGTTAATGCTATTGAGTCTCTTTATATTCGGTTGTGGGAAAAATGGTCCAACCGCTGTTTCCGATAGTGAAGTTGTAAACTTAAGGATCGGGTTACCTAGTGGTTTTGACGTTACCCCAGAGGAGATAATAAGATTATTTGAGAAAAGAAATCCTAATATAAAAGTTTCTATAGATGATGCCCCCTGGGGAGATTACCAAAAAAGAGTACAATTGCAAATGATGTCAGGAGATTGCCCGGATGTTTGGTTTTTAGAAAGTGGAGTAATTATGAGTTATGGCTCATTAGGAGTAGCAGAAAACTTAAAATCATTTATTGCTTCTAAGGAGAAGACGGGTAATTATTTGATGTTAGATGATACAAAGGATGGGGAAGGGAATGTCTGGGGGGTACCTCATGCTTTGCAACCAACGGCTTTAGCATATAATATCGACATGTTTCAAGATGCAGGTATGGAGCTTCCAGATGAAACTTGGAATTTTAACAACTTAATTGCTGTTGCAAAGAAGCTCACAAAGAAAGATGCTAATGGGAAAACTCTCCAGTATGGCTTTATAACAGATTATTCAATAACAGTTGGCTATTATCCATGGATAAAAGGATTAGGCGGCAATATTCTGGATGAAACAAAATCAAAATCGCTTCTGAATTCTGACCCTACAACAAAAGCTATTCAAAAATGGGCAGATTTAGCTCATAAAGAAAACATATTCCCCCCTTATACAACATACAAAGCAAATAGAGGAAGCTATAATATGTTCGGCACAGGTAAAGGAGCTATGTTTTTCATTCAATATGTTTTAGCAAATAGAGTAAATAAAGACTTTCCTAATTTGAATTGGGATGTTGCTCCAATGCCTGAAAGTGTTGCTGGGAAAAGATATATTCCATATGTGGCTAATTCTTGGGTGATCTATAAGAAAGCGAAGCCTGCAGTGAAAGAAGCTGCTAAGCGCTGGCTTGAATTTTGGTTATCTGATGAGGCTCAAACAATTTTAGCAGGTAATGGTGTTAACATTCCTGCCAACAGAAAATCATTCGAAAAGGTGCAAAGGGACCTACCCTCGCCTAGGAATCGAGAAGTTTTCATAAAGTATCTCGATGATTCAGGGAGTAACCTTGATTTAAATGCTACATGGAATTCATGGCAACCGATTATTGCAGCTGTGATGGAACGAATATATGGAGAAAGAGTGGATGTAGGTGCAGGTATTTCGGAAATGCATAAAGAAGTGGAAAAGATATTAATAAAAGGAAAAAAGTAAGCCATATTTATTAGTTATTGGAGGCAATGAAATGGGTGAACGAGAAAAGTGGGGATATTTGTTTTCACTTCCTTATCTAATCTTCCTTTCATTATTTTTTATTGGTCCTGTCATATATCTAGTTTTTTTGAGCTTTACAAACTTTAATGGATTTTCTCCTCCGTCGTGGGTCGGTTTTGGAAATTGGATATCTGTGTTTAGTGATCAAAAAGTATGGCATGCAGTCAGAAATACTGCTTTTTTCGCTATTATCTTTGTACCACTTCAAACTATTTTAGCTTTAGTTCTGGCTTTTTTAATGCAAAAAACAACTTTAGGTACTACTACTCTTCGAACTTTGTATTTTCTTCCTGTGGTTACTCCATGGGTTGCGGCGACCGTAATTTTTTCGGTATTACTTTTACCTGAGGTTGGGATTGTTAGTAAAGCTGTTGCTAAATTTGGTTTCAAAAATGCCCAGTGGTATTTAAGTTCGAATTGGATGGAAGTCATGGGAACTTTAGCTGTGCTCAATGCTTGGAAGGGCATAGGTTCATCTATGGTTATCTATACGTCGGGTTTGCAGGGAATATCCAAAGAAGTTAATGAGGCTGCCATTATAGATGGTGCTTCGACATGGGAGCGTTTTAAGCATATTACAGTGCCTCTAATATCCCCAACAACATATCTAATTGTTGTATTAGGTACTATATCTGCCTTTCAGGTCTTCGAATTAGTGTTGTTGTTAGCTGGCAATGATAAATCAACCTCCATTCATGTTCTCAATACTTTAATTTATAGATCAAGTTTTGGAGAATTAGCTTTTGGTGAAGCAGCAGTAATTACATGGGTTCTTATAGCAGTTGTTTTTTTATTAAATGTTGTATATAGAGCGCTTGAAAAGAGGTTGGTTCACTATGAATAAAGTTAAGATTTCAAGGTGTATAGTGTTAACCCTATTAATACTAGGCGCGTTGATAACTATAATGCCTTTCCTATGGGGATTCTCGACTTCTTTTAAGACTATGCAAGATTATGCTATGAGCGATAAGATTAGTTTTAGTAAAATTAACTTTCAAAACTATAGAAGGGTTTTATTGAAGAATGATATTGGTAAGTATGCTTTAAATAGCATATTAATAAGCACTATTGATGTTCTAGGATTATTAATGTCATGTTCGCTAGTAGGTTATGGACTTGGGGTGTTAAAATTTAAGGGGAGCAACGTTATTTTAGGTATGGCAATTGCTACAATGTTCCTACCCGGAACAGCAACTATGATTCCAGTTTATTTGATATGGAACAAGTTAGGTGCTGTTGGTACATATATTCCCTTAATACTACCTTCATTTTTAGGTTCTGCTTTTGGTATTTTTTTATTGCGTCAATTTTACGCAACCTTACGATAGCGTCAAGTCATTGTAGGTCTAAAAGTTTTGATGTAGAAACCTC
>ENA-UOOE01003390-UOOE01003390.1-fermentation-metagenome-genome-assembly--contig:-NODE-3390-length-10137-cov-4.949415_pt1 | contig 10137 bp, 8 predicted proteins | sample MGYA00245776_ERZ724021 | MGnify/ENA primary metagenome ERZ724021 (study PRJEB28704, sample SAMN03018321) | fermentation metagenome | biome: anthropogenic terrestrial biome; feature: soil; material...
CTGTCCCAGCCGAAATTCTGCCAGATATCCGACCATACATATACACTGGAAAAGGCTCCGGCACTGCCCATCAGATTGGGAGCCTCCTTCCCGAACAGACGATAGATATTTCCAATCAAACCGCTGCCGGGGGAAAGAAACAGTATGATAATCCCAACCATAACCACGGTGGAAATAAAATGAGGAAGATAGGTTATGGTCTGAAAGCTTTTCCGGAACCAGTTACTCTTCATCTGATTGACGACAAGAGCCAGTAAAATGGGCAGCGGAAAGCCCGCGGCCAGGCTGTAGAGATTGATGACAAGCGTATTGCGAATGGTGGTGTCAAATTGAAAGGACTTGAAGAACTTCGTAAAATATTTATGCCATGGATCTGCCCAGGAACTTCCTGTAATGCCCGTAGCCGGTTTGAAATCCTTAAACGCTATGATAACCCCGTACATGGGCTTGTATGCAAAGCATATCAGCAATATAACCGCCGGCAGTAAAAGGAGATACAGTCCCAGGTTCCGGCGGATCCGCCGCCACAGATGCTGCATCTTCCCTTTCACAGGTTGTTGTGTATTTGCCGAAATCATCCCGCAGCCCCTCTCTTTTTCCATCCATGCTGATCCCTGTCCACTATATCGATGCGGTTATCGTTAACATCAGTACAAACGTAATATACCAAATCATTTTCAGTATGTCAAGGGGAAATACCCAAAAAATTTGGATGTTTTATAAGATGGATTACCTAAAATAAAGCTTGCCTTTTCCCTGAGTCAGCCTTTATAATAGAAATATGGCAAAATATAATGATTATTTTGGGTTTATCGTTATCCCAAACACAGAGGAGCATGTATATTGAAAGCTATTTTTTCATCACAGTCTGTACTGCTGAAGACAGCAGCAGAAGGGGGGATTCCATGGTTACTTTGAAGGATATTGCCCGGGAAGCAGGCGTCAGCGTTATGACCGTCTCCCGGGTGGTAAACGGTAATTTTTCCAAGGTATCGGTGGAAAACATAAAAAAGATACAGGCCATCATAGAAAAAAAGCATTATGTCCCCAATTCCACCGCCCGTTCTCTGTCTTCCAAATCCTCCCGTATTGTTTCCCTCATCGTCCGGGGCCGGGGAAATGAGCTGACCAACCCCTACAATGCCACCATGGTTGGGGAAATCGTGCCGTTGATCCAGAAACAGGGCTATTATCTGATGTTGCATTTCACGGATCAATATGGAGATATCACCCAGCGGCTCCGGGCCTGGAACGTGGAAGGCGCCATTTTCGTGGGTACCTTTGACGGAGAAATCCAGAAGATCATACGGGACAACCAGATCCCCCTGATTTTTACCGACAGTTACAGCCGGGTCCGGCAGATTACCAATGTCGGGGTGGATGATTACAAAGGCGGGGAACTGGCTGCCCACTATCTGCTCAAAAATGGTCACAAAAACTTCGCCTTCGTCGGATGGGCGCTTGCCTCCGGAGTTGTACGGGGCAGATTCAAAGGCTTTCGGGAAACCCTCGAAAAGGCCGGTTACCCTTTGGACCGTTCCCATATTTTAGAAGTTAAGGATTCCCTATCAGATATCGTGAGTGCCATATGTGGATTTGAAGAAGACCACGTCGCCATTTTCACATCTGCTGATCTGCTTGCCGTTACACTGATGGATCGCCTCCGGGAGCGGAATCGAATCGCCCCCAGGGATTATTCCATTATCGGTTTTGATGATCTGTCCATCGCAGGCTGCGTCACACCCAGGCTGACCACCATAAGCCAGAGCTTCCCCAAAAAGGCCAAAGCGGCAACGGACCTTCTGTTCCGGCATATTCAGGATCCCACTGCACCTTCCGAAAATGTAACCCTGGATGTTCATCTTGTCAGCAGGGAATCGGTTTCCTGCCGACACCGGGATGGACATGGCCCGATGCCGGTATCCTGAATTGACTCATCCGAGTGAAAAGTTTTCCTCTTTTCTTGACTTCCCCGAATCGCAGGTCTATAATAAATGCGAATGCGAACCATTTGCATTTAAATGCAAAGGATACTGCGAATATTGACACAAACTATGGTCAAGTTAATTGAGAAAGAAGAAAAGAGGTCTGCCACAGATGAAAAGATTCCGGAACCTTCTGCTTGCAGAATGCCTGGCCCTTCTGCTTTTGACCGGATGCAGTCCGTCACGGAACCCTTCCGTTCCGGGAAGAGACGGGCAAGAGCCACATAAGGAAAAGCTGTCTGTCTGTGCCAGCTTTTATCCCATGTATGATTTTGCCCGGAAGATCGGCGGTGACAAAGTCCATGTCATCAACATGGTGCCGGCCGGAACCGAGCCCCACGACTGGGAACCTGCCGCTTCTGATATCGTGGCGCTGGAAAAAGCCGATGCTTTTATTTACAACGGTGCCGGTCTGGAGGGTTGGACCGGAGATGTCCTGGCCTCCCTCCGAAACAGGAATCTGATCACGGTGGAGGCTTCCAAAAACGTTCCTCTCCTGAAGGAACAAGGCTCAGAAAAGGACAAAGGAAGCAAGCCGGCATCGGACCCTCATGTCTGGCTTAATCCACAGTATGCCAAAAAAGAAATGGAAAACATAAAAAACGGGTTTGTGAAAGCGGATCCCAACAACCAAAGCTATTATGAAGCCAACTATACCAAATACGCAGGTGAAGCGGATCAGCTGGACAGGGAGCTGAAGGATACCTTTTCCGCCCTGCCGAAGAAAGACATCGTCGTGGCCCACCAGGCCTTCGGATATCTGTGTGAAGCTTATGGCCTCCATCAGATCGGTGTGGAGGGCCTGGTACCCGATTCGGAACCGGATCCGGCAAGAATGGCCGAGATCATTGAACTGGCACGGAAATACGATATAAAGGTGATCTTTTTTGAGGAACTGGTCAGTCCCAAGGTATCCGAAACCATAGCCGACGCCGTCGGCGCTGATACCGCTGTGCTGAACCCCATCGAAGGCCTCAGTGAAAAACAGCTGGCTTCGGGCGATGATTACTTTTCCGTCATGCGTCAGAATGCCAGAGCTCTGAAAAAAGCCCTGCAGTAGAAACTCCCAGAAAGAAAATTTGCAGTAAAATGGGTGGAAAAATAAAAAATCCGGCGGATGAACTGGTAAAAAGGATGGAAGGAAGAAGAGAAGAAAAAATGTCCGACAGAAACGTGATCGAAGCAAAAGACTTAAGTTTTGGATATGGAAACGAACCCATCTTCGAAGGAGTCAGCTTCTCCGTCCGCCCGGGGGATTTTATCGCCATTATCGGTTCCAACGGAGCCGGCAAGAGCACTCTGCTGCGGCTGATACTGGGAGAGCTGGCACCGTCTTCGGGGGACCTTCATCTGTTGGGCCAGGACATCCGCCAGTTCCGGGACTGGCCGAAGATTGGCTATCTTCCACAGAATGGGCTGGGATCCGGAGCCGACTTCCCTGCCACTGTCCAGGAGATCGTGCAGGCCAATTTGTTTTCCCGCATCGGCCTGATGCGCTTCCCGAAAAAGGAGCACCGGGAAAAAACGCTTCGCGCGTTGGAACTGGTAGGAATGAAGGATTACGCCGGGCGAATGATCGGGGAGCTTTCCGGCGGACAGCAGCAGAGAGTTCTGCTGGCACGGGTTCTGGTAAACGATCCGGAAATCATGCTGCTGGATGAGCCGACCAACGGAGTCGATGCCCGTTCCGTCCGGTCCTTCTTCGAATTGCTGTCAGAATGCAACCGGGAAGCCGGGCTCACCATTGTCATGGTGACCCATGATATCGCCCGGGCCGAAAACCATGTTTCCAGGGTTCTGTGCCTGGAAGAGGGATCCCTTGTGGAGCTGAAGAAAACCCAGGTTGAAAAGGAGCTTTCCCAAAAACACAAACACCAAAGGAGGCCGGATCATGGCAATTCTGGAATATGATTTCATGCGGCGGGCTTTTCTGGCAGGGATTCTGCTTGCCGTCATTGTCCCCTGCATCGGGATCATTGTCGTACTGAAGCGCCTTTCCATGATGGGGGACGCCCTGTCCCATACATCCCTGGCCGGGGTCGCTGCCGGTCTGGTCATGGGCATCAACCCCATTCTGGGTGCCGTGGTTGCCTGTATTGCTGCAGCATTGGGTATTGAGGCCATCCGCAAACGGATCCCGAAGTTCTCTGAGATGTCCATTGCCATCATCATGTCGGCAGGCATCGGCCTTGCAGGGGTATTGTCCGGTTTTGTCAAAAACGCAGCCAATTTCAACAGCTTTTTATTCGGCAGTATTGTGGCCATCAGCGATTTTGAAATGGTCCTGGTTGTCTGTATCAGCTGCGCTGTGCTGCTTACCTTCCTGCTGCTGTATAAAGAGCTGTTCTACATCGCCCTGGACGAACGGTCTGCCCGGCTGGCCGGCATCCCGGTAAAATCGATCAACTTCATTTTTACAATACTGACCGCCGTTACCGTTTCCATTGCCGCGCGGACGGTAGGTGCCCTGATCGTTTCCTCCCTGATGGTGGTGCCGGTGGCCTGCGGCATGCAGGTGGGGAAAAGCTATCAACAGACGGTTCTGTACTCCATTCTTTTTGCCGTTTGCTTTACCATAGCCGGATTGTTTCTCTCCTATTACCTGCGGCTGAAACCCGGCGGCACCATTGTCCTGATTGGTGTGCTGTGCCTTGTGGTCCTGCTGCTGGTTAAAAGGGTCCTGGCCCGCCGTACCGTATCGGCTGTTGCAGACCGGAACTAAAAATAAAACAAACGGAAGCTATAAACTACAAATCGTAAACGGAAGCTACAAACAAAAAGGATAAATGAAAGGAGGGGCAGGCTCCCTGCCAAACCCCCAATTAACGGAAACAATGGGACGAGCCCTGCTGTAATGGAAATGAAAAAGCAAAACATCGAATGGCCGTCCGGTCTGAAACGGACAAAGCCCCGGGAGAAGGTGCTCTCCGTACTGGAGCATGCGGAAAAGCCCCTGAGCGCCATGGACGTCCGCACCGAGATCGAAAAGGACGGCAGCACCGTCTGGATGTCCACCATATATCGGATTCTGGAGCTTTTTGAGAAAAAAGGCATGGTCCTTAAAGTTGCCATGATGGACAATGAAATGGCATTGTATGAGCTGAACCGATCCCGGCACAAGCATTACGCCATCTGTCTGGGCTGCCGAAAAATTCTGCCCATGGACAACTGCCCCATGGGAAATTTTGTCCCAAAAATAGAGGAGGAGGATTTCCATGTGGTAGGCCATCATATCGTCGTATATGGCTACTGCAGGGAATGCTCCTCCAAAAAATCGAAGTAAAGTGCGTCAAACAGTTGTTTGATTGCTTTGTTTACATGGCATCCTCTTTCAGGGCGTCAATGATATTCTCCTTCTTGACCTTTGCGGTGGAGTACAGCATCGTGACCCCCACAATGACAAAGATCAGAACAATTGCGATCAGGTAGCTCTTCCAGGGCAGAGCAAAACCAACCTCATACACATCTTCCTCCATCCTGTGCAGAAGAAAGGAAATCCCAACACTGACCGGCACCCCAAACATCAGCGATTTCAACCCATAAAAGATACTTTCAAACCGAATCATCTTGTTGAAGCTCCGCGGGGTCATGCCAACCGAACGCAGCATGGCAAACTCGTGCCGGCGCAAAGCAATATTGGTGGTGATGGTATTGAAGATATTGGCAACGCATATAAGGCTGATCAGAGTGATAAACCCGTAGATGAAAACACGGAGTACGGTAATAAGATTCCGTTCGCTCTGTGCCTCAGCAGCGACGTTATAAATATAGGTCCTGTTCGAAAATTCCTTGAGCTTCTCCCGGATCTGTGTTTCCACTTTGTCGGCATTCTCCTTGTCACAGCTCAGGAATAGCTGCTGATAGCTGATATGGCCTTCGGAATCCAGATCCTTGAAATCATCCGGCAGGCTGTCAAAAACCGTACTGCTGACCACTCCTTCCACCTCCAGCAGAGAAGAAACAAGTATGCCCATGGGTCTTTGGTCCGTCAGCAGCCCAATCTCCATCTCCACTTTGTGATTTCCTTCGCTTTCATCCGCCAAATCCTCAGAGGAAAAGTGCAGGGAGTCCCCCGGTTTCATATCCAGAAGCTCTCCTCCGGTACGTTTCCCACGGACAAAGGTCTGTCCGTAATTGATCAGAATCATCCGCGGATGCTCCGGATCCCGATATTCCGCAGGATTCACACCCAATTCAGCGGTATACCGGTCAAAGCTCTCATCATCCGGACAGGCAAGTTTGATTCGAAAATCGCCTGTTTCATCCTTATCATAGACCTGATGCAGCAGCTTCGAAAGCTTTGCATCCTTTATTGGGTAGGAACCAACGGTTTCTTTCATCCGAGTGGTTTCCTTTACGCCCTCCAGGACAGCAATTTCCTGATTGACCTGTTGGATTCCTTCCCCTGCATTCATATAGGATACCATCAGATCATAGTTGACGCCGGTTTGCATATAACTTCCGCTCCTTTCCAGAGCTTCCGCATAATAGGAGACCGTGAGAAACAACACCAGACTGATGGTAAGCGATATTACAGTGGAACGGTACTTTTTCCGGCTGCGCTTAAAATTTTTCAGGGCGATTTCCCCTTCAAAACCAAACAGGGCACGGATCAGCCGGGATGTCTTCACCGATTTGCGGGTCAGATGCACCTCTTTAGTCTGGCGGATCGCGTCAATGGGCATAATCTTCGATGCCCGCCGGGCAGGAACCCACACCGAGACAAAAATGGTCAAAGCGGCCAATATGGCAGCTGCCACAATGGACGGAAGGGATACATGCAGCGCAAGTCCGGCTTCGGAGGAAAAGTTGGCAAAGCTGTTCAACAGCGGCCGAATGGCGGAAAGGGTAATGCCGATGCCGGCAATCCCTGCAAGAATCCCCAGGGGGATCCCGACAACGCCAAGGAGGAAGCCTTCAAAATACACGCTGTGGCGCTTCTGCTGCCTGGTTGCGCCTACACTGGCCAGCATCCCCAGCTGGCTGACCCGCTCAGAGATGGAAATGGCAAACGCATTGTAGATCAGCGATATGGATGCCACCATAATAATGATAAGGAATATCGAAGCAAACCCATAAATCGCATTCTGTGCCGATTCGTTTGCAACAATGCCGCTGTACCGCAGGAGTTCTTTGTTATATTCCACATGGCTGTCCTCCAGGCCGATGTTTCCTGCAATTTTATCGACATCCCTGAAAAAGCTATGTCTCAGCTTCCCTGCGGTCAGGGTAACAGTTACGGTATCCTCCGGACTCAGCACATTCTCATCCAGACGGGTAATGGAAGTATACCCCGGGGCAGAGATGGGCTCAAATCTGGGGCGTTCCATGATTCCCGCCACGGTATACGTGCGGGTCTGTTCCGGAACAAAAGTTTCGTACGGACTTTCTCCGTCTTCGTTATCCGATTGGATCTGAAAGGGAACGGACTGACCCAGGATATCCCCATCCGAAGTATCCGAATTTTTACGTTTTCCCACCTGAAAGGAAATGGTGTCCCCCACATGGTATTCCACACCGCCGTTGGTCTTCAGATGCTCCGGCAGCAAAAGTTCCCCGTCGTTCTGGGGCATATGTCCTTCCAATAATTTCACCGGCATACTTTTGTAACTGGCGTCACTGAATTTTTCCACAAACAAATAGGGTTTATCCTGATTTTTTCCATCCTTCAGCTTCGCATATCCCACATCCTGTGTCAGAGAGATCTCCGGCTTGAAATCGGCCTTCTCAAAAGCGGACACATCTTCCATCCGCACCCCGGAGATCCTGGCATGCCAGTTTCCGGTATCCGCCATGGTCTCCCTGAACATGGTATCCAGAAAAGAAGAGCAGAACGTGGATACGGCGGCAATCATGGCAGTGGACAGGATGATCCCGATCAGGGTCACCACCGTCCATTTCCGGTTGGACTTCATGCTGCGAAGGGTAAAGCGGCTCATTACATTCATTTCCGGATCACCTCATCACTGGCAATGCGTCCGTCTTCAATGGAAATGACACGATCCGCCTGCAGCGCAATGTTCGTATCATGAGTAATCAGAATCAGGGTCTGATAATACTTTTCGTTGGACATACGCAGCAAATGCACAATGTCCGCACTGTTGGCACTGTCAAGATTTCCGGTGGGCTCATCCGCCAGCATCAGAGCCGGATTGTTGATCAGAGCCCGGCCGATGGATACACGCTGCTGCTGCCCGCCGGAAAGCTGATTGGGCAGATGATGGACACGGTCGCTGATATTCAGGGTGCTGAGCATATCAGCAAGCTTCTTTTTATCCGGCTTTCTCCCATCCAGCAGCAGGGGCAGGGTGATATTCTCCTCCACATCCAATACAGGAATCAGATTATAGAATTGATAAATCAATCCCACCTGCCGTCTCCGGAAAATGGCCAGTTTGGTTTCATCCAGCTGATAAATATCGGTGCCTTCGAGGAATACTTTCCCCGAAGTCGGGCGGTCCACACCGCCCAGGATATGAAGAAGAGTGGATTTGCCGGACCCGGACGGACCGATAATGGCGACAAATTCGCCCTTGTCTACCGAAAAGCTCACATCGTCCAGGGCACGGACCTTTGCTTCTCCGCGACCATATGTTTTTGTCAGGCTTTCCACCCGAAGAATTTCCAAAATAATCTACCTCCCCACGCAAAGCAGTCTTCCGATACAACAGCATCTTCTGCAGTTTGCGCTTATTTTCATTTCCCTCCCATGGGATCCGGCATTATTTTAAATTCTGCATGTGACAATCCGGTGACTATCCAAAAGATTTATGATTTTTATTCCGGTAAATTTCCTGATTGATAGAAACCTGTTTCCTGTTTGTATCCCTGATAACAAAACGTCCGATTCCTATCCTAAAATATTTTATAGTTATTATTTTTTTGGAAAACGCAAAATGAATTCCGCTCCGCCCTCCAAAGCATTTTTGGCACCCAGGGTGCCGCCCTGTGCCTCTACAATGGCTTTTGCCATGGCCAGGCCAATCCCCACACTGTTGTCGGCAGAGTTTTTTCCTTTATAAAAGCGCTCGAAAAGATAAGGCAGATCCGCTTTGTCGATTCCCGGACCGCCGTCCCGTACTTTGATTTCCGTAAAGAGAACATTGGAAGAAGCGAAAATATGGAGTTCACCGCCTGCCGGCGTATGCTCCGTACAATTCTTCAGGATGTTGGTCAACGCTTCCGCCGTCCAGTTTTCATCGCAGGACAAAGTGCCTTCTCCGGCCTGAACGGAAACGGTCTGCTCCTTAAGCTCCATGGAGATCCGTATCGGATCAATCGCCTTATCAATCAGGCGGGAAAGCGGGACAGGGGTGGACCGGAAGGAAACCGCTTCCGCATCCAGCCGGGAAATCTTCAGCAGCGCATTGGTAAGCCAGGTCAGACGTTTCAGCTGCATCTGCAGCTGTGCCGTAAATTCATTCCGCCGATCCTCATCCAGCTGACTGTCCTCCAGTAACTCCGTCATGACAGACATGGAAGTCAGCGGTGTCTTGAACTGATGGGAGATATCGGACAGGGCGTCCGCCAATTGCAGCTTGTCCCTCTTCAGCTGTTCGCTTCTCTCATTCAGGGACACGGTCACCTTGTAAATTTCGCTTTTCAGGATGGACAGTTCGCCTTCCTCGTTGTCCGGAAGCTCCAGGGCATATTCCCCGTCATTCACCCGCTTCAGATAATCCCCCAGAGAAGAGAGCTGCCGGTATTGTCTCCGGACAAACATCAAAAAATGGATGTCCAGCAGCAGGCAGCCGCCCCCGGTTGCCACAGCCGCAGCCGGCGAAAAGGCATGGACGACGGCGACGGCTGCTATCGTAATCAGCAGCATAATGCACAGCAACTTTCTGATTTCCCGGTTTCGCAGCCATTTCATCAAATTCATTTCCGCCTCCTTCCGGCCATTGTTCTCAATGGACTATCCTCGTATCCTCTTTCCGACTGCATCATTTCCATACCGCTGTCCACGGCGCAGAGGTTATTCCGTTTCCGACAGCTCCGGTATTTCTTTATATTCCATTGTCCATAGTGGCACAGACAATCCCATTCCAAAAAGCAATCCTAAAAAGTGATTCTTCCCATTGGGCTGCTTTCAGCTACTCTCCCATCCGGTACCCCATCCCGCGAACCGTCTGAAGCAGCACGGGATGCTGAG
>ENA-UOOE01003392-UOOE01003392.1-fermentation-metagenome-genome-assembly--contig:-NODE-3392-length-10127-cov-3.955620_pt1 | contig 10127 bp, 12 predicted proteins | sample MGYA00245776_ERZ724021 | MGnify/ENA primary metagenome ERZ724021 (study PRJEB28704, sample SAMN03018321) | fermentation metagenome | biome: anthropogenic terrestrial biome; feature: soil; material...
CATCAATCCTGGCAGCCTCTGCCATCTCTTTGGGAATCCCCGTAAATGCAGCGCGCATCATAAAAATGGATCCGGCAACTGCTGCCCTCGGTATAATCAGCCCCCAGTAAGAATCATACATCCCCATTTTGTAAACGACCAGAAACAACGGCACCATAATAACCTGAAACGGCACCATCATGGTTGCCAATGTTATTAAAAACATTGCTGTCTTTCCCTTAAAATCATAAAAAGCATACGCATACCCAGCCATACAATTTACCACAACCGCGAGTGCTGTCGTTCCCCCTGCATATATAATAGAATTGATAACATACCTAATAATATCAATTCGGACCTGTACATCTGAAAAGTTCTGAAGTGTAAACGAGTCTGGAATAAATGTCGGAGGCCATGATATGATCTCTTTTTCCGGCTTGAAGGCACTAAACGTCATCCAGACTACCGGTATTAACACCATTAATGCCAGAATGACCAGTACCAGGGCAACGGGTATTTGTATTACTATATCTTTAATTTTTATAGTTTTTTTCCTGTTCATGTTATTCCTCCTTATTCATCCTGTGATACATCAATACGGTAATAAACATGATGATTATGAACAGAACCACAGACATGGCGGAAGCATATCCCATACTTGAATTTGAGGAAAATGCCCTGGAATAAATATAACTTACAGTTGATTCAGTCGTATAATTTGGGCCGCCATTCGTAGTGACATAAATAATATCAAAAATCTGCAGGGCACCCGCAAATCTGGTCATCAAAATATACCAGAATGTCGGCCGGATTGACGGCACGGTAATGTGAATGAACTGTCTGATTTTTCCTGCGCCGTCCATTTCAGCGGCCTCAAATAGAGAAGGTGATACCTGTTGAATAGCTGTCACATATATGATGGCCGAAATACCAAAACTCCTCCAAATTGATATAAACGAAACCACATATATCGTCAGACCGGGCGTATTCATAAAGTTTATTTTTCCAAGCCCCATAGACTGCATTGCTGCTGTAATAAATCCGATATTAGAATGTAGGATCATTCTCCACATAATACCTATTACAGTCGCAGAACATATAACCGGCAGAAAATATACCGCACGGAGAAACTTATTCCTTTTGTTGTTCTTGCTGATCAAAGCCGCAACAATCAGCGAGCCTAAAACCTGAATCGGCACTTCCAGCCCCGTGAATATTGCTGTGACCTTCAAACTGTTAAGGAAACGGGAGTCATGAAAAGCTTCCACAAAATTATCCCAGCCAATAAACTTAGCAGTATTCATTGTAATCGGCACATCAAAAAAGCTTAACCCAAAAGCCATAATAAGTGGAATAACACTAAATAATATCAGCAAAATAATTGATGGTGCAACAAAAACGTATGCACTTCTGGAGGGTTTGTTCCAGTACTTTCTTACTCTTTCCATTTTATCCTCCAACTTTTTTATTTGAACAGGCGGCTCCTTTTGGCCGCCTGTTCCTTCCAAATCAACAGCATATACCGGTTATTTGTTATAATCTTCCACAATTTTGTCTGCCGATGACTGCGCTTTTTCCAGTGCAGCATCAACTGATGCATTGCCAAATGCAACCGCATTGATCATTTCCGGAATTACATCTGTAAGTACCGCATTGATGCCCGGAAAATTGGAATCTGTGATAAAATCAGTCGGCGCCTCCGGATCAGCAGAAGACATTACACTCAATTTCTCGTTTTCTTTGTATTCATCCTTGTCCTGCACAGAATAAGTATATGCCGGGAATCCATTTGTAAGTGACCATTCCAGGGCAGGACTGCTTCCGTCATCATTTTCGGTGTTCCACCATTCAATAAATTTATAAGCGGCTTCTTTTTCTTCATCACTGGCTGCCGTCGTGATCGCAAAGCCGATTACTTCTACCGAATTCATGTCACCCGCATCGCCCTGTGGTATCAGTCCGATTCCATAATTTACTCCCGCCGTATCAAGCCCTGCTGTAACCCATGGTCCTCCGGCAGTCATACCAATCTGTCCTGCACTTGCCATGGAATCCGTATCCGCCTCAACTGGATTGTCTCCCTTATCGGCCATTGCTTTGTACATATTCAGAAATTTTTCATATCCCGCATTACCGGCAAAATTTGCTTTCCACTTTCCATTGTCGTCTGTAACCGCAAGACCCCCGAACCTCTGCATAATATGTGCGATCTGATATGCATAATCGTAAGAAATTCCTGAGCCATATACGTTTTTGCTTTCATCTGTCAGTTTCCCCGCCCATTCCTGCCACTCATTCCATGTAGCCGGCGGCGTATCCGGGTCCAGTCCTGCCGCTTCAAATAAATCTTTGTTCCAGTACATATAATAGCCAACAATCTGGAATGGCACAAAATACAGAGAATCACCATCTGAACAATAATCCAGATAAGACTGAATAAAATCAGCTTTATCCAAATCTGTTTTATCAAACACATCACTGACATCCTGCAGATAATCACCATATGTAAACCGATAAGCACTTGAACTCAGCATCATTGTCGGGCCCTCCCCGGCCGCAAATGCTGTTGACAGCTGACTATCAAAATCAGCTGAAATATCCATATCAACTGTGATCCCGTCTTTATTTTCCTTATTGAACTTATCAACCATTTCTACCAGCATATCGCCATCTGCACCGGTAAAACTATTCCAGAACGTTATTGTTGTTCCTTTGGCTTTTCCTGATTCCTTCGTATCCTCTTTACCATCCGAACCGCCACATGCTGCCAGTGACGCTGCCAGTATCACAGACAATCCCACCGCTGTAATTCTCTTCAACTTTTTCATCTCCAAATCCCTTTCTATTAATTTGGTAAATACATTGCTTCGTCAAGTCAATGTATTTACTGTTTCCAGTTATGTACACGTGTACCTATATTATTTATACTCATAATATTCCTCCAGCTCAATAAAGTCAATTATTTTTTATATTTTAGTAAATATGCTATATTTATAAATGTATTTTTTGTATATTATTATTGTTATCTTTCTTATTTATCCCTGTTTTAATATTTTATGTATGTTCTCGTGTACATTTTTTACTTTTCTGAATATTATTTTACCGAAGCCCCTCAGATCAATCCAAATGGAATCCCTCCTTGGTTTCTTTGGCATCTGCTTCACCTCAATTCTTTGCATAAAGACAGCCCTGCAGATTTCTCCGCAAGGCTGTCTCTGTTATTCACTTTTGACAATACTCTTTCTTTAAACTTTAAGTGGATGTTTTCCCCTTACTGCGTTCCCCATACTGTTGGACTAATTTTTCCCGCGGTTTTATTTTTTTAACAATACCGTATTTATAGATATCTATCCATAAATCTTCTTCGTCCATCCAATCTGCCAGCTCCAGAGCACGATATAAAACAATCTCTTTATCCATCTCCTGACAAAATTCAAAATAATAACTGACGCCTTCTTCCGGCTCAGCCAACGATATGTATGTTATCAGAATCATATCGCAAAGGTTATTCACCGCTTCATCTAATCTATAGCGCCTGTTGTCATACTTTTTCAGAGCCGACTGCTTTTTAATATTTTCACTTACAAGCTTTTTAGCCTCTTCTATCGCCATATATTTTACATCTGCCGTATTCAGCTCTGAAAGAAGTGCCATTTGCTGTTCGATATGCAGTGAATCCATACTCAGTCCTCCCGTTGATGCAGCCAGGACTAATGCTGCTATGTTTTCTCTTGAATATCCGGCTGCAAATGTCTTCTTTACCAATATATGAAATAGCTCTGTCTGCGACCAGCCGATAGAGCGGAAAGCGTCGTCTGTAGAAAAATAATAATAGCGGCAGGCTTCGCATATCAGATGATATAAATCTGTAAACAGCTTCACCATCCTTGGATAAAATTCACTCTCCGTCTGAACTTTTTCTAATTGCTTAATATATCCTTTCACCAAAAAACGCCATTTCGGACGTTGATTCTTAGGAATAACGCGGTTCGGAGCAAAGTAATTCTGTGCGTACGCATTTTTGAGGAATACCGTGATCTGTTTCTCCAATTCTTCAAAATTAACCGTTTTCTGTTTTACATCCGTCTGTTTTTCTTTTCCCTCCAAAATACTCGCTATTAATAAGTCCACTTCTTCCTTCTGGTGCTTAGAAAATTGCTTGTAGCTTTCTACAAATGTTTTTTCCAATAACGTTCTGTCAGCAGTTTTTATTAAATCTCTTAACTCTTGTACCTTCATACTTTTCCTTCCCGGCACTGTTCCCATAGATTTATTTGCTATTTTTCAGCTGTCTCTTTGTCCAAATCCGACATAAATTGATCCGGATAAATATCACTTCCATTATAACCGCAGACTCCCACTCGGGGGGAATTACAGATATCCAGAAACATTTCTTCATCAAACTCAGACTTTTTTATGCAATCCTCACATAACAGTCCTTTTCCCGTCCAGTCATATTCCCCGCTGATAAACACAGCAGCTTTCTCACCGCATTCATCACATATAAACACAGGTGGATTATTTCTTGATAGAATTATCAACTTATCTTTCTGCCAGTACCCAGGCCTATGATTTACCACTGTTATCATTAATTCTGTGGTAGAGCCGAAGTCATACTCATATTCAATAGTCATTCCCTTCTCCAGAACAGACTTTAATTTATAATTCATACTTCTTGCAGGAACTCCCCAAAAAGAATCTGTATCAGGTTGTACATCGTACCTGATGCCGTCTATAGTAAACGCACTCAAATGCCCGCAGCACTCCAGCCATATGTCCCGTAAAAAGGAATCCACATCTTTCAATGTCGCTGTATCCCGAACTTCTATAAACATCCAATAATCTCTGTCGTATTTTGAATAAACCGCCAGTTGAAAATAACCACATCGTTTACTGCCTGTCTGCGCAGTCAATTGCTTTCGACGCTCTTCACAAGCTGATAAATGCCTGTTCATGTAACTCATTGTGTACTCTTTGCCGCAATATTTACATTTTCCCTTTGTTCTTTTAGCCATGTTATTTTCTCCTTTTACACTTTTTATACCTCTGTTGTTATAATAATAAACTTTGCCGCCGTATTTGTCTATTCATTTTGTAGTCAGCCGAACCTGATGATAATAAGATTTGATCGTCAATCTGGTGTACTCCAGGCTTCTGTACCATATTGAGCCTCTGTAATAGGTTACCACATCCATATCACCAAGAATACTTTTAATCATAGAAAGCACCTCTTCTTGTATAAGATTTTGGTTTTGTCACTTAAATCCTAACACAGTTTGGTGCTTTCTTCTTCTGTCTGTTTTATTTTTCCTACAAAAACTTTACACTAGCTTTAACTTTCTCTTTTTCTACACATCCAACAAAAACTTATAAAGTGGAATCACTTCAATTTGAACTCCATCTTCTTCGATTAGCTCTTCTTCTTCATAAGTAACAATCACAAATCTCCCAGACTCTTTCACTTCTTTTGCAGTCCTAATCAGATTTCCTACCTCTCGAATTCTAGCTTCCCCCTGGACACTATACGCTACCTGAATTGCAGTACCGTTCTCCTGAATATAAAAGTCAACGTCAATTCCTGTCTTAGATGACCTAAAATAGTATAATCCTCTCAGGTAGCGACGATGAAGCATGGCTGCAACCATATTTTCCAGTAGCGCTGAATCCTTCTTGGTTAAAAACAGGTTTAAAAGACTATTATCATTAAAATAATATTTGGGAACGCTTTCCTTTTCCACAAATGCGGCCACATAATTCTGAATATGGAATATGAGATACGCATCTTCCGCGTAACTGACGTAATTAATTAGAGAATCTTTGCTGACTTTTATTCCGACAGAATTCACGATATTCTGCAGTTTTGTATAAGATACCTTATGCATTACAGTTTCTGCGATCTTCTTCATCAAGATTCTCATCGCGTCCGGATTTCGAATACTATTTCTTGCCACAATATCTCCAAGCAGAATCTTCTGATATATGTTTTCCACATACTCTCTCTTGGCCTGAAACAACAGTGATTCCGGAAATCCACCTTCATAGAAATAGCTTCCAAGAGCTGCACGAATTCTTCCATTAAGCTTCGTTGTTTGAATCGCCACCTCGTCATGCTGTACTTCCTTCGCAGTAAGATACTCTCTAAAATTATAAGGACTTATATATTTTGTAAAATACCTTCCTCCCAGGCGTGCCTCCATATCCTTGCTCAGCATCTGTGCATTGCTTCCAGTGATATAAACACGCTCCTTTGCATCGGCGATTCTCCTTGCAAAACTTTCCCAGCCTTCCACATTCTGAATCTCATCCAAGAAAAAATAAGATTTCTTTTCACTCATTTCACTAGCAACCAATAGGATATCGTTAAAGTCCTTTAACGTAAATTCTGATAAACGTTCATCTTCAAAATTAATATATATAATTTGATTCCACTCTGCTCCATCCGCTACCAGTTCTTTTGCAATTTTATATAGCAATGTTGACTTTCCCGCACGTCTGAGTCCCGTTAATACATAATTCCCATTTTTTTCAAATGTATATTCTCGATTTATAATCATGGAATCGCGTATAATTTGATGCTGGTCATATATAATCATTTTCAATATATCGCTGTTCATCTACATTCCTCCATTCATTCTAATTAATCTTGTTTTTGTTCTGTCAAGTACATTCTACACTAAAATATCATTTTTGTCTAGTATGTTCGACAGCATAGTCAGTTTTCTATTTTCTATATTAGTCATACTACTATTTTTAATTCTATGCATTATTCCGACTTTTTAATCATTATATACCTATGGTTCGTTGGATACCTACGAACTGTCATTTCGAATTGTCCGATTTCCCATATCAGCCTCTTCTTATGAGTGCATTGTTACAAATCTCCCTGCCGATGAATTTCCGGCGGAACGTATTAAGAAAGTATACAACGCCAGATGGGGCATCGAATCTTCATTCCGGAAATTAAAATATTCTATTGGGTTGAGCAACTTTCACACCTACAAACCTGAATATATCAAACAAGAAATATGGGCTAAGCTGATTGCTTATAAGCTGCCGAACTTCTTGTCAACCATGTAGCTGTTGAACGGAAGGAGAGAAAGCACGAATATAAAGTGAACTTTAGCGTCGCAGCTCATATTTGCAGAGTCTTTCTCCGTCTAACCACGGAGAAGGACTCCATAGATGTGATGTCTCTGCTCCAAAAAGAACTGATCCCGATACGCAATGGGCACCACTTTGCCGTAGCCCGCTTGGATTTTGTCTGCTTGTACACTTTTTGTACAGCTGCCCAGTCTTTCAAATCTTTCACCTCTTTGTTCTCCTTTCTGTATGGGCTGCATACAGAAGGTATTTTATAATTTCTAAAGAGGTGGGTCAATTCTAAGTGTTAAATTTTCAGGGTACAGTGTATATAAGAAATAGGATTACTTACTCATTGTCCATCTATGGTGGGTCAATTTTCCTCGTAAATCCTGGGTCAGTTTTAAGTATAAATCAACAGTTGGAACAAAATGATAGAAAAGGCACAGGAAAATGTAGTCAAGACAAAGAAAAAATATGATACGGCTACCGCAGCTCTTAAGCAGCTGCAAATAGCGAACTCCAACGGTCGGTTTGGCGGAGCCAAACGGCTAGTCGGCGGTAATGAACGGTCAATAAAAATCAAATGTCCTGCGTAGCAGATCTTCTCATAGGTCTGCTTGATTACCCTTAATAATAAAGGGATTGTGGTGTCAATGGGACGCATTGCCTGGTGAACTAAGCAATTCAATATACTTCTTTACTAACTTTTCCATATATTGTTCCTGCCAATCACCAATTCTTTCTCTAAATAATTTCCAATCAGCTTTAGATATTTCTACCATGTCATCATCTCCTATAAGCTACGGCCAAATTTGTAAACTTCCTCAAGCATAGGTGAACCCTTCATACTGTCCTTGTTCTCCATATCTGGAATACAAATCGTTCCAGCATTCTCCCACTTGAGATAAGAGCAAATCGACTTAAACATTGAAATTGGTGCATCATAAACCTCTGGAGATCCCGAATCAAACAATAACGCTATCTTATTGAAATTGAATCCAACTAATGCATGCGCATAGAGTCTATCAATTACAGCCTTAGTCTGTGCTGTAACTTCCCACCAATAAATAGGTGACGCAAATACAAGTAAATCTGTCTGGTTAAGAACTTCCCAGATGCCTGTCATATCATCTTTCTGTACGCAAGTTCCTTCGTGTGTAAAACAATACTGGCAGCCTAAACATCCAGCTACTTTCTTTGCTCCTACATGAATCGCTGTTACTTCATGCCCTGCTTCTGTGGCTCCTTTTTCAAAAGCCTGTACCATTGTTGCTGTATTTCCATTTGCTCTTGGGTGTTTATTGTATAATAAAAATACAGAAAGTTGCAAAACAAAAATGTAGGTCGTTGCACCTACAAAATGTAGGTAATTGCAAAGTATCCTGACAGTATCCCTGGAACGGGCAGCATTTATTGGATGGCTCCCAAGTTGGAACTGTAAAAACCCATTGCAGACATACAAATAAACCAGTAACCTTGTTTTGTTGTAGCAAACAAATAAAACAAGGAGGAAAGGAGTATGACTAAGCGGAGTATTCTTTTCCGACCATTCAACAATAACCTCCTGTCGCCGTGCCGCTAATGTATTACTCATATCAATTCCTCGACCTCCTTTGCAATCACAGTATATTGGAAATCGTGGAAACATTGTAGTTTGCAAATTTTGGCAGAAATAAAAAATACCCTCACAGAGTTTTTATACTCCATCAGGGCTGCAATTATTTTGACGTACTGTATGTTATCATTTTGATTTACCCTTGCGGTTTTTCCAGACATTGTACAAAATATCTTTAAGAACTAACATTGCATCTTGTTCATTAAATTGATAGTCCTGTTTCAATTCATCCAACATAATGTTGATTCTTTGGGCATAATTCGGGATATTCACTTCTGCCTGATATTTAAGAAGAATAGGGTACTTTTTGCCCCAAGCATTTGTCCAATCAATTTTTTCTTCTGTTTCCTCACTTGTTTTGTCGATAGCTTCCTGAATTTCCTTAATGTCAGTATCAAAATCAATCAGTTCATCTAAGGACACGTTATAAAGCACGGCCATTTTCTTAGATTGGCGAATATCCGGAACCGTTTCATCGGTTTCCCACTTTGAAACGGTCTGTCTGCTTACCCCTAATTTTTCCGCCACATCTTCCTGCGAAAGTCCACACTTTTTTCTTGCCTGAAATAAGCTGTTTCCTAAATTCATTGTATTTTCTCCCTTTTCAGTTTATGACTTAATTATAATATTTGATAAGGCTATTCTCCACCAATTAATGTAATCACATTTGCTAATTTTCTTAACATCGTTTAGAAATCTGTCTATGAAAAGAGCGATGTCCGTATATTCAGACACCGCCCTCATAAATCTTATTATATCGCCTGTGATTATGCAATTTTTTCACCTCTGCACATTTTCCTACATCAAATGGTGTAAGTTTGGTGTAAAAGTGTAAATTTTGCATTTTTTAAAAAATGAAGTACATCTCGTTTTGCAGGACAAAACGGTACATCATTAGTAGAGTTTTGCACCTGCCGGAATGTGGTCATCTACCATCAAAAGATTGAGTCCTTCCTTGCCGTCAACTTCGTGAACTGCGGAAATTAACATACCGCAGGAATCAATTCCCATCATCGCTCTTGGCGGCAGGTTTGTGATTGCGATACAAGTCTTGCCAACCAGTTCTTCCGGCTCGTAATACTCGTGAATACCGCTTAAAATCACTCTGTCTGTGCCTGTTCCGTCATCTAAAACAAATTTCAGGAGCTTCTTGCTTTTTGGAACAGCTTCACATTCTTTTACCTTAACTGCCCTGAAATCAGATTTAGAGAAGGTATCAAAGTCAACAAATTCTTCAAATAAAGGCTCAATTTTCACTCCGGAGAAATCAATCTTCTCAGGCTCGGCTTTTACATCATTTTTGGCAGCTTCAGAAGCCTTAGAACTTACACCATTTTCCGTTTTTACACCATTCAAGGACTTCATCGTCGGAACCTTTTTTGTGGTTCTTTCATACTCGACCAAGCTGATGTTAATACTATTAAATTCTCCATATTCCAATTATCCCCAC
>ENA-UOOE01003393-UOOE01003393.1-fermentation-metagenome-genome-assembly--contig:-NODE-3393-length-10126-cov-188.058981_pt1 | contig 10126 bp, 12 predicted proteins | sample MGYA00245776_ERZ724021 | MGnify/ENA primary metagenome ERZ724021 (study PRJEB28704, sample SAMN03018321) | fermentation metagenome | biome: anthropogenic terrestrial biome; feature: soil...
TTTTCAGGTGGAACAAAACCCAGAAAATCTTCCCTTCCAAGTACCTGTCCATAGCTTTTTATCACCATCACAGTTTCATTGGGTAAAACAAGTTTCGCAAATAGGCGCTGGGGTTTTACAAGTATGGTATTTTCTTCCATTTTTGTTTTTGATTTAAACCTTCTTTGAATGTACATTAAAATAAAACTCATTATAACTGCAGTTATAACTGCATAAAAAAGGCTTTTAATGGGGTTTTTAGATAAGTTGTAGATTAAACTGCTTATCACTATCAACAAAGTAATTAAGAGCAGTATGAATATCAGTAGGGTCCGTACATGGGATTTTCTCTCCAAACCTAACACCTGAATCTTTTAAGGGCTTCATATCGTTTTGAACATCTCAAACATTAATATTATCTATATTTGGAGGGTTATATAATTTGATCCCATGGCCTTCAAAGCTTTGATCACCAAATAATTATTAAAAATCATCTAAATCATATTATGGGTGAGGTATTTCTGTTAGTTTTGTTAAAAATGATTCTATGAAATTTTTATCAGAGAAAAATCCAGATATCCGCCGCACCTTCGAGATCATAAATGAGGGAATATCAAAACGAGCTTTTGTCGTTCTTATGGCATGCTGCAAGGTTTTATACCAGGGCAGGGCCAAGAGCCGTCTGGGATCAGGTGACAGGTTCATCATAATCAAACCAGACGGATCCTTCATGGTACATCAGGACAGAAACCTGGAACCCGTAAACTGGCAACCCCCCAAATCCAACTGCAAGGCCAACCTCAAAAACGGCATTCTCCAGATAACAGGTTCAAGAAGAAACCCTCCTGAAAGTCTGGAAGTGGAAATTCACCGTACCTACATGGCATCCTACTTCCTTGGAGAAGATTCCCAGGAACTTGAAATTGCAGGCTACGAGGAAAACATGAGAGAAATGGTTTTTGAAAGTCCTGAACTCATTGAAGAGGGTTTCAGACCAACAAACAGGGAATATCAAACAGAAAACGGTTTCATAGACATACTTGGAAAGGATAAAAATGGTGCAGTAATGATTATTGAACTTAAAAGCCGACGTGCCGGTGTTAATGCAGTGAAACAGTTGAAGAAGTATCTAGACTGCTTCACGGATCACAAGGAATTCGTCAGGGGCATGCTGGTTGCACCATCTGTAACCGATGATGCAATGGAATTATTAACGGAATATCAGCTTGAATTCAAGGAACTGCATCCTCCAATGGAGTTAACAGGGGGTAAAAATTTGACACTGGACTTTTTCAGCTCCAGTTGAATATTTAATGGTTTTGGATTAACTTCAAGCACATGAAATCTTTCAATTCAACTCCTTAATTCCTATGCAGATAGTAGAAAGATCCTTTCCAATTAATCGAGGGTACAGTTTTCAGTACCTTCCCATTAATACTAATACTAATAAAACACAAATAAATATTATGGGCCTGTACAATGGAAAACTTATAGAACTACCTAAAAAAGGTCGTGCACTTATTGTAACAGATTTACATGGTAACTTAGATGATTTTATCAGTTTTATTCAGATATGGAAAGATTTTAAGGATGATAATGATTACTTCATAATAACCGGTGACCTAATACATGCCATGGGTGCTGAGGACGACAGATCCCTGGAACTTCTGGATTATGTGAAGTCCCACTGCGAAACCTTCAGAAGATTTCACTTACTCCTTGGAAACCATGAATGGGCAACTATTTCAGATGTTTCAATTTACAAGGGTGGGGTTAACCAAACCCTGAGCTTTGAAGTTCTCCTCAAGGAAAAATTTAAAGCTGGGTGGAGGGAAAAATTGGATGAATACACAGATTTTCTAGAAAAACTTCCAATAGCAGTTAAAACCCGAAACAAGGTGTTCATAAGCCATGCTGGACCACCTAAGAATGTTCAAAGTGTTAAAGACCTTGTGAACATTGCAGAGGGTGGCTACCTTGGAAACACAAATCTATTCCAGATACTGTGGAACCGTTATGGGGACTACTCCAAAAAAGATTTGGACTGTTTTTTGAAGGTTGTAAATTGTAATGCCATGATAGTGGGCCACACCCCTGTTGATGGCATTAAGTTGATTGGTAAAAAACAGTTGATAGTTTCCTCCAGTTACAGCAGGGGTAAAAAGGCCTATGTTGAACTGGATCTTACAGAAAAAATAGAAGATGCTCGGGATCTATTGAAGATGGTCAGATACATAGAGGAATAACCTTTAATTCATGTGATCAATTTTTTTTCATGGTACTTAAGATTTAAGATATTCGCAACAACTATTCTGTCCCCATCCTTTAATTTGAGCCTTTCATGAATTTTAAGAGCTTTCCCATTTATTTTGGTACCATTTTTAGTGTTCATATCCTCTATAAAAAAGTTATCAAGTTTTCTGATGATTTTTAAGTGTTCTTTACCAACGAACAACAAATCATCTGGAGATGTAGTTCCTAAAAAATCTTCTCTTCCCAGAACTGTTTCATCATTCCTTATTGGAATTTTTTCAGAGTTTGGGAGGATTATTTCTCCATGGTTCCGTGTGGGGATGGTGAAGCGTGTTAAGGTGTTCTTTAAGATCTTGGGTTCAGGTGAAAAATGTTTGTATATTTTTTCAACGGCTAAACCCAGTATTAAAGCAAGTAATAATGCAAATAGGATGTCTAACCACTGGTTCTGGAGCCAAAATCCCATTGAATTCACATTAAAAACTGAAAAAATCATGAATGTATTGAGATTCAACAACGAAGGGTTCCAGAATTGATCAAGTAGTGACATCGAGGACACTTCCCTATCTTTTTTCTTCAATACTATAGTTTTAGTTATGTCCCTTATGATTATTATTTTTTACCATGCCCATTAAAAATCAGTTTTTGAACCAATAATGATTTTAAACAGTTTAAAATCCAATTTTAATAGTTCTTCTGAGTTTTTGTATAAATTAACATTGGATGATACTGTTTCATAGTTTCGTAACGAGATCTGCAAGCTGAACAAGGTTCCTCACTTCGAAGAAATCTGCTCCAGCATCTTCGTAGTAGGAAACACAGCTGTCAACAACGTTCCACTTATTTCTGGGTTCTGGGTTAAGTACAACAACTCTCTTAGCCCTTCGAGCTATCTCTTCAAGGACGTCTGCACTCAAAGGTTTTTTATCCGATTTTGGACCTGCCCAGTCACGGCAGTCACTTAAAATCAGTACGTAAGATTTGTTGTTTATGTTTGCCTGACTCTGGAAGCTTTTAAATGCAGTGTACATGTTTGATGTGCCGTGTATCATACTGCTTTTCTGCCTCAGGTCCCTGACTTTAACGAAGGCATCAAGTAGCCTGGGCTCTTCAAGGGCAGAAGTTGTTTCAATGGTTTTGTTGTCAAAATCAAAGGTTTTAGCACGGTGAAATGAAGTTTGAGCTGCATAGACCATGCAGAAGAACCAGCTGCTTATCCAGTCACAGGAACCACTGATATCGTTCAGGAAGATGTGCTCACTCTTTTTGATCTTGGGCTTGCTCCTGACAAGATCTATAAGTGTTCCACCGTATTTGAGGTTTTTACGCATCGTTCTGCGGATGTCTGGCCTCATTTTCTTGGATTCATTGAGTCTGCGTGCTCTTCTATTGGCTATCTTTCTTCCAAGTTTCTGACAGAGATCCAGAAGTTCTGGCTCGAATGAATTCAGCTTGGTTATGTCCCTTTGGAGAAGTTCAGATTCATCAAAACGATCCTGGAGTTTTTCATCCAGGGGAGGCATGTAATCAATACCATCCACATCAGGTTTTTCAGGTTTCACCTTCTCAGGTTCCAGCACCTTGAAGGAGTAATTATAGGCCTTCAGGAACCTTTTTGAATTGGAACGCTTTTTGGAGGAGTCCGTGATTTCTTCTTCAGTTTTTACTGAATCTGATTCTTCAGGGCCGAAAACAGAATCAAAGGTTTCTTCAAAGGTTGGAAGCTGCCTTTTATCCTTGAGGTAGATGGCTGCAAAGGCGTCCCTCAGCACGTTTTCATTTTCCTTAGAATCTTTTTTTAGAAGTTTGTAGGCGTCAGTTGCTGTTTGTGTACTTCTTACACTTGCAGGAATGCCATTTTCCCTTAAAAGTCCTGAAAATTTGACTATTTTATCCATAGAAACATGTTCCAATCATTTTTTTTATGAGTAGATGTCTAGATGAAAATAAAAAATGATGTAATTCATCAGTTTATTCATTCTTTGGAGTGGAATATCTCCTTCAAAACCTTTTTTTTATCATCTTCACTTTTCAGGACAACGCCAACGGTTCTTTTGAGGGTTTCATCATTTCCTTCAGGGCTTCCCAGTGCAAGGATGGTTTTCACCCAGTCCACAGTGGCCCTGATTGATGGCTTTTTAGCCAGGTTCAGCTTTCTTATACTCTGGATCCTTTCTACGACTTTTTTAACCAGTTCTGTTGATGCATCAGGCACCCTTGAATTCACAATGGATAGTTCCCTCTCAAAGGATGGATAATCTATGTATAAAAACAGGCATCGATCCTTGGTTTCATCAAGGAGCATTCTCTGGGCGTTGGATGTTAGTATAACCATTAGATCGTTTTGCAGGTTGAAGGTTCCAAGGTCGTTGACTGTGATCTGACCCTCTCCCAGTGCCTGTAGGAGGAAACTTTCAACCTCCTCATCTGCCTTATCGATCTCATCTATGAGAATAACGGAAGGTTTATCATTCATAAAAGCAGATAGAAGTGGTCTTTTAATGAAAAATTCATCACTGAAAACATCATTTTCAGTATCAAGTCCTTCAGTTTTTGTTAACTTGGACATTTCAAGGTGTAAGAGCTGTTTCTGGTAGTTCCACTCCCCAACGATCTGCTCGAAGGTGATACCCTCGTAGCACTGCACCCTGAAAAAATCCCTTCCAAAGGCCCTTGCAACCGCTTTGGAAAGCTCTGTCTTACCCACACCCGGTGGACCCTCAACTAGTACGGGTTTTTTCAGTTTCAGGGCTAAAAAAATAGTTGTGACAATACTGTCGTCTGGAACGTAGTTACTTTCATTTAAAACCTGTTTTAAGGCTTCTATAGTCATATCTTCATCTTTCATGGTTACTCACGATCTATGGATCTGCGTATTATAAATGATTTTCCAGGGGATAACTAGCTTAAATTTTTCATCCAGATCAAATTCAAACCCCTTTAAAAGGTTCAACTGAACTCCTCTTCAAGTTTAAGGGCAAGTTCACGGTTTTTATCCTCATCCTGAAGCCAGACTTTAACCTCCCTCCAGACTTCGTTGCACCTGTCTGAAGCATCCCTGCCAATGGCCCTGCGAACTGCAAGGTCAACCTCCTTTCTCTCTTCCTTTGAACCTGAATTTATCCCAATTTCTCCCAGAAATTCCTTCATGTGCCTTATGTAGCAGCTCATACCCATTAGACCCCCTATTTCCTTGATTCATTTATTACTAAAAAAACAGGATCTTCAGTCATCGTACTCATCATAATCATCGTAGGGTCCACTTTTACGTATATTATCCACAACACAGTGTGTGTTCCAACCAACAACTCCTGAAGCAATTGATTCAAGGTTTCCAGGAACGTTCTCCATACCCCATGGCCTGATAACAACCACGGGTTTTTCAAGCTCCCTTGCAACATCTATCTGAACCTGGATAATGTCCCTGTTCCTTGAGTAGAGGCCAGACAGGATCACAACCACATCAACAGGCCCAATTTGCATCTTGATATCTTCTTTTGAAGTTTCACCCAAAACTGAATGATTTTCCCACTGAAAATCGTAGGAATCATTGAGTTTATCTACGAATCGGGTGTACTCCTCATCTTCCTCTGAGGTGTGGCTTATGAACAATTTGTAGATGTTTTCCTCAAACACTTCCATCTCCCCCTTCAATAAAAATAAGATTAAGGTTAAAACATTTAGAGTACTTCATTCCCATCTTCATAGACATGAATGCACATGACAGGACAGTTCTCTGCAGCATCCATAAAGCAGTCTTCATCTTCAAGCTCAAACTCCTCAACCTCTGCCTTTTCGGAACCTTTGATATGTGCAAAGGCATCTTCAGCCAATTCAAAGTGTTCTGGACACGTATCTTCACAGGTTCCACATGATGTGCATTTGTTTCTTTCAAGGGTTACCTTAAACATGTTTCCATCTCCATTTGTTTTCAAAATCCATTGATGAAACTTTTCTTACATTTTCTTAGGGAATATTTGAGTCAATGTTCTATAAGATATTTCTCATAAAAAAAAATTAAGATTCAATTTTAATCAAACCATCATTACCATCACTATTCAATATATTGCTCATTGGGAAGTGTTTATTATTCTTATTTTGAGATTAGGTTAGAAATTGGAGGGAATTTGGAAAAAAATTTTATATATTATCTGGAGGAATCTATGAATGGTCATGTAATTACATAGCACCAGTAACCTCCCTCTCCCAAAATACCGCCTCCTTGGGAGGGGGAGGATTTTTATATTTTATAAATTTTTATAAATTTGGGATATCAAAACAAAATCTTATACGCTACCAAAAGAATCTACAAGCTCATGCTCCAATCATGACAGCCAGATATCAGTTATATCTTTAAACATCTCCCTTCTCCATGGATTGAAATCTTAAAAAGATTCCTGCACGTTTCAATCTTAGAATAAACGTTTATCCATTCTTATCGACACATTTATATGGATACTGGAGACTTATTATTATCTATGACTCTAAAAGATAATTTCAATAGTGAGAAATCAGGGTGTAACCCTCCATCTGAAAAAGATTTAAGGGATATTGCAGGGGCTCTTATTGAAAAATATAACTACGATCCTGAGGGTATGTGTCAAGTTTCAACCTTCGTGGTAAGAAATGATTACCTTGATCTTATGCAGATTCAAAGTAACATTAAAAAATCTCATGCTGAGGACGTAAAATTTGAAAACAATGTTGATTTAACAATTTTTAACCTGAACGAAGCTGATTTTCAACAGATCTCAAATATAATAAATGAATATTTACATCCAAAGAAGTAATAGATTCATTTTAAAGATTCAAATTAATTTCCTGGTTCTTTGGAACCGATAATAGCAGATCAGCCCTAAAGAAAATGATCAGGGGACTACCATGAAAAACCATTTTAAACTCGCAGTTTGCCAGATGAACGTGGTGGACAACAAGGAAACGAACGTGGACAAAGCAGTGAACATGATAGAATCCGCTGCCCGGAACGATGCAGAGTTGGTTCTAATGCCTGAAATGTTCAACTGTCCCTACGACAACAGTAAATTCAGGGAGTATGCAGAATCTGCTGAAGACAGTGCAACACTTGAAAGGATATCAGAGGCAGCTAGAAATTCAGGGGTCTACGTTGTTGCAGGTTCCATACCAGAACTTGATGATGGAAAACTCTACAACTCCAGTTTCATCTTCAACAGGGATGGTGAGGTCATGGATGTTCACAGGAAGATGCACCTCTTCGACATCCATGTTCCGGGAGAGATAAGCTTCAGGGAATCTGAAAACCTCACTGCAGGAGACAAAGTAACAGTGGTTGAAACTGATCTCTGCAGAGTTGGGGTTGTAATATGCTACGACATAAGGTTTCCAGAGCTTTCAAGGCTTATGGTGGATAGAGGAGTTGAACTCATCCTGGTTCCAGGGGCTTTCAATATGACAACGGGTCCTGCCCATTGGGAGACTTTGATGAGGGTCAGAGCGGTTGATAATCAGGTTTACCTTGCAGCGGCATCCCCTGCAAGAAACCGTGAACTCTCATACATTGCTTACGGCCATTCCATGATCGTTGATCCATGGGGAGATGTACTGAATCAAGCTGGAGCCTCTGAAGAGATAATTTACGCAGAAGTGAACTCCTCACGAATTAGAGATGTCAGAAATCAACTTCCACTCCTTGAAAACCGGCGCAAAGATATATACAGGATTACTGAGGTTTCTGTTCAAAATAAGGATTAGATGTTTAATTCAACCGTTTTAATAAGATTAAATGTCTTGATTCAGTTTAAAAATGAATAATTTAAAAAAAATGGATAGGATTTAAATTCAAATAAGTCCATTCATTTACCTATCTTCTTCAGGGCTTTGTTTGCAACCTTTTTATAATCCTTGTCACCTGTTGCAGCACGTCTGGCTTTTTTAATAGGGTCTATGGCTCTTTCATCACCTAAATCTCCCAGGGCCTTTGTAACAGCAACCCTGACTCCCCAGTCCTCATCCTTAAGGAGTTCTACGAGGGGTTCCACAGCCTTTTCATCACCTATCTCACCAAGGGATTTGGCTGAAAACTTTCTAACAGCCCATTCTTCAGATTTAAGGGCATCTATGAGGTCAGATACAACACTGCTATCTCCCACATCCTTAAGGATGAATGCAGCGTACTTCTGAATGTTTCCTGTGTCATCTTTCAGGGCATTGATGAGAGGTTTAACAGCGGGTTTTCCTATTTTTCCAAGGGATTTAGAGGCCTGAAACCTCACATTTGGGTTTTCATCGTTGAGGGTTTTGATCAGGGGATCAAGGGCTTCCTCGCCACAGTTTCCAAGGGCTTCTACAGCTTCAATTCGGATTTCCGGGTTTTCATCATTTAATTTTTCAACGATATCCTTCAGGTTAATTGAGTTATCAGAATCTGACATTTGAATCACCAGCATTTTACTTTAAGGACATATTCTACACTTTTTCCATGTCCATTTCAATTCATTCAATTGAATGTTCCTTTAAGAATGGGTTAATTGAATTGATCTTTAAAACCATTTCCTGTACTTAATAGTGATTTTTTTAGTATAATACTATTTTCATGATCGTGCTCTAGAATACCTTAACTAAAACAACATCTGGATCATGAACTAAAATATTATGATCCGTCACTGTAAAAATAATACAATAAAAAATATTTTTCGGTATCATCTACACAACTTATAAATAGATTTGAAGTTTAAGATACAATGAAATTTTTATAAATTAATAACTTTTATAACTTCCATAAACTCTATAAAAAAAATGAATATTTATAAAAAAACTTTATAAAATGAATAAAATTTTACACGTATTTTTCTTTTGAATCATCTATTGAACTTTAAACAGGACAGTAATCTTCTGGTGAGACTTAACCTTTTAAAGAAACTAAATCTTAGGGAGAAAACCAGCTAAATGGATAAAAATCATATTTATGGGGCTGAAATCATAGATTTGGCCTTTTTAATTGAAGATACCTTGATTTTAGGGGATCTTCACCTGGGATACGAGGAGGCCCTCAATGCAGAGGGTATAATGGTTCCAAGGTTTCAGTACCATAAGATCCTGACGAGACTTGAGGAGATCATAGAGAAAACCCACTGTAACCGTGTGATAATAAACGGCGACCTGAAACATGAGTTTGGAAGGATCACACACCAGGAATGGAAGGAAATATCAAACTTCATAGAGTTTCTAAAGGACAACTTCCAGGAAGTGGTGCTCATAAAGGGTAACCACGACAACTTCACCCGATTCATAGCTGAAAGAACGGATCTTGAGGTTTATGACAGATTCTCAATTGGAAAATACCTGATACTTCATGGTGACAAGGTTCCAGATGATCTGGAAGATATTGGTGAAGAAACACTTATAATGGGTCATGAACACCCATGTGTAGGCCTTAAAAGTGGAGAACGTCTTGAAAAGATTAAATGCTTCCTCAAAGGCAGGTTCAAGGGCAAAAATCTCGTTGTGATGCCTTCATTCAACTTCGTAACTGAAGGATCGGACATACTGCATGAGAAGGCACTGTCACCATTTTTAAGGGACAGAACCGTGGATGTCAATGATTTTGAGGTTTTTGGGGTTGAAAACTTTGAAGTACTCTACTTCGGAAGGATAAGGGATATACTACGGGTTAAAGAACAGTTTTACTGATAAATCTGTTTAATTAAAAACTTAATCATGAATTAACTCTAAATTAGTTTTAAAATATTCTAAATGGATAAAAAAAAGGATAAAATGATAGAAAAAAAGGATAAAACCTACAGGGACAAGGAAATTTACAACATACTGCATCCATGGGTTAAAAAATGGTTTAAATCCAGGTTTAAAACCTTTTCAGAGGCCCAGAGACGTGCGATCATGGACATACACAACCATG
>ENA-UOOE01003394-UOOE01003394.1-fermentation-metagenome-genome-assembly--contig:-NODE-3394-length-10119-cov-3.339626_pt1 | contig 10119 bp, 6 predicted proteins | sample MGYA00245776_ERZ724021 | MGnify/ENA primary metagenome ERZ724021 (study PRJEB28704, sample SAMN03018321) | fermentation metagenome | biome: anthropogenic terrestrial biome; feature: soil; material...
TAAGGATAGATTACAAATAGCAATTAAAAAAATAGAAGAAGAGCTAGAAATAAGAGTAAGAGAACTTATAGCAGCAGATAAATTACTAGAAGCTCAAAGATTAAAACAGAGAACTAATTTTGATATAGAAATGATGAGAGAAGTAGGATATTGCAGTGGTATAGAAAATTATTCAAGAATAATGGATGGAAGACTTCCAGGTAGTCCACCTCAAACTTTGTTAGATTATTTTCCTGAAGATTTTTTGCTTTTTATAGATGAAAGCCATGTAACTTTGCCCCAAGTAAGGGGAATGTATGCAGGGGATAGATCTAGAAAAGAAACTCTAGTAAATTACGGTTTTAGGCTTCCTTCAGCCTTTGATAATAGACCCTTACGATTTGAAGAGTTTCAATCTAAATTAAATCAAGTAGTTTTTGTAAGTGCTACTCCAGGAGACTATGAACTTAGCAATTCAGGGAATATAGCGGAGCAGATTATAAGACCTACGGGACTATTGGATCCGGAAATAGTAGTGAAACCAGTAAAAGGGCAGATAGATGATCTTTACTCTCAAATTAAAAAAACTACAGATAAGGGATTTAGAGTTTTAGTAACTACTCTTACTAAAAAGATGGCGGAAGATTTAACAGCATATTTTAAAGAAATGGACGTAAAAACTAATTATTTACATTCTGGTATAGATACCATTGAGAGAATGAAAATAATTAGAGATTTAAGAAAAGGTGAATTTGATGTTTTAGTTGGGATAAACTTGCTTAGAGAAGGATTAGATATTCCAGAAGTTGCTTTAGTTGCCATATTAGATGCAGATAAAGAAGGCTTCTTAAGATCTGACAGGTCCCTAATACAGATTATAGGAAGAGCAGCAAGGAATTCAGAAAGTAAGGTTATAATGTATGCAGATACTATTACAAAATCTATGGATAAAGCAATAAAAGAGACCAACAGAAGAAGAAGTATACAAATTAAGTATAATAAAGAGCATGGTATAGTGCCTAGGACTATTATAAAGGATATAAGAGATGTAATAGAGGCAACTAAAGTTGGAGAGGGAAAGGTTGAGTATAACAGTTTAGAAGATGCAATTAAAGCTAATAATGACAGTATAGAAGAGTTGATAAATAAATACGAAGAAGAAATGAAAAAAGCAGCTAAGGAATTACAATTTGAGAAGGCTGCAGAGCTTAGAGACAATATATTTAATTTAAACTAAGGAGTGTAATAAATAAAACTATGATAGATAAAATAGTTATAAAAGGAGCGAAAGTCAATAATTTAAAAAATGTGAGCCTTCAAATTCCTAGAGATAAATTCATTGTATTTACCGGACTTTCAGGTTCTGGAAAGTCATCTTTAGCTTTTGACACATTATATGCAGAAGGACAAAGAAGATATGTTGAATCTCTTTCCGCTTATGCTAGACAATTTTTAGGACAAATGAATAAACCAGATGTGGAATATATTGAAGGGCTTTCCCCAGCCATTTCTATTGATCAAAAAACCACTAGCAGAAATCCTCGTTCCACAGTAGGTACTGTAACAGAAATATATGATTATCTTAGATTGTTATATTCCAAAATAGGGATACCTCACTGCCCTAAGTGTGGAAAAGAAATAAAACAACAAACAGTAGATCAAATGGTAGATAGGATTTTGGAATTTCCAGAGAGAACAAAAATCCAGGTGTTAGCACCTATAATTAGGGGAAGAAAGGGAGAACATGTTAAGGTTTTAGAAAATATTAAGAAAAATGGTTATGTAAGAGCCAGGGTAGACGGGGTTACAGTAGATTTAGAAGAGGAAGATATAAAGCTTGAAAAAAATAAGAAGCATAATATAGAAGCTGTAATTGATAGACTAATAGTGAAACCAGATATAAGACCAAGGCTTGCAGATTCTATAGAAACGGCATTAAAACTAGCAGAAGGAATAATAGTTGTAAATGTCATTGATGGTAAGGACATAGTATTTAGTGAAAACTTTGCTTGCCCAGAATGTGGAATAAGTATAGGGGAAATATCGGGAAGAATGTTCTCTTTTAACTCTCCCTATGGTAAGTGTGATTATTGCGATGGATTGGGAACACTTTTGGAAATAGATGAAGATTTAGTTATGCCTGATAAGAGCAAAAGTATATTGGAAGGCGGTATAATACCTTGGGCAAATGGAGTTTTAAAAGAAGATTCTTGGACTTATAGTATTATAACAGCACTATCAAAGAAATATAAATTTAAGCTAGATACTCCTATAGAAAAATTAGACCCAAAGGTTCTAGATATATTGCTTTATGGACTAAAGGGAGAGAAAATAAAGGTTAAATATGAAAGAGAAAATGGAGTTATGGAGTTTCAACATGCCTTTGAAGGGGTTATTAATACACTAAAAAGAAGGTATATGGAAACAAATTCAGATTATATAAAAGATGAAATAGAAGCTTATATGAGTAATAATCCATGCCCTAAATGTAATGGCGCTAGGTTAAAACCGGAGGTTTTGGCTATAACCATAGGAGGGAAAAATATATTTGAATTTTGTAAATTGTCCATAAGGGAGGAACTGTTATTTTTAGATTCTCTCAAGCTTTCAGAAAAAGAAAAGATAATAAGTAATCAAATATTAAAGGAAATTAGAAGTAGATTAAACTTTTTAATAGATGTAGGGCTTGATTATTTAAATCTATCCAGAACAGCAGGAACATTATCAGGAGGAGAAGCTCAAAGAATAAGATTAGCAACTCAGATTGGATCAAGTTTAGTAGGGGTTCTATATATATTGGATGAACCTAGTATAGGTCTTCATCAAAGGGATAATGATAAACTTATAGAAACATTAAAGCATTTGAGAGATTTAGGGAATACCTTAATTGTAGTAGAACATGATGAGGATACTATAAGAGCAGCAGATTATATTGTGGATATGGGCCCTGGTGCAGGAGATCATGGAGGAGAAGTAGTTGCTGAAGGAACATTAGAAGATATATTGAATAATGAAAAATCTATAACTGCACAATATTTAAGTGGGAAAAAGAAAATTGAAGTGCCGAAAGAAAGAAGACAAAGTAACGGAAACTCAATAGTCATAAAGGGAGCCAAGGAAAATAATCTAAAAAATATTGATGTAGAATTTCCTTTGGGGGTGTTTACATGCGTTACCGGAGTATCAGGTTCAGGTAAAAGTACTTTGGTAAATGAAATACTATATAAAGGATTGAATAAAAGACTTAATAATTCTAAAGAAAATCCAGGAAGGCATAAGGATATAACGGGACTTGATAATATAGATAAAATAATAAATATAGACCAAAGCCCTATAGGCAGAACCCCTAGATCAAATCCAGCTACTTATACAGGCGTATTTGATATAATAAGGGATGTATTTTCTAATACTTCAGAATCAAAGATGAGAGGATATAAGCCTGGAAGATTTAGTTTTAACGTAAAGGGAGGAAGATGTGAAGCTTGTAAGGGAGATGGAATAATAAAGATAGAAATGCAGTTTTTATCAGATGTATATGTACCCTGTGAAGTCTGCAAAGGAAAAAGATATAATAGAGAAACTTTAGAGGTGAAATACAAAGGAAAAAATATAGATGATGTGTTGAGTATGACCGTAGAAGAAGCATTAGAGTATTTTGAAAATATTCCAAGAATAAAAAATAAGCTTCAAACATTAATGGATGTAGGATTAGGCTATGTGAGATTAGGGCAGCCTTCTACTCAATTGTCAGGAGGGGAAGCTCAAAGAATAAAACTTGCCTATGAGCTTTCTAAGAGAAGCACAGGAAGAACATTATATATTTTAGACGAACCTACCACAGGACTTCATATAGATGATGTTAATAGATTAGTACAAATACTTCAGAGGTTAGTGGAGGGCGGAAATACTGTGGTAGTAATTGAACATAATTTAGATGTTATAAAATGTGCAGATTATATTATTGATTTAGGACCTGAAGGCGGAGAAAAGGGCGGAACTATTATAGCCACAGGTACTCCCGAAGATATAAGTAAAAATAGTAAGTCCTATACAGGACATTACTTAAAAAAAATGTTATAATTTAATTTGGACTAGCATGAAAAACTTAAATGCTAGTCTTTTGACTATAAGTATGCTAAAATTATAAATCGGAATATTTTATATTTAATAAGATAAAAAGAAGGTGATTCCATGTCATTGGGGAAATTAAGCTCTATTTTTGCAATAATAATTATTGCCATAGTATATATGATAATATTTACTGCTTTAAAAATAATGAATAAAGATATTAAAGGCAGCGGAAGAAGAAGAGTTAAGAGAAATTCTGTAGGGCTTGAAATTATAAAACCTGGTAATAGCGCTAATTTAAGAAAGGGCGGGGTAATCCCTATTCAGAAAGAAATAACAATAGGAAGAAGAAGTGGAAATACATTTGTATTAGATGATCCGTATGTTTCCTCTCATCATGCTAGAATTTTTGCTAAAAATAATGAGTATATATTAGAAGATCTAGAAAGCACAAATGGTACTTTGGTAAATGAAGTGAAGATTAGCGGAAGGAAATACTTAAGGTCTGGAGATATAATAAAAATAGGGAATACTGTATTAAAGTTTATAGGGTAAAATTAGAAGTAATTATCCTTAGAAAAAGTAATTTTAGGATGGTGACTAGATTTTGAATACCAATAAAGATGAAAAGAAGCTTCTGCGATATACTTATTTATTGTGCTTAGTAGGTTTCTTTAATTTAGCTATATTAAAGAAACCTTTCGATAAAGGTGCTATGATTATGTGTTTAATTACTTGTTTACTTATAGGGTATTCTTATTTTATTATAAGAAAATTTTTCTCTGATGGTGATAAATATATATTTATTTTTTCCAGTATATTAGCATCTATTGGAATAATAGTGTTATATAGAATAGAAACAGCTGCAGCTATAAAACAAATTATTTGGTTTGCAATAGGGGTTACTATATTTATATTAATTGTAGTTTTATTACCAGATTTAAAAAGGTTCGATAAATACAAATATGTATATTTAGTTTTAACTATAATTCTTATGGCTATGGGTACACTATTTGGAAATGAGACTTTAGGTGCCAGAAACTGGGTAAGTATAGCGGGACTTTCCTTCCAGCCTTCGGAGTTTGGAAAGTTATTTTTAGTAGCATATTTGGCATCTTCTCTTAAAGATTATGAAAGCTTTAAGGATTTAATAGAGCCAGCTATTGTAGTTATGGTAGCTTTAGGTTTTATGGTATTACAGAAGGATTTAGGAAGTGCACTTATATTTTTTGGCATATCAGTAACTATGCTTTATATTGCCACATCTAAAATGAAATATGTAATAATATGTTTTGGACTTTTTGCTGTAGGAGCTTTTATAAGCTATGGGTTATTTGACCATGTAAGATTGAGATTTTTAATTTGGAAAGATCCTTGGCCTTACGCTACAAACAAGAGTTACCAAATAGTTCAATCTTTATTAGCTATTGCATCTGGTGGGCTTACAGGGTCAGGATTAGGTATGGGATATCCTAAATATGTACCTGTTTGTACTACTGACTTTATATTTTCTATCATATGTGAAGAACTTGGAATACTAATGGGATTTGCTATAATACTTTTATATTTTCTGTTATTCTATAGATGCATGAGGGCAGCTATATATGCAGAAGATAACTTTTCAAGATTAATAACTGTAGGATATAGTGCAATGATAGCTTGTCAGGTATTTGTAATAGTAGGAGGAGTAATAAATATGATCCCTCTTACAGGAATAACCCTTCCCTTGGTAAGTTATGGGGGAAGTTCTATGTTAAGTACTTTCTTTGCTCTTGGAATAATTCAAAAGATATCAGAAGAGGGTAGGTAATAATGAAAGATATATCAGATAATATAAAAAAGGTTATGATAATTTTTTTGCTTTGCTTTATAGGGCTGATTTCCTATATAACATATTTTGAGTTCATTGTAGCACCTAAAATAGTGTCGAGCCAATACAATCAAAGGCTATGGGATAAAAGGAATGAGGTACTTAGGGGAACTATTTATGATAGAAATATGAAAGCATTGGCTAAGAGCACAAGGATAGATAAGGGAAGTCAAAAAAGGCAGTATGTGGAAGGGCCTGCTTTTGCCCATGCTTTGGGATACTTAGATGTAAAATACGGCATAACTGGATTAGAGAAAAAATACGATAAAGAATTAATTTCTACTAATGTTAAAGATACATTGGCGGATTTTATAAAATCAAAAGGAAAGAATGGAGAAAAGTGTGGTAATAATTTAAAGACTACTTTAGATTACAATCTGCAGAAGAAGGCCTATGAGTTATTAGGAGATAATAGGGGGGCTGTGGTGGCATTAAATCCTAAAACCGGAGAGATATTAGCTATGGTTTCTAAACCATCTTTTGATCCAAATTACTTAAATGAAAACTGGAAGAATATAAATGAAAATAAGGAAAGACCATTGTTAAATAGAGCCACCTCAGGATTGTATCCACCAGGATCTACCTTTAAAACTATAACCGCTGTAAGTGCTCTTGAAAATGTTAGCGGTATAATGGATAAAAGAATTAATGATACTGGTGTATTGGAGTTTAATTCAAAGGAATCCTTAAAGAATTATAATGGGGAAGCTTTAGGAGACATAGGATTTGAAGAAGCTTTTATTCACTCAAGTAATGTGTATTTTGGAAATCTTGGAATAGAAATTGGGAATCCTAAATTAAAAGAAACTGCTGAAAAGTTTTATTTTAACAAAAACATACCTGCAGATGGAGTAACTATAGAAAACAGCAGATTTCCAACATTAAAGAGCTATGAAAAGGGGAATATAGCACAAAGTGCAATAGGCCAGGGTACAGTATTGACTACCCCTATGGAAATGGCATTAGTTGCTAGTACTATAGCTAATGATGGAATTATGATGAAACCTTGTTTAGTTAAGGAAGTACAATCTAGTAAGGGTGAGGTTTTGCAAACCATTAAGCCTGAGCCAATACAACAGGTTACTACAAATGGAAATGCTAAGATTATAAAAGATTTTATGAGAAAGGTTGTAGAGGAAGGCACAGGCACTGCAGCTGCAGTAGAAAATATAAATGTATGCGGGAAAACGGGAACAGCAGATCACAGTGATGAAGGAAGTGGAGCCTTGCCTCATTCTTGGTTCATAGGCTTTGCGCCTTATGAAGATCCACAAATAGCATTAGCTGTTATTATAGAAGATGGAGGACAAGGTGGAATTGCTGCAGCAAACGTAGCTTCAGGTATATTTAGAACAGCTTTAATTAAATAATGGTTAGAAAGTGGGGATTATATTGAAAATTAAAGAAATAGAAGAATTTAAAAATGGAGAAAAGGTTCAATTTAATGCATTGATAAGTGATAAGAGAACCGGATGGAAGAAGGATGGGAGTGCCTATTTATTACTTATTATGCAAGACAGTACGGGTACTATAGCTTTTCCAGTATGGGATAATTATGAAAAGTACAACTCAATACTAGAAGTTAGTTCAGTTATAAATGTTAAAGGTATAGTGAATAGATTTAATGGAAGTATGCAAATACGAAATCCAATAATAAATAATGTAGAAGGGGATATAGATTACTCTCAATATATACCGGTATACAATATACCTAATGAGTTAATAGAGTATTTTAATAAAGTAGTAGATAATTTAGAAGATAAATATAAAAAAATAGCTATAGGAGCCACAGGAGCTTTTGGATATAATGAAAGTAGATGGAAGGCATTTATAAGTTGTGTGGCTGCGGAAAAGTTTCATGGAAATAAAAGAGGAGGATTATTTCTCCATACTATAGGGGTTATGAAAACCACGGAAGGCATAATAAATAATTATATTACTAATCCTTTCTATATGAGTGCAAAGGAAGTTATAAATAAGGATAGATTGATATTAAAGGCTATTGTTCATGATATAATGAAAATAAAGGAATATGACTATGATGGAATAATAAGAAGAAAAGATATCAAGCTGGATCATTTAGTGCTAGGAGCAGCTTATATTAGGGAAATAAATGTGGAAATGGGAAATCCTTTATCAGAAGAAGAATTGGATGATATATGCTATTCCATACTATCTCATCATGGAGAGTTTGGAAACTTCCAGCCAAAGGGCATTGAGGATATACTTTTAAATGTAGCTGATATTGTAGACAGTCAAATTGTAAATGCTATTGAAAATAAAATATAAAGAAATTAAAATGGAGAAATTATGATATAATTCTCCATTTTTTTTTATTATAATGTATAATATATTAAATAGTGGACATTTTAGAATACATTTATAGTTTTAGTTAAGGAGAGAATATGAAAGGGAAAACTCATGCAGGAATAGGAATACTTGCATTTATTACAATTTATAATAAGTTACCCATTAAAATGGAACTGTCAGGTTTAGCAGTAGTTACATTAGCTTCATTACTGCCAGATATAGATCATCCCAAAAGTATAATAAATAAATATATATTACCTTTTAAAAATAAAATGACAAAGGTGACGCTTTATGCTTGCATAGGCATAATTATACTTTGGTATAGTTTCCTATATAATGGAGAAGATTATTTAAAGGCTATAGGTATACTATTTATACTGATATCAATTTCATCACATAGAAAAGGGTTAACACATAGCTTAACAGGATTAATAATATTTTCTTTTCTTGCTGGTTATATAGGTAATATATATAATGTAGATAATATAATATATTATTTTATGCTAGGCTATGGATTACATTTGATATGTGATATGGTAACAGACAGAGGAATCCCTTTATTCTATCCATTTAAAGAAAAGAATATAAAATTTCCCCTTACTTTTAAAACTAACTCCAAAATAGGAAATACTGTGGAGGATATTATTGCCATAGTAGGACTAATCTATGTAGTTTATAGATTGCCAAGTATATTTTAAATAAGACAAAGTTATTTGAGTGGAGGAATTTGATGTTTGATTTAGAATATCAATTAAAAATACTTCCAGATAAGCCAGGGGTTTATCTTATGAAAAATTCCCTTGGAGAAATAATATATGTGGGAAAAGCTAAAATTTTGAAAAATAGAGTTAGACAGTACTTCCAAAATTCTAAAAATCATTCTGAAAAAGTAAAGGCTATGGTAAAGAACATTGAGGAATTTGAATACATTGTTACAGATTCAGAGATGGAGGCCTTAATATTAGAATGTAACCTTATTAAGAAGTATAGACCCAGATATAATATTTTATTAAAAGATGATAAAGGTTATCCTTTTATAAAGATAACTGTAAATGAAGATTTTCCAAGGGTGTTTGTAACAAGGACTGTGGCTAAAGATGGAGCTAAATATTTTGGCCCATATACTGATGCTGGGGCTGTATATGAAACATTGGAATTGATAAAAAAGATATTTCCTATAAGAAACTGCAAAAAATTAATTAAAGAGTCCGGCGAAAAAGTAAGACCTTGCTTAAATTATCATATTGGATTATGTAAGGCTCCCTGTGGAGGATATATATCCAAGGATGAATATAAAGATATTGTACAAGATGTAATAGACTTATTATCGGGTAAAGATAAAAATATTGTAGGCAATTTGAAAGAAGAAATGGAAAAAGCCGCAGAAAGCTTGGAATTTGAAAAAGCAGCGGCTCTAAGGGATAGAATAATCTCTGTAGAAAAAATAACAGAAAAGCAGAAAATTATTACTGGTAACTTTGAAAATGAAGATTTTATAGAAATATATGCTGATGAGAAAGACAGCTGTGTCCAAATATTCTTTCTAAGGGAAGGAAAGATTGTAGGAAGAGAACATTTTATAATTGAAAATACAGCAGATATGAAAAAAAAGCATATAATATCTGACTTTATAAAAAGCTTTTATGGTGGAACTGCTTTTATACCTAAGAGTTTATATGTACCGGAAATAGAAGATGGAGAATTGATAGAACAATGGCTTACCATAAAGAGAGGCTCTAAGGTGTGGATTAAGGTGCCTAAAAAGGGAGAAAAGAAAGATACACTGGATATGGTTCAAAAAAATGCTAAGGTTACATTGGAACAATTTAAACTGAAAATTTTACAGGATAAAGAAATACATGAGACTGCATTAAAAGAATTAGCTAATATAT
>ENA-UOOE01003395-UOOE01003395.1-fermentation-metagenome-genome-assembly--contig:-NODE-3395-length-10118-cov-16.696512_pt1 | contig 10118 bp, 3 predicted proteins | sample MGYA00245776_ERZ724021 | MGnify/ENA primary metagenome ERZ724021 (study PRJEB28704, sample SAMN03018321) | fermentation metagenome | biome: anthropogenic terrestrial biome; feature: soil; material...
GCAGGTGATCAAGTCCGCGACCATCAACCCGGCAAAAGAAATCGGAGCGGAAGGCAAAATCGGAAGCATCCGGGCCGGCAAGCAGGCTGACCTGGTCGTGATGGATTCCGACTTGAAAATTGCCGCGGTCGTCAAATCCGGTAGGTTCTGGCAGACGGAGAAGAAATAAATAACCGAGGAAACAATCGGTCTATCATATTTACAAGGGAGGGTATTTTAAAAGATGAAAAGAATCAGGAGAATAATAATTGCTCTTTTGTTATGTAGTATTATTCTAATTGAGACACCATTTTCTTTAACGGCAAACGCTGCGACCACAAAGTCGGCTGAGAATGATGTTAGTAGTCAGTTAGAGAGCAAAAAGACTAACGATACAGATATAAACAGAGCAAACAGTTCACAACAGAACGATAATAAATATAAAACTGATTATAAACTACAAAATAATAATGATTTAGATATTAAAAATAAAAACTTAGCACTCGATACACAGGCAACGGCATCGAGTACTTTTCCTAATAAATCTTGGACACCAGATAAAGCTATAGACGGCGATACATCTGGCACCGATTCACGTTGGTCTTCTAAACGTGCGACAGGAACAACTAATAATGGATCAGATGATAAAGGAACTAAAGAACAATGGCTAATGGTAGATTTAGGAACAATAACGCCGATTAACCAAATTAATATTTATTGGGAGTCAGCTTATGCTGAGGAATATAGAGTCGAAACTTCAGTGGATAAAATAAATTTTACTACAGCGCAAGTATGTAAGAATGGTTCTCAAGGAATTCAAACCTATCGCGATTTGAATATTAAAGGTGCAAGGTATGTACGAATTTACTGTCTGAAGCCTTATAAAGCAAATTGGGGATATTCAATTTTTGAAGTTGAGATTTATGCAAAAAATAGAATAGAAAATTCCAAAGATGTACTAGATTTCATTGGAGAGCAAGCACCTACCATTTCTAATAATGGGAGAATAAATTTTCCAGAAGTACCAGATGGTTACGAAATTTCCTTATATGGTAGTGATAACCAGCAAGTTATAAGTCTAGATGGAACGGTTATAAAGCCGCTGGTTGACATGGATGTTAACATTTTATACAAAGTTAAAAATAGCAAGACTGCAAATGATGTTGCAACATCTAATACAGATATTAAGATTCATGTTCCAGGGAAATATGATAAAAAATCAAGTGATAACACAAAGCCGAATGTTCTGCCAGGACTACGAGAATGGAAAGGATTTAGTGGTGTTTATACTAGAACATTAAATAGTAGAATAATTGTTTCAGACACCTCTTTGAATGGAGCAGCACAAGTTATTAAAACTTATTTTGATCAAATGCTTAAAATTAACATTCCCATTGTCTTTGGGAATGAACCACATACTGGAGATATTTATCTTTTAAAAGATGGTGACATAAATAAATTAGGCAATGAAGGTTATATGTTTTCTATATCTGATTATGTTACTATTACATCACCTACTGTTACAGGTATGACGTATGGTGGAGCATCCGTTACGCAGATTTTATACCAGGATGTAGGAAAGGATAATATCCCTAAAGGAATTGCGCGCGACTATCCAAAATATAAAGTACGCGCCGCAATGCTGGATGTCGGCCGTATGTATATCCCATTAGATTATTTAAAAGAAATGACTGTATATATGTCATGGTTTAAAATGAATGAGATTCATGTACACATCAATGACTACTGGTCCGGTTCGGGATACAGCGCATTCCGATTGGAAAGCGATACATATCCGCAGATCGTTGCTAAGGATGGCTATTATACAAAAAAAGATTACCGACAGTATCAGAAGGACATGAAAAAATACGGTGTCGATGTCATCACGGAGATCGATACCCCATATCATGCAGAATGTTTCCGAAATATTCCGGGTGTGCAGATGCTTGCTGGGAAAAAAGGTTATCTAGATATTACTACCGATTCAGCGCGAGTTGCCAACGAAGCAGTTATCGAGAAATTGTTTGATGAATATCTTGATGGGTCAGATCCGGTTATTCAGAGTAAAAACTTTCATATAGGGACAGATGAGTATGATAAAAAATACAGCGAACAGATGCGTGAGTGGACAGACCATTTCATAAACTATGTGAATGACAAGGGCTACAGCACAAGGCTGTGGGCTTCCCTTGGAAAGAACGGATTCAATGGGACGACACCTGTGTCAAACAATGCTACCATGAACCTGTGGGCTCCATATTGGGCAGATGTTCGAGAAATATATGAAGATGGTTACAATGTTATTAATACTTACGGTGGCTGGCTGTATATTGTGCCTGGTGGGAATGCGGGATATCCAGATCGTCTTGATCTAAAAAATTTATATAATAATTTTGAGGTTAATAATTTTAAATCTGGAAGAAATCCTTCTGGAGAAACAATTATGCCAGTTGCCGAACCACAGACACAGGGCGCAGAATTTTGCGTTTGGAACGACATGACCTCCTATAAAACAGGATTTTCTTGGTTCGATATTTTCAGTCGCTTTAAAGATGGTGTTATGCTAGTTTCTGAAAAAACATGGTTTGGTGATAAACAGGCAGATCAGACGTATGATCAGTTTGAGGCGCGAATTACTACATTAGGAAATAAGGTTCCAAATGCAAACCCGGAGCGCTATGTTGACAGTGAATCTAAAAAGGTTGCATGCTATAGTTTTACACAGGATGGACGTGATTTAAGCGAAAATGGATATCAAGCAAAATTAGTAAATTCCACAATACAGAATGGTATGGTTACAAAACAAAAAGATGGTTATATTTCTTTGCCGTTCAAAAGTATCGGATACCCATATACGGTGAAAATAAAAATAAATTTATCCGATATTAACAATGAAACGACTCTTTTTACAGGTGCCGACGGAGTTATGTATGCAAATATTGATAATAGTGGCAAAATTGGTTTTAAGCGAAATGGTTATCGCTTCTGCTTTAACTATAAAATCCCTGAAAACGAATCAGTTGTTCTTACATTTGTAGGTAATAATACAGAAACAACTCTGTATGTAAATGGAATAAACAAAGGAACTGCACATACAATGGTTCCAACTATTGGTAATATGCAGCAAAAAAGCAGTACTTTTATTATGCCTTTTGAAAAAATCCTGTACAAAGCTAAAGGAAGTTTAGATGACTTAGAAATTTTCAATTATGCCATGAACTCCAATGAGGTAAAAAATCTTTTGAATATTGCAAGTCGTGATAATTTAGCAGTAAATAAAAATGTTACAGTGTCTGGACTTGAAGTGGACGATGGCCGCTTTACAGCTGACAAGGCAGTGGATGGAGAGGTTTCCAGTGATTCTCGAGTATCGTTTTCTAAAAATTCTGATATCCAATGGATGATGGTAGATCTAGGTAAAAACTATACAATTTCAGAATTTCTAATTAACTATGAAACACAAGCTCCTCAATATAAACTTCAAGTTTCTTCGGATGGTAATTCTTTTGCTGATGTATATACATTTACCAATGATACTTTCAATATTAGTCCACCATCTGGAGTTCAAAAGATCTCAATTAAACCAATTGAAGCACGTTATATAAAGTATATCCAATTAAAACGTTTCAAAAATGCATCAAATGGCAAATACTATAGTGGGAGTATATATGAATTCGAAGTGTATGAACCTTTTAGAGTCGAACTAGCTCGATATACACAAGATGCGTTAAATGAATTGCATCAATACACTAGTGGAGTCCATAATGGAGATATTGAAGCGAACTTCTATAAAAGATTTGAAGTAGATTTAAATTTCTATTCTGCATTTGCTAGTAATGATAATAAGCTAACCGAATCGGATTTCCTTAATTATAAACAGAACATACTTGACAAAGAACAAGAACTTTCTGAGAAGATATTAGTAGTAAAACAAGATGCAATAGATGCTTATAATTATGCGAAATCGTTAAATAGTACGGATTATACATCAACTAGTTACCGTAAATTTAAGAAATATTTATCTGAGATCTCTTTAGAAAATCTAACTACTGTTGATCAAGTTAATGAAGTTATTCAAAAAATTAATAATGCGATTTCATTACTCTCTAAGGAAGAAGACAAATCTAATCATCAGACTTCTCAACCCAAAATTAATATGACATATGTAAGTGATACGACTCAAGACTTTTCCGTCAATGGTGCTTATCAGTTTAAAATTACCAGCACAAACAGCCAAACCCCAATTTTTGTGGTTGGCACCCCGGATATATTTAATGTTGAACTAGTTCAACATATAGGGACTGACTATTACTTTAAGATTACAGCAATTGGTGCTCCTGGAGACAAAGTCGGAATCTATGTCAACGGCGTAAAGCTGCTGGTAGCGACGGTTGGGTCCAACCCGAATTATGTGAAGCTCGACACAGGTAAGCAGCTATCAGTCAGAGCAGGGAAGACCTATCAGTTCCGTGTAACGGCTGCGAAGAGGCCCACCTTTATCTGCGGGACCGGATCAACCTTCCGTGTTACTTATGTCAATTCTAAGGGTAATGATTATTTCTTTAAGGTAACTGCAACTGGCAAGGTCGGAGATAGGGCAGGCTTCTATGTAAATAGTGAGAAAGCTCCTCGGACCATTGGAACGATTATAAACTAAATATTCTTTCTCGTGGTGAGTTTTCTCGTGGTGAGTTGTTTTCTGCTATTTGCTTTTTTACAGGAAACAAATTCCTAATAGTAAATTTTTATATTTTAATTAGAATAATTAAACATTTGCTCTATTATACAAACATTTAGATATAATAAACTAAATTAAAAATTAAAAATTATATTGACAATACATAAAAAATGAGTTATGATAAATAAAACAAATAAAAATATAGCGTGTAACTGATTCGATCAGGCATAAGCTAAATTAGATCAGAGCTTATGCTTGATCCTTTTTTAGGATACAACAAATTAAATTAAAAAAGTAGAATTTATTTCAAATTTTCAAGGCATTTTTTATAAAACAATAAAGTAATTATTTATTCTTTTTACTTTAAGATAAGGACTGGAGCATTCCAGTAACGGGTAAAATCTGAAGTTTGCAGAAAAAGAGGAGGTCCCCCTACAATCAAAGTACACAAACAGAATCATAGGCCCTAAGTACGTTGAGATTGAAGGGAGCATTCAAAAATGAGTTTAACACAGAACGAGAAAATCCGTAAAGTGACGGAAGCAACGATGGTGATCGGTGTGGATATTGCCAGCGAAATGCAGCGAAATACATTGGGCGAGAGCGTTCGACTGGCGCGGTCTGGAACTCGGGAAGGTTATCAGCTTTGAGAACAGCGCAAAGGGCTTTCAGCAGTTTACGCGCTGGGCATCGGAACTGGATGCGAACGAGCGCAAGAATTGCGTAATTGTCGGAGCGGAGCCCACAAGGCACTATTGGTTCACCCTTGCGGTGTACCTGAAAAACAGCGGGGTAAAGCTTGTGCTGGTCAATCCATACCATGTAAAGCGCAGTAAGGAGCTCGACGACAATCATTCGAGCAAAAGTGACCGGAAAGACCCTAAGACGATTGCCAAGCTGATGCTGGAGGGCCGCTACATCGAACCGTATCTTCCGGAAGGGCTGTATGCAGAGCTTCGGGTCGTTATGAATTGCCGTTGGCGTATTCTCCGAGAACTGACTACGGCAAAAAAACAGATTCAGCGGTGGCTGAAAATCTACTTTCCGGAGCACGGCGCAATCTTCAGGAATTTCACCTGCGTCGGCAGTCTAGCCCTATTGAAAGTAGCGCCAATGCCGGGTGATCTGGCAAAGCTGGGGCCGGATGGAATCAACACTATCTGGCGACAATGAAGGTGCGTGCGGTAGGCAAGAAACGCGCGCAGCGGGCCTATGAGGCCGCTAAGGACAGCGTGGGCTTGTACGGAAGGTAGTACGGCGGCCCGCATGGAATTGAAGCTGCTGCAGGAGGATTACGACGCGAAACTTCGGCAGTACGAGGAGATTATGACGATGGTCACGGCTCTGTGCGAACAGCTTCCGGAAGTGGCCGGGCTGCTGGAAATCAAGGGAATTGGCTTGGTAATGGCTGCCGGCGTTCTCGCCGAAACCGGAGACCTTCGGCGCTTCGACTCCCCCAGACAGCTTCAAAAGTTGGCCAGGCTTGTCATCACGGAGAACAGTTCGGGCAAGCACTGGGGACAGACAGGAATCAGCAAACGAGGCAGGGCAAAACTTCGCGCCGTCCTGTTCCGCGCGGCAATCTCGCTTGCCAAAAGCAACGCGGAGTTTCGCAGCCTGCACCGCTACTATACCACCAAGGCAGACAATCCCTTAAAGAAAAGCAATCCATCATCGCTATGAGCTGCAAGCTGATCCGGGTGTTTTACGCGATAGCCACAAAGGGCTGCGCCTACGACTCTGTGAAGATGCTTGCGGATATTCATAGAAACCATCCGCGGAAAGCGGCGTAATCCCTTACCCTTGCGGGAAACGTCTCTCCGAAGCGTCGCAGAGAGGCAGATCATCCATAAAGCTAAAGCAGTGTTTCACAAACAAAAGAGCCGGTAGTCAGTCTTATTCACTCCATCAGAGCAGCGACTCGGTATACAAGCATTTCTGACAGCACCTTGAGGGCAGGCAGAACGAAGGAATTGAGGGCTACGGCCCTGCTAGATATGTGAGGTTCGCTGCTGAGGGAAATGTGGTTTACCGTATGGCCTGTCATCAAGAAACCACTTGATGCTGGCTGTGCTGTGACCATTTTCCGCGGGTATCGGCACTGGATGTCATCCCAACCCGCATTTGCTCTGAATGTATTTGTGAAATACTGCGAAATCGAAAGTAAATCGACGTAATTCAAAGATTATTTAAGGAGGGAGGTAATTAAAATGTGGATTTTAAGGGAAGAAAGAGGGTGATTATTCTCCTGCAAAATACTAAAGAAGTCAATCGATAATTGGTAAAGAGAAGGAGATAGTTCTTATGAAAAAAGCGTTTAAACGTACAGCTGCCTTTATCATGAGCTTTTTATTCCTTATGTTGGGCCTTCCATTTACTGTTGGTGCTAAGGCAGCTACAGACGAAACAGCTGAAGAAATTGTTAATAAAATGTCGGAAGAAGAAAAAATAACGCAGATTCTAATGCCTGCGTTTCGTTATTGGACGGAAAGTGGAGGAGAACAAAAAGGAGTTACTGATTTAAACAATGAACTCTCTCAAGTAATTAAAGAGTATCATTTTGGTGGTGTGATTCTATTTGCTCAGAATCTTGTTTCCACTGATCAAATGGTAAAGCTAACGGATTCACTGCAAAAATCAAATGCAGAAGGAGGGAACATCCCTTTACTAATTTCCACAGATCAGGAAGGTGGAATAGTTGTACGTCTAGGTTCTGGCTGCCGTATGACTGGGAACATGGCTTTGGGCGCAGCAAATGATGAGAAAGCAGCTTATGATACAGGCGATATCATGGGCAGTGAACTTGCAAGTGTTGGGATTAATGTCGATTTTGCACCGGTAATGGATACCAATAGTAACCCTAAAAATCCAGTTATTGGCCTTCGCTCTTTTTCTGACGACCCACAGAGAGTAGCAAAATTAGGAGTACAAATGATTAAAGGGCTACATAACAATAATGTAGCTACAGCACTTAAACATTTTCCTGGCCACGGAGATACAGATACTGATTCACACTCATCTATGCCAATAATATACAAGGACCTGGATGAATTAAAGAAAGTTGAACTAGTTCCATTTCAGGAAGGTATGGATGCAGGCAGTGATATGATCATGACAACGCATATTCAGTATCCTAATGTAATTACAGAGACATTGCCGACAAAAAACAAGGATGCTAACGGAAAAACAATTTACATTAAACCACCGGCAACTCTGTCAAAAACCATTCTCACCGACTTAATGCGGAATCAAATGGATTACAAAGGCGTTATTGTGACCGATGCCATGAATATGGAAGGGATTACAGATAATTTTGAACCTGCTGATGCTGCAATTTATTCAATCAAAGCTGGCGCTGATATCATTTTAATGCCATGTGTAACGCAAAGCTTGGATGATATCCATAACAATCTTGACCCTCTTATAACTACAATTAAAAATCAAGCTGAAACAGACGAAGATTTGAAAGAAAGGATTGAAGAATCAGCACTGCGTGTGGTTCAACTTAAAATTAACCGAAATCTTATGAAAATTGATGAGACTTCTCTTAATGATAAAATTAAGAGAGCAGAAGAAGCTGTAGGCTCAGACGAACATCACGACCGTGAGCGCGAAATTGCAGACGAAGCAGTAACCGTTGTTAAAAATGATAAAAAACTTCTTCCAATTAAACCAAAAGAAAATCAAAAGATTCTGTTAATAGGTGCATACTCCAATGAACCTCCAGCCTTGCAATTTGGGTTACAACAACTGATTAAAGAAAATAGAATTCCAACGATGGATATTAAGACCATGTATTATTACAATAATTATGGAAGTTTAGATACTAGTATACAGAGTGCAATTGAAGAAGCAGATTATGTGATCGCTGTTACCGAAACAACAAATGAGTCTCGGATGAGCCCAAACCATTGGATTACTAGAAATCCAAGGAACATAGTTGAGTGGTCTAAGAATGCCAAAAAGCCATGTATATTAGTTAGCATTGATTTGCCTTATGATGTAGCAAATTATCCGGAAGCTGATACCATGCTAGCAGTATATGGAAGTAGTGGAATGGATCCTACTGAGGGAGGGGAACGGCCTGCAACAAATTATGGGCCCAATATCCCGGCTGCAATTGACATTATTTTTGGAGCACACGCAGCTTCAGGGACCCTTCCAGTCAATATTCCTAAAATTGTTAATTCTTCAATGAGTACGACTGAAATTGAGTATAAGCGCGGTTTTGGTTTGACAGGGGAAACAGCATCAGTAGATCGAGAATACCTAGAAAAATCCTTGCTTGAAGCAGCACAGTATAAAGATCCTGAAAAATATACAGTAGAAAGCTGGACTACATTTACTGCAGCTCTGGATAAAGCTAAAGAAACAGATGAAAATCAAAGCGCTACCCAGGCAGATATTGACAGTGCTAAAGCTAGTTTAACTAGTGCTATTCAAGGACTTGTCTTGAAAGAAATTCATCCAACTGGTCTTACATTGAGTCAGACATCTCTTACACTTAAGGTCAAACACACGGGCACTTTGAGTGCGACTGTTGCACCGGAAAATGCCACAAATAAAACAATTACTTGGACTTCCTCGAATTCTTCTGTTGCAACAGTTATAAATGGTGTTGTGACAGCTAAAAGCGTGGGTACTGCTACTATTACCGCAGTGACTGTAAACGACAAAACTGCAACTTGTGTTGTTACAGTCAAGAAAGCTTCAACTTCCGATAATGACAATGATGATGATCAAGATAACAAACCTTCTAAACCTGTAACTCCTTCGCCAACACCTGAACAGACATTCGCCAGCGACACAACACGCGACTTTTCTGTTAATGGTTCCTATCAGTTTAAGATTACCAGCAAAGATGGTAAGGTCCCGACTTTTGTAATCGGTACACCAGGGGTGTTCGAAATTGAGTCGACTACTCGTAATGGGAATGACTACTTCATCAAACTGAGGGCTATTGGTGCGCCAGGTGATAAGGCTGGCATCTACATCAATAATGGCCAGAGACTTTTAGTAGCGACTGTCGGCTCCAATCCGAATTATGTGAAGCTCGACACAGGTAAGCAGCTATCAGTCAGAGCAGGGAAGACCTATCAGTTCCGTGTAACGGCTGCGAAGAGGCCCACCTTTATCTGCGGGACCGGATCAACCTTCCGTGTTACTTATGTCAATTCTAAGGGTAATGATTATTTCTTTAAGGTAACTGCAACTGGCAAGGTCGGAGATAGGGCAGGTTTCTATGTAAATAGTGAGAAAGCTCCTCGGACTATTGGAACGATTATAAGTTAACCCATCCTTTTCTCATAATCTGATGCCTTCTGCCGCAAAATAACGGCGGAAGGCATTACTTTTATTTGAAATAGTTATCTCAGGTAAGTTGTAAAATAAAATGGCCGAAAAGGGTACCCATCCTCAAAGGCTCTGGTATGCTTAGGTTGCGAGACCAAAAGCAGAGGGA
>ENA-UOOE01003396-UOOE01003396.1-fermentation-metagenome-genome-assembly--contig:-NODE-3396-length-10117-cov-5.682667_pt1 | contig 10117 bp, 1 predicted proteins | sample MGYA00245776_ERZ724021 | MGnify/ENA primary metagenome ERZ724021 (study PRJEB28704, sample SAMN03018321) | fermentation metagenome | biome: anthropogenic terrestrial biome; feature: soil; material...
TGTTGATACGGTTCATGTGGCTGCGGGAGATACAACAGTCCGCATCCCGAGCACGGACGCTTCGGTTACCCCATTGTTGGCAGACTATAAATGCAATTAAGAACGGCAATGCTGTTCTCAGCTCGGGAAAAGATTACGACATCAGCGGGGACACCGTAACAATTAAGCAGTCCTACCTCAGTACGCTTCCTGTTGGCAAAACAATCTTAACCTTTAGCTACAGCGGCGGAACGAATCCGACCGTTACTGTGAATGTATCTGATTCCACACCACCGTCCGCAGGGAAAGTTACAGTCAGTCAGCCTACGGAAGGCGGAACAATCAGTATTTCTCCGTCCAGTCCGGTGTCGGGTGACACAGTGACACTGACTGCCAAGGCAAAAGATGGATACCGTTTGAAGGCTTTCGTTGTAAACGGCAAGGAAATTGCTGGGAATACCTTTACCATGTCAAACGGCAATGTGATCGTAACGGCAGAGTTTGAGAAAATCGGTGGCTCCAGTTCCGTGACGACTTCGGGTTTCGGCCAGTCGCCAAAAACTGGTGATAGTTCCCTTCCATCCCTGTGGCTTGCGCTGCTGTGCGGAAGCCTTGCAGGACTCAGCTGGCTTATAGCTCGAAGGAAAATGCGTTCATCCCAAAATTAATCTGTTTTTTAAAAAGTGCCTGTCCGATTTTCATAAAATCGGACAGGCACTTTGCTGTCTTTAAAACTTTAGAGGTATTCTTCGTTCTTAAACTGGTTTTGTAAATCTTTTTGCATTCGTTCTTTAGAATAAAAATGAAAGAATAAAAAAGCTATACAATTATTTCGTTATTTGCGTATTATTTAGTGACACAACTTGTATTTTGTGTATAAATTTCACAAAAGCAATGATAACGTGTTGCAATAGTATGTGGCCTTAAAAGATGCTTAGAGCTGCAAAAACAACAGTGACTTTTTAATACATATTAGTTAGCTAAAGTAAATGTGTTTTCCCGGAGTGTTAGGCTAAGGGTAAATTGTGCAAAGACCAAACTAACCGAATAAAGGGTAAAATGGCAACATATCGACGAAAGTTGAAAATGGCTGTGCCACTTTAATTTAATGCTTAGAAATATAAATAGCCGGGATTTTCTGCATGGAATGGTGTTGGATTTAGTTTTGATAAGTGTAGCGAAGAAAGGTGCTGCACTTTCTGGCTTTTTGGAGCACTATCCCTTTGTTAGGCCTTTACACTTTTATATTTTTATAATGGATTGCCTGGCTTTTAGAAAGGAGGGGAAAAGACAGCAGAAATGACTGATTAACAGTTACGGAATAAATTTGAAGGAGGAGAACAGCAGTTATGAAAAGGGGAAAATCTAGCAGATGGCTGGCTTCGGTTTTGGCAGGACTGATGGTCCTTTCTCTTGTCCCAGTCAGAGCCTTTGCAGATACCCAGTCATCCGGGACATCGTCATATGGACGCTGCTTGCGAATTGGAACTATCGAAAATCTTAGTACTACAGATGGCTCAATTCAACGGTATGCGTGGGCGAGAGTCCCCATTAAAGTTACTGCACAGAATTATTACCTCAGTTTGGACTACATGGCGCCCAATATTGTGAATAGTGGCCTTAGTGTTTTCCGTGCACGGGGAAAGAACAACACGATAGATGTTCTGCCGCAGTTGATTCGCCGTGGTGCAAATCTTCGTGTTAAGGAACCAAGCGGAACCCAATTTGACATCACCAATATTTTTACCGCAAATCAATGGGTCCATTTTGACGTTGAAGTTCAGAATGGTACTGCAAGAATTTATGTCAATGGAGTTCCCATTAAAAAAGACGGAAAAGAGTACGCTTATCAGGTAGCTGACGGTGCCGTCCCGGATACGTTCGGTACTTTCGGCGATGAGACCAGTGGCTGGTACGATGAGTATGGATACTATGATAACCTGACTTTAACGGAAAATGGGGCCGTTACCTGGCAGGAAAACTTTGACGGCACCAATACCCTGGATGATTACAAAGCGAAAGGATGGGTTACCAGTTTTTATGATAATGGCGGAGCAATCAAGCAGGATGATGCCTTCTCTCTGGACCATGCTAACGACCATTCAGCCATGCAGCTGAGTTCCGTGGAAGCAACAGCTTCCCAGACGTCTTTCAGGACCGGTGAAACCCATAAAATTTCCGATCTGTTTCAGACAGTCTGTATGACATCCTCCGGTTTTGCGGCGGTAGATGGAATGGTAAAGTTTGTTGCATCTTCTTCCGATCCCAAAGTGGCATCGGTATCCGAAGACGGACAAAGCGTAACGTTCCTTTCTGCCGGGAGCTGTAACTTAACACTGAATGCCGAATACCTTGGCAGCAAAGCAATATCACAACCGGTGGAATTTACTGTGTCCCCCGGCAATTCTCTGCGCTTGGGCAGCGAAACTTCCAATAGCGGTTATGCAACCAAGCAGCTGGCCGGCGAGGAAGCAATTACAACTTCCGATTACTATATCAGTTACGATTACCGCAATGAAGAAAACCGTGCTAACCGCAACTTCAATATCTGGTATGCTCAGGATGCGGACGGCAAACAGTTCGGTCCGAAAATCTATCAGCGTGGGACACAGCTTCGGCTTACTGATGGCGTTACCAACCTGTTCCTGGACGGATATGATTTCAGCAAGTGGACCAATATCACTGTCCATATCAGCGGTACGAGTTTTGAACTGTACATCAATGGAAAACTATTGCAGGATTCACTGAAGTATACGGTTCCATGCGGAAAAGTCATCCAAAAGGTTGGCCCTTTGGGTGACACCTCAAGTAGTTGGGATGACGGTACCGGCGAGTTCGACAATTTCACCGTTGTGCAGAATCATAAAACTACAACATTCCAGACTTTTGATGATAACACAAGCCTTTCAGATCTTGGATGGACAACAGGTGGCGAGACCGCCGGTTACTCTCCGGTTCCAGTTAACTGTGCACTGTCTTCCTTGACCGGCCTGACGGTATCATCCGGCCGTATGCTGTTTGGCGTCGGCTCTGTTTTGTCTGCCGATCAAGCACTGAAAGTAACTGCAAACCTTACAAACGGAAATTCCATTCCGGGCGGAATGTGCGAACTTTCTTACACTTCTTCTGATCCGTCCGTTGTTTCGGTAGACAGTAAAACCGGTGAATTCAGTTTCCTAAAATCCGGTTCTGCTACCATTAATGTGTCCGCCAAGTACCATGGCACTACGGCAACCGGAAGCACGGGGCTGATAGTCGGCGATGGGAACGCTGTGGAACTGAGCACGCCGACAGCAAGCTATGGTTGTATGTGGCGGATGCTGAAATCCAATGAAATTCCAACAGGCTCTGATTATACCGTCAGCTTTGACTATATGCCAGAGCAGGCTACCTACCTAGATATCTTTTATGCGTTTGACAAGGACGGCAAGCAGGTTGGCCCGCGTATTCAGCAGATCAACAATGATATCCAGGTCCTTTGCGGAAATTCAACTGCCAAACTGACCGGTGTCCTGAAATATGGCGTTTGGCATCATTTTGTATTTCGGTTTAATAATGGTCAGTTCAGTTTCTGGATTAACGGTGTCCTTCAGAAAATCAATGGCGCGGATTCCTGGACAATGCCAGCGGCCGGGCAGCTTGCAAAGCTTGGCCCATGGGGTGACACTTCCAATGGCGGAGTCAATAAGAACTGCTTCTATGATAATGTGCGGATTATTGAAAACAACAAAATCCTTTATGAGGAAAACTTTAATACCGGCAGTTCGCTTTCAAACCTCGGCTGGACAACAGCCGGGGAAGTTTCCTATGCCAATCCGCCTCAGAATACCAAGCCCGCAGAACTTACTTCTGTGCAGGCTGAAACGCTCCAGAGTGTCTTTGCGGAAAACGCAGGCATAAAATCAGCAGAAGACGTGGTTGCGCTTTCCGGCATTCTAAGCAGTGGTGTTCCTGTTGCAGCGGGGCTTGGAGTAGTTACCTACACTTCTTCCAACCCAGATGCAGTGACGGTAACAGAACAGAACGGCAAGCCCGCTTTTGAAATTAAAAATAAGGGTAAAGCTGTTATTACGGCCTCTTATGATTTGCTTGGTGCTGTAAAAACTGCAAATTTTACACTTTATGTAGACAGCAGTTTAAAGCCGGTTTCCATTTCGGTTGCCAATCAGAGTACAGCCCTATCTGCCGGTGATAACACAGAGCTTATCCTGAAGCAGCAGTACAGCAACGGTGCTTCTGAGCGCATCAAAGCCTCCAATATTACCGGCTTCTCTGTGACGAGCAGCAGACCTGATGTCATTGCTGCAAATCAGGAAAATGGTGAATGGTATCTGAATGCCTTGGAACCAGGCACTTCCAAAATCACGATTTCCTATCAGTTAAACGACGCAGCGCAGGAATCTACGGTTTCCTTTACTGTAAATGGCGCTTGCCTGCAAACCGGTGACGGGCGCGGTAACACCGCCGGAGAAGTTCAGCGTATGCTGAAAAATTCCGAGGCAATTACCGCCGACGAGTATTTTGTCAGCTTCGATTATAAATACCCGTCTTGGGCCAAGATGTATAATTACTATACATGGTATAGCTATGATACTGACGGCGTTTCCGGCCAGAAAGGCTATCTGGAGCCCGCTATCCTGCAAACAGGGAAGACCCTGCACCTGTACTGTGGCCTTAATGCACCGGTTACGATAACTGATGACCTGAAGCCCGATACATGGTATAATTTTACGTTCCGGTTCAAAGGGAACAAGATGTCTTTCTATATGAATGGCGTTCCATTTGCGCTGGATAACGGCAACTATTGGGTTCCCCGCAACTTGATTAAGCTTCCGGCGCTCGGCTGGTTTGGCGATACAACATGGAATGATGTCAGTACAGGCGATGCCTATTATGACAATATCCGTGTTGTACAGATGCGGGACGGCCAGGCGGTCATTACTACGGATCAGGAATTCAATGACACTTCCAAAACATTTTCTGGACTTGGCTGGAATGTTTCAGGTCCGGCTGTTCAGATTACGAATGCAGTGCCGGATTCTTCCGTTGGGCAGCTGGATAGGCTTACCCTGGAAGGCCGTACCGGATTTAAACCCGGTGACAAAGTAGCGCTTTCTGATGCGCTGAAACTTACCGGCTACCTGGATACGGGCCGTCAGGCAGTGCTTGACTGTGGGACTACGACTTATACTTCTTCGGATCCCGATATTCTTGCCGTGACCGAAGAAAACGGTGTTCCATACCTGAATGCACTCAAGGACGGCCGCACAGAGCTGACGGCTGAAACAACGCTGCTCGGTGTGACGAAAAAAACCTCTGTGGACCTAATTGTCAGTGATACGACAATCATTACAAGCATCCAACCTTTCCTGGATCGCGGCTACCTCATCAAAGGTGAAAATGCGGAAGTCCTGTTCCGTGTAGCAGACACAACAGGCAATACCCGTACGGTTTCCGCCAGTAGCCTGCCGGATGGTACCCAGTTTGTTTTGAGTTCCGGAGACACTGGAACGACCTCCACAGAAAAAAGTGGCCACCTGACGCTGTCCGCATTGCATGAAGGCACGGCAGACCTGAAAGTTTCCTATCCGGTTCTTGGCAAAACGGAAATTGCAGGTCTGAGCATTCCTGTTACTGCGGTTCGCAGTATCTCGGCCCAACTGGAAAAAACGCCGCTTTATGAGACCGATACGGATGATATTCTTCTTACGGCAAAACTCGGAAACGGTGACACGGTGGACGATCTGCCGTTTACCATGAATTGTGCATTCTCTAATCCGGATGCGGTGCAGTGGATTAATCAACGGCTTGCTGCAAAGGTACCTGCCTCTAACCTGAAAATTGAAATCAGCGTTGTGTTTGGCGGCGATACTTTTACAACCGAACTGGTTACGGATATTCTGAAACTCGAACTTAGCAAGACGCGGAGTGCCATTTATACCACTCAAAAAGTTGCCAATGCACGTGAAAATATTCAGAAATACGACTGGGCTCAAAAAGATTGTGCAAACGTCATTGCGGCTGCCGACAAGTTCCTTAAAGATTTCAGTTATGATGATGTCTGGCTGTCGCTGACTTCGCAGGGACTGCCACGAACCTATTCAGTCAATGAAAGCTATGGTTGTCCGCTCTGCGGGAGCAAAATCTATAATACCGGTATTTATCCATGGAAAATCAACTATGATAAACTGGACTTTAAAATGTATTGCCCGGATTGCAGCCTTGGTGTGGACGGCAGCGGATCCCAGTCTGAAGATGCTCAGCATTCCGGACAGGATTCGGGCGGCATAAGCGATGAGAGTCTTGCATTCCCGACAAATGATTTCCTGGACTATTACAAAGGCGGATTAAACAAGTATGGCGAGTTCGATGCCAAGCTTGCCAAAGCCCATAACGATGCGCTGATTGCCAAAGGTGAAGAGGGCAACCTCGTTAACCGTTACTATGGTAAAAAGCTCAGCGATGCCCAGCTTGCGAAGCTGAAAGAGGCCGGCATTTCCGATAAGGCAATCGCACGTATCACCACCGACAAGGGTTGGGGTGTTGATGACGGGTTCGGATATGTTGATCCGGAAACCGGGATTAAATATGCGCTGGTTGCCGATTACAACCACTGGTTTGCCTGGGAGGACGGCCCGGTCAAACGCGGAATGGAAAACCTGAAAAAGGCTTATCTGTATACCGGTGAGCAGAAATATGCCGATATGCTGATTGTTATCCTCGACCGTATGGCGGACGTCTACAAGGATATGGACCTAACCAAGTGGCGTGCGCAGGATGGCTATGTCAATGGTGTAGATGGTGTCGGAAAAGTAATGAACAGTGTTTGGGAATGTGCAAATGCGGATTCGTTCATGCTTGCGTTTGATGCTGTCTATCCTGCCATCTTTACCATGGACAGCGGTGTGAAAAACTTTTTGCAGTCCCAGTCTGCTGTTCAGGATAAAACGAACCCCGTCAGGATTGTAAAGAATTTTGAGGATAATGTCCTGCGTCAGATTGTCCCGGCGTGGAATAAGGGCCTGATTCATGGCAATGAAGGGATGCACCAGGCAACGGTAGCGTATGCGGCTGTTATCCTTGACCATTACCCTGAAACTCAGAACTGGCTTTATGATGTGTTCCGCAGCGGCGGTAAATTTGATTCAGGAAACTTTTCTGAGCTGTTGGTTAATGAAGTTGACCACGACGGGCAGGGGTATGAGTCACCATTTTACAATAACGGGTGGCTCAGTAACTGGCTGAATGTAGCGGATGCCCTTGACGGCTACCAGCTTCCGGAAGGCAAGCCATTGCAGGATAATATCGAAAGCAATCCATACAAAAATGTCAAATTCAAGAAGATGTTCTATGGATTGGTTCCGCTTTCTCTAAACGACATTTACATTGCCAACATTGGTGATACTACCGCAGCAGGCGCACCGTACATCGACTATTATAGCGCCAGCCAGTTTATTAAGGCATTTGAGAAATACGGTGATACCGAGCTCGGCCAAATCGTCTATAAGCTCAATGGCAACAGCCTCAGCGGCCTGCATTCCGATATCTTTACCAAAGACCCGGAGACCATTGCCGACAAAATCAAGAATATTATCAAGACTAGCGGCACGCTGAAACTTCCTTCCGAAATGCTCAGCGGCAGCGGCTATGCAGTCCTTCGTGACGGTGAGGCAGGCAATTCCACAGGGGTAGGGACAACGTCCCTTGCTTTTGCCGATATGCCCATTCTTTCCGCCAGCGCGCAGGTAAGCACAGCTTATCCGCCGACCGTCCAATTAAATGCGACTAAGAACGGGGATGAAGTTGAATTTTCTTTCAATTTTGCCGGTGACGAATCAAAACAGTACACCATGAATATTGAAAAATGGAGGGCTGGATGGTGGGGCGTCTATGATGTTTATCTCAATGGTGTTAAGATTAAGGATAAACTGTCCTTTGTAGGCAGCGGCGCCGTACTGGATTCCCTCGGTGTACATTCCCTTAAAAATGGCACCAATACGCTTAAATTTATCTGCGTTTCTACGGACGCAAACTGCAAAATGGGTGTCCGTTTCCTGAAACTTTCTGAATATCAAACAGGGCAGACAAGTACGATTATCCCCAATACCCAGCGTGACCTGTGGATGACATTCAGCAAGTGTTCCCAGCATCATCATGAAGACCTGCTGAACCTTGGCCTGGTAGCTTATCGCCTTGACCTGTTGCCCGACCTTGGTTACCCGCTGCGTGCCGACAGCAGTAATGAGCGTTTGCATTGGGTTGACGGCACACTCAGCCATAATACAGTCCTTGTGGATGGGAAGCAGCAACTTTCCAATTATACCGCTACTCCGCTCCACTTTGACGATTCTGGATTTGTAAAGCTGATGGATGTTGACTCTTCCCGCAGTTATGAATCAACTAAGACTTACCGTCGCACTTCCGCAATGATTCGGATTGATGACAGCAGTTCCTATATTGTTGACCTGTTCCGTGTTGCTGGAGGGAATAAGCACGAATTCAGTTTCCATGCCGGAGAATCTGTGGATAATAATGCTTCGGTGACGGGGCTGAATCTTACCAATCAGTCCGGCACATACGATGGGCCAGACACCACCTTCGGTGTTCTGCCGTCGGGTGAGAATTCTACAAGGAATCCAGGCTATTACTGGCTGAAAGATGTTGCAACGGATTCTTCCCCTGCGAAGCAGTTCAGCGTTGACTGGAATCTCCTTGATACCTACAATGTTCTTGGTAATGGCGGCCATGCTGAAAACGGGATCCATGTCAAGTTAACCATGCTTGGCAATTACAACTCTGTTTCCCTGGCAAGCGGTATGCCGCCGCAGAAATCCGCTGACAGCCCAAAGACCTACCGCTATGTGGTTGTAAAGAATGAAGGCACTAACCTTAACAGTCTCTTTACTTCCGTCATTGAGCCTTACCGTGGAAGCAGCAATATTGCTTCCATTGAAGCGCTTCCGGTTACAGAAAATGGGAAAGAAGCTGACAGCAGCGTAGTCCGCGCTATTAAGGTCACACTGATGAACGGCCGTGTTGACTATATTGTCAATGCACTTGACAGCACCCGTAAATTCCGTGTTGCTGATTTGTTCGATTTCAGTGGATTCTTTGGCGTGTACAGCCAGAAAGACGGCAAACTTGTTGCCAGCTACCTGAATGACGGTACCCAGATTGGTGATATGACAAGTTCTGTTTCGGCTGTTACCGGCAAGGTCAGTGCATTTACGAAAGGCCTCTCTACAGAAAACTATATTGACATCCAGCCTGACCAGAAGGTTAATCCTTCCGATTTGGCAGGAAAAACTATCTATGTAAATAACGACCATACTCGCAATGCTGTTTACAAGATTGATTCTGCTGAAGAGCAGAATGATGGGACGATTCGCCTGAATATTGGCGATGTTACCACAGTCCGCGCATGGGCCGATACCAGTGATTTCTCGAAAGGCTTTGTCTATGACCTTGCGGACAATGAGTCTTTCCGGATTCCGCTGACTTCTTTAGAAGAAGTGAAAGCGGCTCAGTACAGCCTGACGGTTCAGGCAGGGACCGGCGGAAGACTTGAGAGCGATCCGAGCGGCAGCTATGCGGCCGGAGCCGTGATTCCTTTGAAAGCAGTTGCCGAGAGCGGTTATCATTTCAAAGGATGGAGCTGTACGGCAGGAAGCGTATCGGATTCTACCAGCTTGAGCGCGTCCTTTACTATGCCGGACGGCAACGCTACGGTGACGGCTATGTTTGAAAAAACCAGCAGTCCCATTGAGCCGAGTTTGCCGGCGAGCGGTGATAAAGGTGGAAGCATTACACCAGTAAGCCCCAAGACCGGAGATAACAGCAACATGATTCTTTGGCTTGTTATTTTGCTCGGTTCTGGTGTTTGCCTGGCGGCAGTTGCTGTACCTTACAGAAAAAGGAAGAAGTACGGGAAAAAATTAAACAGGTAACCTTCTTGTAAAGCAGGGGGGAGGCGGCAGCGGTTCATTCCGCTGCCGCCTCCTTCTTTGTGTTTTTTTAGGGCATAATACTGAATCAGCTTACGGGGGAAAGAAAGCCTTCAGCCAGATTTATCCGGCGCCTTGCTGGTAGTGTCAATAGAAGTTTGCAATTTCACTCCGAAAAAAACGAATTATGCGGC
>ENA-UOOE01003403-UOOE01003403.1-fermentation-metagenome-genome-assembly--contig:-NODE-3403-length-10094-cov-4.541986_pt1 | contig 10094 bp, 8 predicted proteins | sample MGYA00245776_ERZ724021 | MGnify/ENA primary metagenome ERZ724021 (study PRJEB28704, sample SAMN03018321) | fermentation metagenome | biome: anthropogenic terrestrial biome; feature: soil; material...
GCGTTGCTGTATCCCAGCCGACGTTCACTCAATTTTTTGATACGCGCCGGGCTGGGACGCAGCATTAACTTCAATCCATCGAAATCAATCGGTTCCCAACTACTATGATGAACACGAAAGTCCATGTGTTGTTCGTTATTTGTGCTAAACACCATTGTCGCTCTTCCGGATTTGGCATTTTCACATACCCGTTCCCAAATTTCATCCCGCACTCTGGCACTGACCTGACCAACATAAACTCCAGTATTGATTTCCTGCAGCCACTTTGTCAAGTCACCACGCAGCGCAGATGGGCAATCCGTCAGTGTAAGCACAATCATTTTTTATCCTCCAGAATCGTACCATAGCCCACTTTTGTAGCTTCCTTTTCAGTGCCGTCATATTCCTTACCATAGGATACTCCATTCTCAACCAAGCCTTTTTTATCATCCCATAAATGAAGGACTTCTGTTTCCACTTCCTGTTTTGCAGCTGCCGTTTCTCCCAGTAAAAGAAAACGAATATCCTTGACAGTCTGTTCCAGAATATGTCCATCAGAAATAGCATCTCTTACTCGCCGCCTGGTTGCTGCTCCCACATCCTCCGGTTTTTCCGCAGCTACTTCAAATGCGATGGGAATGGTAATCCGCGCCTTATAAAGGTCAGCAATGTCGTAGACAAAAGATAATTCGTGACCGGTATGCACAAAACCCAGACCAGGAGAGCATCCAAGAGCAACAATAACGCTGTGAACAGCCCCATATAAGCATACATGCCCAGCAGACAATGCTTTATTGACATCGTCGCTGTTATCAAAGTTCTCCGGACTATATTCTCTCCCATTCCAGGGGATACCTGTCTCTTTGGATGCATGACGATAGACGGAACGGATTCGTGATCCTTCCCGCCCACGTAGTTGCTGCATCGTCATAGATGATACATCTTCGTTCGGAAATCGCATCTGATACATTTGTCTTGCCACCGAAACCCTTGATCTCACATTGGAAACAAGTTCTGCCTGTCGAATCAGCAAACGGGCCGAATGAGTAAGCGAGTAACCATGTGCATAATAACGTACACCATGCTCCCCTACCCATATGATACTTACGCCGTTACTCCCTATCAGTTCCATTGCCCGATGCGAGATATTCGTTCCGGGACCAAGCAATAAAACACTGAGTGATGCTGCGGGTACATGAACTGTTCCCCGGGAATCCGTTACAGTAATGGCACCATCCTGTCTGTTTACCAGACATCGCTCCAGATATAAAAAGGACATTCGTTCTTTAATCTGCGGTAGTGCTTGCAATACCGGCTTTTTTATTCCTGGTATCTTTCCCATCATTAACGCCTCTTATATGTGCTAAAGTCAGCAATCCACATCCATATGCTTTTTCCCGTCCAATCCCTGATAATAAGGATTGCTTGAAGCATTCAACATCAGATATAGTCAAAATTCCTTCAAAGGCTACCATATGTAATGTAATTTTATCTTTTTTGTTTTTGGAAAACTTCAGCCATTGGGAATGTGTCACATCAAATCCGCTCTCGTCCAACAAAAAGCCACACGTTTGCGACCGCTTCAAAAGCCATTGCTTTTGCTGATCCTGCGTTACATGGGCAAATACTTTCCCGCGCTCCGACTTATCGTTCTTCCCCTCAAAACTGCTACGGGTAGGATTAGCACTTAAGCGAAACTGCCAAATCTGACCTGTTTTCAAACGCGACAAAAACGGATCGTAATTTTTTGTTTGCCATTCCGAATCCTTATATCCAAATTGATCTACAATATGCATAAAGTCTCCCTGCTTTGCACTTAAAATAAGCAAATAGCAGATATCATTCAGCCAATCAATTCTCCAGAGATTACGTTGTCTATCGCCATCAAAGCTACATTCCACAGCACCATGCAAAATTTGCGGTGATGATAGTGCCCGCATGGTTTCTCTGCGTTTTGAATTCAATGCAATTCGGGATAAATACATTCTCTACTCCTCCTCCAGCTCAATCAATGGATCCTGTTCTGTTGTATTTTTGGGAACAAATGGCTTCCCATAAGGATTGGAGATACAGATGAAATTTGAACCGCAAACACGCCGAAATCCATATTCCCTGTGAGTTTGATCAAAGGACAGCGGCAAATCACGCTGTACATAACCACCAGCTGTTTCATTTCCCACGTCCATTAGAATAGGCAGGCGAACCTCCGCATCCTCCTTTTTCCTCATCCATTCATGAACCAGCCATGGCTCTTCCCTTAACGCTTCCAAAAGAGTCCTTCCTTCACGAACGCCAAGTGACAGGCGTCCTTCAGGAGGGCAGGAGCGCCTTCCAAGGAATAATGGAAACTCCGGATGCTGCAGAGCATAGTCAATTTGATCCAGAAAGGCATCTTCTCCCTCCAACCCTACCAGGAAAATTGCATCTGACAGATAATAACGAGTGGTAACATAAGTGGATTTTCTACTTTTTACTGTATGGTAATCCCGTAATAATATCCCATCCCGATCAACCCGTACACCAAATCGGAGAGCAGACAAGTCGTTTATTTTTTCATTCCGCCGCCGCCCAAGTGCAGCAGCGATCAAACCTACAACACCACTTTTTGTGGGCACACGTTCTGTACCTCGACGTTCAAACTTAACCATACCTCCCCATGATTGCAACGGCGCAGCCAAACGCATCAGCAAAGTGCTCATTGATCATCCCCGCCATTTCCCAAATGTACCTGAATCGCATCCTCCAATTTATTAAGTAAATCATTAAATGAATAAGCTTCACCCAAATCAGACAACGAATCACCTGTTACAAGAGACAGATCAGGCTTGCCAAGCCAATTTTCATACACTGTCTTTGTGTACTTTACGAATGCCTTTTCTGAAGCGGCTACAAATCCCTCATCGTTGTTTTTCCCTGCTTTTATAGGATCTTCAAAGGCACCAACCAGATTGATGGGCTGGTCGGTACGCAGTGTAACCAGAACGGCATCCGGCAAAGTGCGATTCGCAAAAGTATTTTGCTTTCCGGTTGGCATAGAGCAGACAAACGCACGAACGAATCCTTTTACTGCATCTGCTGTATCTTTTCTTAGCTGACGATGCAATTCATGTACAGCCACTGTCGCATAGCGATACAAAGTCGAAGAGTTGAATTCCACCGTTCCGATATGTCCGGCACCGGCATTGTCTTCCGGAGCCATATCATCCACAGCGGTAAAGTAGTCATATTCATTATTCACCTTATGCGTCGAAATGCTATGGGCTACCTGAGCACAGGCATCTGTATTTAATGAAGGATCATCCGCCACCATGCGACCAAACAACGCAATATCTATACCCGGAAATCCCTTTAATGCATTCTGCACCTTTGTCTTGGCTTCTTTTGTCAATTTGGCCTTAATTGTATCCGGATCATTTACTGCAAGTTCGGACAGCGCCTTCGCCTGTGCAAAACTCAGAAAAAACAAGGCATCTGTACCATTCTCAACTGTTTTAATTTTAAGACCGGCATTTTTCAATATTTGCTCTGCTGCCTTCTCAGGATCATCAACGCCTCCCAGCGCCTGAATTTCATTTGCCACCATCTGAACAATATGTTTTGTCCGTGCACTTAAATTCTCCTTTGGAAATATATCCCTGAACATATCCCGCATAGCTTTTTTCCAGCTCTGAGAGGAGACTCTTGCACGCACTGCACCGCCATATATAGCAGTCTTTGGGCTGCCGGTATCGTCACGATTGACACAGCTTGGAGGTACTGTCTGGAGCACATGCACATCCACATAAAGTCTGTTATTTGATTTCATAATAAAAACCACCCTTTCTTATTGTTCAATCATTTTTATTTTCTTCCGAATTCTGAATTCGATAAAAGTCCCGTCCCCATTTTAAGCGCACACCATCTCTGGCTTCAGGAAACTGAAATCGATAAAGATCTTCTGCCAGTGCCGGATAATCCAACGCAATGTTTTCCGATTTCAGAAGCTGAATTAACCCACGTAAATGATGGGAAAGTTCCTCCATGCTGTCTGAAGTAACGACCGTATCAAAACGTCTTTTAATTCTCTTTTCATCCTCATCATTTTTTACCAGTTTTCGAGCAGCAACACCAAGAGATTGTTTCTCCTGACACATACATTGATTCACATTTCCCCCCTGCTGGTGCAGAGCATAAAAGGTAAGAGCTATGTATACAGCCCACTCGCCTTGTGTTGGACTATCCCCCTTCCCCTGTAATGTTTCCGGCAGGCCATTCAGTGTAACATCCCAGAGTTCCGGCATACTACCGGGCATTTTACCAATTCCTCTGCGCAATTTCGCTAAAGTTGCTTTCACAGCAGATTCCTTATGGCTTTCTGTCAATTGCTTAATCTTGTAACGCACAAAGTTACTTACTTGCTTTCTTGGTTGCTTTTCCTGATCTGCCATTCTTCTTCTCTCCTTTCTCTAAACTCTCCCGTGTAGCAGTACGATACAAAAATTGGTTATAAACTTCCGGGGCGATATAGCGGTATTCTTTTTTGGTCTTCATGTTCATAAGACTTCGTCCCACATAAGCCTGCGGGCCACATTGACCCACCAACTCCTTTCCTAAAACGCGAATAATTCGTTTCTCCTCTTCCCACCAACCAGAACAGGATTTATCCATGCTATCCTTTTTCGGATCAATCCCTTCCAACCATTGACGAAATGGAATATCCAATCGAAAATATGCTTGTTCCCTGGCTGAATTTTGCTGATTTTTGCCATCCGTATCTCCCGTTGCCCGGGCAAGATTGCTTGCAAGCCATCCTACCTGTCCAACAAGTTTATCTGCAACTTCTATTTCATTAATGATGCGCATCGTCCAATCTTCTCCCAAGCTCATCAGCAAATTCGTATTGAAAGATAATGAATCACTAAACACATCTTCGACTGACATATTTATCATCCCAGTACTATTGTATTTAACCGCAGCAGTCATAAATTTACAGTGAGTATCCGGAATCAACCCCTTTCTTTTCAAAATAGCAGTCCAACTTATCACCCCAGGACGATGTTTGCCCTCACCCTGTGAAATGAGAGTTGAAAAATCTCTCCACAACTGGCGTGTCGGATCATGTCTTTTGGGATAGTATTCCGGCGGATCTCCCTCTTTTTTTGCAGCGTTCCTCCAAACAGTCATTTGTTCGGCAAATGCTTTTTCCTCTGAAAAAAAGTCCCCGCCTCGAAGCAAGTAGCCTGTCACTAAATCCCCTTTTCGCTTGAGCAGCAAACGACGTGATTGTAAAGTAAGCAGTTCAGAAGGATTATCCGGAATTGTAATGACACAGGAAGCATCAGATCTAACTGTTCCTAATTCCCAGATCGGTTTTTCTTTACCCCATAGTTTTTCTTCACCGTCTTCTAAGAAAACAAGATTCAGTAATAACGTTTCAAATAAATCTTTGCCTTCTGCTACAATCAAACCCAATCTCCCTAACCATCCCACTTTATATTTGGGCTGCTTATTCTCACCACGTCCCTTACTACTTCCAGACACATCATCAAATCCATTCACATACAGGAGCCAACGAGCAGCCTCCGCATAAGTTAATGTATTCTTTCCATCTCCAGTGCGTTGTGAAAATAATCGGACCTTGTTATTGCTTTCCGATAACTCCCCATTCATTTTTGCCGCAGTATATTTAATTGCCTTATTCAACCCTGCCACTTGATAAAATGGCCGTTCGGGATGAAAGAGATAAAATCGCTCTTCGTAATGCAAAAGATAGTCCTCCATGATCTGCATGGGGAAAGAGCCCCTATCCCATAAGGATTTCCATCTCCTCAAAGCATCCTCAGGTGATGTAATCTGAGCGAATTGTCCATTTACATCATAGCGTGCAAACACAGCATGCAAAACGGCCAGAAGCAATCGAAGTACTGCCACATCCTGTGTTGGAAGTTCCCCAGCCAGGCGTTGATATTCCGGAGCATGCTGGAATACATCCAACAAGGAAACTTCTTCTTCCTTGCCATCCTTTCTCATTACCAAAATCCATGGTTCATGCAACAGGCAAAATTCTTTTTCAGGCATTATCATTAACCTCCTTTTTATAACGTAATCCATAAGTGCGATCATAGTTAAGATGGTAACCACACAAACTTCCTGAACATTGACTATCCAAAATTAAAAACAGTTCGCCTTTCAACCACGTCGACTCCTGCCATACAGATAGCCGTTCACTATTGACTTCCTCCAATTCTTCAATGGTTTGGTCAATAATCCATGGTGCACAAAGAGCGTTAGGCAAGCGAATACTTTGACGGGCAAGTGCTTTTGCCAGATGATTACTGGGTACATCAGTCGGCGATATTTCACGGCCTTCTTCCTGCCAAGGCAAAAAGCATAGCCTGCCGTCGCCGGTTTCCCGAATCAACAACACCTCAATGGATTCATCCGTGTCACGAACCGCTGCTTCTCCACGCTTTTCCGACACATCCGTATCCAGCCAGCCCACCAGATTCTGCAGTGAGTTCGACCAGGGTGGAGATATCCGAAACTTTTTAGCCATATCCTCTTTCTTCTCAATCCGCTTTTCCTGTTCTCTTTTCGCTTTCTGATAATCCGCTGGTTTCGGAGAAAAATCAATATTTTCATCATAAACATTCTGCACCAGCTGTGGAATATCCTTCGGTATTTCGACTTGTTTTGGCAAAAATGCTTTCGTGCGCATTAACAAATACTTCCCATAAATTGCCTCCGCACCCTCTTCAAAACTATCGTCACCGAGGACGCCCATAATCAAACATTGCGGCACTTGGAGTTTTGCCCTTCTTGACCTTTTATGCCGATGCAAACGTCCGATTCTCTGCAGCAATAAATCCATTGGACAAATATCCGTCACCAGAGCATCAAAATCTATGTCGAGAGATTGCTCCAGTACCTGCGTTCCGACGACAATGCGCTTTTCCGGGCGTCTTGTCTCTCCCCCCGGTTTTCCCAATTCCCTTCGTAAATCATCCTCTTTCTTAATTCTATCCGGAGCCAGGAAAAGAGAATGAAGTAATTTTACAACACCTTCTCCAAAATGATCGATCAGAATCCGTGTTAATTCCTGCGCACGTTTTACAGTATTAACGATTACACCGACACAACCCCCTTCCCAAAGAAGAAAATCCAGTTTGTTTACAAGATCCTCTTCTGAAAGGAAATCAAGTGAAACCATCCTGGAATCTGCTTTATCCGGCAAAACGGATTTTTGCTTTATTTGATTCCCATTCGTATAGGTAATTAGTGGATAGTCCCGACTTGTTGTCCATCCCTCAGTTTCTTCGCTCAAAGGTTTTGCATTTCGTCCTAATGGATCATCCTGTTGCACCGGCAAATAATCCTTGTTCTGATATGCTCTGATCACCGCCTTTCGTTTTTTAGCAGGCAAAGTTGCCGAAAGCACAATAACTGGTACGTGATATCTGCCAAGCCAATTCAGTGCCCGATACAGATACTGATTCATATAGGCATCATAAGCATGACATTCGTCAATGATAACAACCTTATCGGAAAGCCCAAGATGGCGAAGCATTACATGCTTCTGCTTCAACGCCGCAAGCAGAAGTTGATCAATCGTCCCGACAACAAAATCAGCAAGCAGAGTTGTTTTCTTCCCTTCAAACCACTGATGCACAAAAACACCACTGTCGCCTTCTTCATCAATTCCGATGTTCGTGCTTCCCTTCAGATACTTCAATGATTGAATCTCACGATTAAACTGTGCTTTTCCATGAGCCAATTCCAGAGAGTGTTTGCTATCTGCATTTAATGCGTTTATCCAGTCAATAATACGACGTAAAATACCATCGGCTGTCGCCTGTGTCGGCAAGGCGAAAAATATACCGGAACAATTTGCTTTATAGGCGAATACTTCAGCGCAGGCCAAAGCTGCTTCCGTTTTACCGGATCCCATAGGAGCTTCCAATACAAGAATGCCAGGATCCTGAATAGCAGCTGCCGTTTTTTCAACAGCTGTCTGCATGATTTTCGGTGCTGAAAATCCAAACCGTTCCGGATACAAATCAACTGACTTCCATGTGTCACTTGCTTTCCAGGGGTCCGTAAGGTTCAATATCTCCCACGCTTCCTGAATCCGCGTTTTCGGATCCAGGGATTCCGATAAATCCTCCAGACGTATATATGGAAAATAGTCTTCATTACTGGCAATCCAATCTGCCATAATCAGCAGCCCGCAAAGCAATACCTGAGATTGCATATTGGGATTTGGGACTTCAGATATATTGGAGAACCCTGCCTGATCCAACGCAAAACTCAGCAATTCCCTCTGAACATACGTCCAGGCTTCTTTTCCTTCCCTTTCCATATAATAATTCATTGGATAGGTATTGAGACCATATCTTAGTAACGTATCTGCCTCAGGAGGTTTGCCATGATGCGAGCCCAAAACTGCAGCGACACTTTCAGAACATTTGGCATCCAGCAATAAAACTTGCGTTGCAAGAGCATGCGGTGTCCTGCTTGCATTTATAAATTTCTGATAAGACTGCATAGGTAATCCTGCAGCGATCAATTCCTCCTCTATTCGCACATCCAACTCATGATTCAGTGGAATGCATTGCTTTGCCTGAAATACAGGTGTCGCTTTCCCCAGATCGTGTACTGCAGCCAAAAATACAAAAAGCTGCAAAGGGTCTGCATTGCCCAATCCGCTGATGCCATCAACAATCGTCTCCTTTACACCTTCCGGAAGCCATTTATTCCATAGCCTCCTGGCAACCGAAGCAGAATCGGACAGATGTATGTATAGTGGGAGCCAAAGCGGATCACCATTTTTACTCGATTTCTTTGCCCAGAGCCTTTGGGCAGCTTTAGATAGCGTCATCTTATTCGACTTCCTTGTCAGTTATTTAATAAAACTTGTAGTTAAATTGTATATATGAGTTTTTTAATTGAAAAAACCTACATAATTTATCATATAGCAAAAAAGCAAATAAGACAAGAACCCCCTTTCATTCATCAAACTTTACCACTGTCAGCACCAGCTGATCCTCCCTGTATGCTGGACTGACATAAATGCTGACCTGTTTATCCCCAACCTGCGGGACCGGGCCGGGCACCTCCTCTGTCATAACCACCTTATAGGTTCCCTCCGGAGCTTTTACCGTAACATGATAAACTTTTCCTTCCTTTTCGATGGCCGCAATGTCCCCGGTCAGGCAGACTATTTTACCGTTCATATTGCCTCCCATTATGTCGTCATAGTCCGCCTGCACCGCTGCCATCTCCGGGGCGTTCACGGCATACACCATGCCAATGGCCCCCAGGAGCAGGAAAGACACGGCAAAAATCCCAAGTATTCTTTTTGACTGTTGACGTCTTGCTTTGAAAAATAGGATAATCAGGCATACTACAAATCCAATTACTCCAACCAGAAATAACTCCATGACAAACAAAAGCCTCCAACAAGTGATTTTATTGTTTATAATGCTCTGCCAGGCCCATAACAATCACAACCGGTATCAGCAAAACGCTGCAAGTGATCCAGAACATATCCCTGCCCCCTTCAAACTGCCATCGGACATCTCTGTCCCTCCGGCTTTATATCTTTTCCTGATCTTCCTGTCCTTTTACAGGATCGATCCTTTGAGGGCCGTCCTTCTCCCGGCTGTTCTTCTGGGAATCCTCCGGTTTCGCATATAATTTTTGTACTTCGCATGTCTCCTGTACAATCTGATCGGCCAGCTCCTGCGGCTTGATTACCCTGGCCAGCCTTCCGAATCCCAGAACCCATTTCTTGATTTCCTCCAGGCCATCCACCCTCGCACGGAAAATAATGGAACCATCTTTTCGTGCTATAATTTTCTGAGTGGGGAGCCACAGTTTTTCAGACACCCAGACAGAGGCAGGATGATAGAACTGGATCTCCACCTTCCTTTGCTTCCCCTTGATCAGGGTAAAGGTATCCTGCAGATAAGTATGCGGAGAATAATCGTCCTTTATTTTATAAGTATCAGTCAGCACCTCAATCCCTTCTATCCGCATGAGCTTGAACATGCGGATTGTCTCCCGCAGATGGCAATAACCGATGACATACCAGGAGGAATCCCGGAAAATAAGGTTATAGGGATCCAGTTTCCTTA
>ENA-UOOE01003405-UOOE01003405.1-fermentation-metagenome-genome-assembly--contig:-NODE-3405-length-10087-cov-2.781699_pt1 | contig 10087 bp, 8 predicted proteins | sample MGYA00245776_ERZ724021 | MGnify/ENA primary metagenome ERZ724021 (study PRJEB28704, sample SAMN03018321) | fermentation metagenome | biome: anthropogenic terrestrial biome; feature: soil; material...
TAGGATTAACAATGGCTCTTATCAGCATTCCATGCTAGGTGGTAAGCTAGAACGGGTAAATGCAGCCTTGCTCTTCTACGGCAATCAGCTGGTAGTGGAGGAGCTTGATGGGATTTTGGGTGGCGGTAGGATCAATATTTCAGGTGGTGTAGAGCTTGAGGGAATCAAACCGCGGAGCTATGATCTGGCCCTCAGAGCCGATGGTGTTCGCTATCAGGATCAGAAAATGCTAGATGCCCTCTTAGATGGTCGGATCAAGCTTACAGGTTCCGCTGCACTTCCCAAGCTTAGTGGTTCAGTTGAAGTTTCTAAGGCTCGCGTTGAATGGGTTCCAACTACAGGCAGCGGGAAGATGCCTTTTGATCTGCTGTTTGATGTGGATGTAAGTACCAAAGAGCAAGCCTTATTTAAATATACTAACCTTGTTGATATCTGGTTCCAAGGGCAAGTCCATGTGGGAGGCACTTTAAGTAACTTGGCACTGAGTGGCCAGGTTGAAAGCAAGCGGGGTAGCTTCGATTATTTTGAGATGTCCTTTGTGATCGATGAGGCAAGAGCAGAGTTCTTCGACTACCGTGGGATAATGCCCACAGTGCAGGTGAACGCCAGCTCTCGGGTGGAGAAATATACAATCCAGCTGAACCTGACAGGGCCTCTGGAGAATCTGGATTTCAAGCTGTCCTCACTCCCGGAGTTGAGCCAAGAGGAGATCTTAGCCCTGCTTGGAGTTACAGGTCGGATCGACAAAATTTTAGGCACAGCTACAGGGGAGTCATCTTTTGAGTATTTGATGCGTGATGAGCTGTTGAGATTTTTAGATACTCAATTTAAATCCCAGTTTGTCAGCGGAGTAGAGCGTACTTTGGAAGAAATTTTAGGGTTGGATGAGTTTCGTTTGGAACCAAACTTTTTTGCCAAAGGTGAGAAGATGGAGATTCGCCTGGGCAAACAGCTATCTGAAAGGGCATTCCTCAGCTACGAGCGCACTTTGGAGCTGCGTCCAAAAGAGACCTTTAAGTTGGATTGGCGGCTCCATCCCAGCCTTGAGCTGAAAGGACAGTGGAATCAAGAGACTGGATCCTCATTAAGCTTGGAAGCAAAATTTCGTTTCTAAAGGCAGTTCTTACCCATTCTACAAAGATTTACAACTCGGTTGGGGAAGGATTTCTCCTTTTGCTGGTCGAACAACAGTAGCAGTATCAAATTAAGGGGCGGTGCCGGTGCGTTCAATCAATCTATATTTAAAAGAGCTGAGTCAGGTGGAGCTCTTGGAGCCGGCAAAGGAGTCTTTGCTCTGGCAAAGGTATAAAGAAGAGCAAGACGGCCCAAGCCGCACCAGACTTATAGAGTCCTATCAGCCCCTGGTTTTCAAGCTAATGATGAGGCTAGGTGCCCAGGACGATCAACTGATGGATCTGATTCAGGAGGGCACTGTGGGCTTAATTGAGGCAGTGGAGGCCTTCAATCCAAAGCGAGGAGTGCACTTTTCCACCTACGCAAAGCACAGGATCCGAGGCCGTATGCTTAACTATCTAGCGGCCAAGAACCAAAATGTCAGCACGCTTGATGAGTATCGCCACCAACTAGAGGACCTTGAGACTAAAAGTGGCCAGGAAATTATGGAGGAGTGCGAGCTAACAAATCGAGTTGCCCAAGCACTCTCGCGTCTTCCTAGCCGGGAGCGGGCTGTGGTCCGGGCAGTTTATCTCCAGGAGGAACAGCCCCAAAAAGTTGCCCAAAATATGCAGATCAGCGCCTCTTATCTCTACAAACTTCAAAAACGCGCTGTGCGCAGGTTGCGAGGAATGCTCTCAAGCTTCATCGCTGAGGTGAAAACAGGTTAAATTCCCTTACCAAACCGCTACTAGGGCAGCAGACAGGCCCAGATGGGCCCATAGGTCCGCTTTTGGTTTTCCTAAAATCCCATAAGTTCAGGATTATGTTCATAAGTACTAAGTTGGGAGGGAGAAGGGTGAGCCAATATAATTGGCGCGAAAAAATTCTAGGGCATCTTCGTTATGCTCGCCAGTGGCTTGAGCGAGCTGAAAATGATTTCTCCCGGGATGATACCCTGCGAGGAGAGCTGAATTTGGCTCTTGTGGAGGCGGAGGTTCGCCATGCCTGGGAGATGAGTGCAGGCAAGCTTTGCCAACAGGAGGCTCCCAAACGGAGCAGGCGCGGTTGGGTCCTAGGGTTGGCCCTAGGTGTTCTTGTGCTAGTTGTGGTTTTCTGGCAGCTAGGCTCCAGACCACAGGTGGTACAACAGACTCCAAAAAATCCGCCAGCTGTGGATCGTCAAGAAGCTCAGCCTCTGCCACAAAGCCCCAAACCGAGCCCCTCTGCTCCCACCCCTAGTGTGAAAAAGGAGCAAACTAAAGTGGCCGCTGCTAGCAAAGAATCACCAGCTTTGCCTCAGATTGAGGAGCCAGCTGGGGCTGGGCCTCAGAGAGCAGAGAGCCAACAGAAGGTACAGGTGAAAGTAGTGGAGGCTCCTGTAGAACCTGTGGCTGTGGAGAAGCTCAAGCGGGAACCTGCCACAGTAGAGCACAATTTAGGCGAGCTAACCCAGCTGGCCCGTGAGGTGCTTTATGCTAAAACAGATAGTTAGAGAGGAGTATTTTAGATGAAGAAATTAGTTCCAGTCCTTGTCATCCTCGGGCTAATCTTCAGCGCCAGCTTGGGAGAGGCAGCTGATTCCATCCCAACTCAGTCTCTTGAGGAACAGCTCGAAAATTACCCCATCACCAGTTTTGCTATTGAGGGGAATCGTAAGGTTCCAACAGGTCAGATTATGACCAAAATTACCAATTCAAAAATAGGTGAGCCTGTACGGGAAGACTTAGTACGCTCAGATCTGACTGCAATTGGCGAGATGGGATTATTCTCCGATGCCTCTGCAAAATTCGCAGCTGAGGGAAATGGGATCAAAGTGATCTTTCAGGTGGTGGAGAACCCCACAGTTGCCTCGGTGGATGTAAGTTGCGCTGGGATCCCGACCCAAGAGCTCAAGGAGTTAATGACAGTAAAAGCAGGTCAGGTCCTCAATACAGTGATGCTCCAAGAGGACATCAAAAAAATCACTGATTTCGCCATGGAAGAGCATGGCCTTGTGGTCCGTCCTGTGGATGTGGGCCTCAGCGAGCAGAAAGTTTTGGTATTGAAGTTCAACCAAGCAACTATCGGCAAGCTTGAACTTACTGGCAATGAAAAAACAAAAGACTTCGTGATCATGCGGGAGTTCACTATGGCCAGCGGCGATGTTTTAAATATGAACAAGCTGAAAACGGATCTGTGGAAGATCCTCAACTTGGGCTTTTTCGATGAAGTTGTACCTCACTTCGAGCCCACAGAAGATCCTGATGTTGTAGATTTGAAAATCGAAGTGAAAGAGCGCAAGACCGGTACTGCCGCTGTAGGTGCAGGCTACGGTTCCTCGGGTCTTATGGGCTACGTTGAGGTTGCTGAGAACAACTTCCGCGGTGTGGGACAAAGCCTGAACTTGCGCACGCAATTCGGCACCAAAGAAGATATGTTTGAGTTTGGCTTTAGCGAACCCCGTCTGGGCTCGCAGAAGTTATCATTTGATGTGAATGTCTACAATATTAGATATAAGTATGGAACTGATGACACATCAGACGGTGGCGAAGAAGAGGGTGGTGAGACTTCAACCTCTGACAATCGCAGTGGTGTCTCCCGTGGTGTTGATCTGCGCTTGGGTAAACCCCTGACGGATTATACCCGGGCTTATGCTAAATATCGCAATACCAATTATACACAAGAGGGCAAGGATCCAACTAGAATTCGCAGCTTGATCTTCTCACTTTATAACAATACAGCAGATCACCCCTACAATCCTACCACTGGCTGGCGCAACACTCTAACTACTGAGTTTGCTGGGAGACTCCTGGGTGGAGATCAGGATTTTACTAAACTGGAGCAGGAATCCATCCGCTACTTTAAAATGCGCAAAGGCCATACTTTAGCCCTGCGCCTGAGCACAGGCTATGGCATCGGCGAGCTGCCTACCATCGATAAGTTCCATGTAGGTGGCGCTGAAACCCTCAGAGGTTATAAAGCGTATGAGTTCTCTGGCAACAAGAAGATTTTGGCTAATGCTGAGTATCGCTTTAAACTGGCAGATAACCTCCAGGGAGTTGTCTTTACAGACGCAGGTCGCGCTTGGGAGAAAGATGATAAAGTTAACCTTAAGGAAATTAAAGTTGGCGCGGGCGTAGGCCTGAGGATCGATACCCCCATTGGCATGATCCGCTTGGATTATGGCTGGGGTAAGGATGGCAAGGGCCAAAGCTACTTTAGCATCGGCCAGCCATTTTAAGAGGGGAGTTAACCATGAAAAGGCTGGGTTGGATCTGCCTGCTACTATTGATTCTCGCGTCTTCAGCTATGGCTTTTGAGACCGAGGAAAAGGTACAGAGCGTGCGGGTGGAACTATTACTTCCGCCCGGCCGCTCCTTGTATCCAGATCTGCAGGAGCGGATCTCCCTTAGCTTCAAGTCCGTAGCTGAGAAGGTCTTAGTTGGGCAGCGGATTACAACAGTCGGGACCTTAAGCAGAACCTTCACCGGCACTATCCAGAAGGTCTTTGACATGGTGCTTAGGGGATTTGAGATTGAGAAACTAGAGCTAGCTCCCGGGGCCGAGACAGTCCTCAAGATCACCCTCGTGCCCCAGGAGCCCCTGATCGGGGAGGCGAAGCTTAAGATCGCCGCTACAGGACTGGCACCTGGACTGTTGCAATTTCTAGAGGAAAACGAACCTCTCTTCAGCCAGGTTGCCACTGAGGTTTTAGCAGGTGTGCCTGTAGCTGCCTTAGATTGGGCAGAAGGAGTGATGCTGGGTGTTCTCGAGCAGGTGGTCTCCACCCAGCTTCCCGGCTTTGGCGTGCACCTGGATTTGAAGGTGGGAGCCACAACCCAGATTGTGCTTCATCTGACCCCCCAGGGGCCTGTAGTGCGCTCTCTAGCTGTAAGGGTTAGTTCCAGCACATTGCCGGCAACCCTGACCCAGCTTTTTACTAGCCACGCAGAGAGTCAGGCCCACTCGTTGGGGGGGATTCCATTGGCCTTTTTGAGCCATTACAAGGAGCAGATCCAAGATAGCTTTGCCAGGGAGCTAAACAATCATCCCACAATGCGCAAATGGGGTCTCATCTCAAGCCTTGGCCTGGAACCAGGGGAGGTTACAGCTGTAAAGCTAACTTTAGATTCCCGTTATCTCCGTTTGGGACTAGGCTTATCCTTGAACATCGGCACTAGCGCACCCTCGCCTGCCCTTTTGACCCACTATGGCTTTCTGTGGGGCAGACAAGAGGTGTTTTTAGAAAACGCCCTGGCCTTGACTACCCTCAGCGGTAGCTGGCAGCTAGGCACCAGTTGGCAGGTGGCGCCTCAGACAAGAGTGACGAGTCTGTTGCAACTTGCCGATCGGCAGCTGCAGTTTCGCTTTGTTCACTCCTTTCAACAGTACTCAGTGGGGCTGGTGAGCAATTTTAACCAAGGCCTCCTTGAGTTATCCATGGGAACACAAACAAATAATCTTTCTGTAGAATTAGTAGGGGATCTAGAGCAAAATTACTGGTTGAGACTCACAGCACAAATTTAATCGTAGGGGGAAAATAAAATGAGCGAAAAAAAGACTTGGCTAATAGTTGGAGTAGTGGTAGCAGCGTTGATCGGTGGCATAGGTGGTTTTTTCGTTGGCAAACTAACCAGCAAACCCATGCAAGTTGGGTATGTAGACGTAGAGAAGCTAATGCAGGATTTTCCCGCTTATAAGGATGCAACCAGCATTCTTCGGGGCGAGCAGGTAGAACTAGAGCAACAGTTTCAAGAGCAATCCAAAAACTTGTCTGACGAAGAGAAACAGAAGCTAGGACTAAAGCTTCAAGAGCAGCTGGCAAAGAAGGATAAAGAACTTTCCGATCGAGTGGAAAGCGAGATTCGCGGTTCTGTGCAGAAGGTAGCAGAGGAAAAGAAGCTCACCATCGTAAGTGCCAAGAATGTGCTTTTCTACGGCGGCCAGGATATCACCGACTCTGTGTTGGCCAAAGGTGGGGCGCTAGTGGGCAAGGATGAGAAGGCACCCAGCAAGAAAAAGTAAAAAGAGCGGTGGATAAAGTGAAAAGAGTCCTTTTATATCTTCTAATTTTTGTCTGTTCCACAGTAGCTAGCTTTTATTTCACAGGGCAGAGGGCAATAAAAACAGCATCTAGTCCAGCCTTGGAGGATTTTACCATAGAATTCTCTTATAAAAAGCAGGTTATTGGGCTAGTTGACCTAGAACAAGCCTTCAAAGCTCATCCTCGTTATCGGGAGTTAGAGGAGCTCCAAGTTGAGCTTACCCGGCAACAGCAAGACTGGCAAGCCTGGCTTGAGGAGCAAAACAAGCAGGCAACACTGAAACACCAGAGCAAACTGGAACAAACCCTCTCAAGGCAGCTTGAGAAAATTCAGGAGCAATACCGGATGCGTCTTGAGGACCGACAAAAGATTCTCCAAGAACAGCTAACTCGAGAAGAAAAAGCCAGGATGGAGGAAATTGAAAAGAAACTCCAATCCAGGGAAAAAGAGATCATGGCCAAGCTCCAGGAGACAATTCAAAAGCAGGAAAGTGCCATGAAACAAGAGCTAGCGGACTATGAGATTAGTCTTCAAGATAAAAATAAGGCCCGGGTTGTGAACTTGAAGCTGAAGTTGGCAAATCTCCCATTGAGCGAGGAGGAGCGCAAGCGGGTTGAGGAGGAGTTAGCTGGAATCGATGGAGAACAGAAGCAACTCGTTGCTTTAAAAGAAGCATCCCTGTCTGCGCAGCTGAAGGAATTTGCTGCAAGCAAACAAGAGGAAAACCTGAAGAATCTCGAAGCATACCAACAAACCTTAGTGCAAAATGCCGGCTCTGAACTAGATACCCTCCGCCAAAAGCTGGAGGCAGACTTTGGTAGTGAAGTTCGGGCCCAGGAGGCTAAACTTGAGGCTCAGGCCAAAACCCAGCAAGAAAAGATAGGTAAGCTACGGGATGAGGAGGCAGAGGCTGCTTTCAGAAAGCAGATTGAAGACGAGGCTGGGCGCAGAGAAAAAGCCCTGGCGAATCTTCAAAAGCAGGCCCAGATCTTGGAACAAGAAATTTTGGCTGATCTTCAGCAGCTTGCACGGGATTTAGGGAAAGAGAAACGCGTGGGGAGGCTCGATGTGATTAATCCTGGTCAGAAGCGGGAATGGTCTTTATGGCAACTTGATTTGGCTTCCGATCTTTTGGAGATACTAAAGCGAGAAAAGTAGCTCCAAAGGAGGAAGTTATAGTGGAAAAATGGACTTTGCCCCTAAGTATCATCGCCCTAGTATTGGCCCTAATTGGGATTGCAGGTAATCTTACAGGTAAGGTAGCGGTTGTAGACATGGCTAAGGTTGCCAAAGAGAGCCCCAAAGCCCAGTTATATGAGAAGCAGTTGGCAGACAAATACCAACAGTTAACCAAAAACCTTGCCCAAAAGAAGGGCTTGAGCGAAGCAGAAAAGGAAAAACAGCAAGCAGCTGCCTATGAAGAGTACCTGAAAACAAAAGAACAGTTAGAATTGAAACTGGAGCGGGAAGTGGCGGCCAGCGTCCGGAAAATAGCGCGGAGCCGCCGTCTTTCCGTAGTCTTATATAAAGAGGCAGTGCGCTGGGGAGGGGTGGATATTACCCCTCAGGTTACCAAGGCATTGCGCTAAAGAAATGATACCAGCGAACTTGCAGAGCTGCAGGGGTTATACCGTCGGACGAACGGGAATTATAGATTGCCAAGAATCGCACCGGGCTTGCCCTGGGCGAGCGTCAACAAGCTTACTTTCTACTGTTACCACAAAATCGGCAGAACTCCCTCAAACCGTCCTACATAAGGAGCTGCATTTGATACTCCCACGGCTAAAGCCGGTGGGATTCTTGGGTGATTAAACCGAAGTCCCCCTCTGGTATCGGAGTGAGCCCCCAAGTTAAGGGCTATATCAGTAGCCCGTCCCAGGGTAGTACAATATAGTGCCCTGGGCAGGTAGCCTGTTGTCAGCTACTCAAGGTGCGGAGATTATATTTATTGCTCCCACCCGATCTCTGTGTGATTTGAATCTACAGTCGTTGTCTTGACACTTCTTGCCTTTAGCATAGTTGCATTCGTAGCAAGAGGTACATTTCCGGCAAGGATCATCGACGTATTTCGTTTAAATACCTTCCAGAAGTGCTATCCACTCTATAAACGATGCTTGGCGAAGGGGGACCAACTATGTAGATTCTTCTCGTGTTCACGGCTTGTCTTGCTGTTTTGTGGTACCGAAGACAACGCTTTAAATCGCTTTTCTACTCCAATCTTTCGGTAGTATTGTGGGCGAAAATAAGGATACTACGATTTGGCCCAGAGCCTTTGAACTGTTCTGAGGCCCTCATTTTTGGTTTAAAACAAGGGTTAACCCTTTTCTATAGACTTTAAGGAAGACTCAGGAAAATGATCGCATAGCCCAAGGCAAATTGAAGCCATGTTGGGCTTAGTTTTGTATTAGAACGAATGGTGTCAGGTGCATTTTGGGAAATCCTCAGCACCATGGGCCCTTTTGCAAGGAGAGATAGTTATGCAGATTCCCAAATCCAGCTTCGATTCCAAGCCAGAGTTTACTGCAGGAGAACTTGCGAGGCTGGTGGAAGGTGAGCTGGTTGGCGATGCTGAAAGGATGATCTCCTCTGTTGCTTCAATAGATCAGGCAGGACCCCACGCTGCCACCTTTGCTCAGGATAGGCGCACCCTCTCTTTATATAAAGATCGCCCTTTTGGCGTTGTCTTGGGGCCAGTGGATGCTCCCGCTCTATCTTCATCCTTGATCCGGGTGCCACATCCTCGTTTGGCCTGGAACAAGGTTTTAGCCTTATTTGCGCCCAAGGTTGCTTTGGCCCCTGGAGTGGATCCTAGCGCCCACGTCAGTCCCCAGGCTCAGTTGGCAGCTGACGTTCGCGTTGGTCCCTTTGCAGTTATCTGCCCTGGGGCCAAGGTGGGCGCTGGCACAGTGCTCTATCCTGGCGTCTATCTTGGGCATAGATCCGTGATCGGTGAAAACTGCCTCATCTACCCCAATGTTGTGATCCGAGAGGAAGTTGAAATTGGGGATCGGGTAATCATCGGTCCAGGCACTATTGTGGGCGGCGACGGGTTCGGGTTTGTCGCAGTGGATGGCAAGCACCATAAAGTACCACAAATCGGCAAGGTTGTGATTGAAGCTGATGTGGAACTTGGGTCGCTGGTGGCTGTGGATCGTGCCATGATGGGAGAGACTCGGATTCGCAGGGGAACAAAAGTAGATAACTTAGTGCAAATTGCTCACAACGTGGACATAGGAGAAGACTGCCTTTTGATTTCCTTGGCGGGAATTGCCGGCAGCACCAATTTGGGCCCTGGCGTAATTATGGCAGGGAAAAGGGGTGCTGCCGGGCACCAAACTATAGGTGCAGGCTCTGTAATCATGGCCCGGGGTCTGGTTGCAGGGGACTTACCTCCCCGCTCCCAGGTTTCAGGGGTGCCAGCCCGGCCCCACAAAGAGGAGCTGCACAGTAGGGCTGCTCAATTGCGCTTGCCAAAGGAATTGAAGCGAATTCGAGAGTTGGAAAGCAAGGTGGCCCAACTTGAGGCTATTTTGGGAGAGGTGAAATAAATGGATTTTGAGATTGCAATCATCGGCGGAGGACCCGCTGGCCTTGCTGCTGGCCTTTATGCAGCCAGAGCAAGACGGAAGGTTATTTTGTTTGAAGGGGAAGCTATCGGTGGACAGGCTGCCACCACAGACCGGGTGGCAAACTATCCTGGCTTTGAAGAAATTGCAGGCTTCGAGCTCACAGCCAAAATGGAGGAGCAGGCCAAAAAACTAGGGGTTCAGGTAGAATATACCCGCGCGGGGGGCCTCACCCAGGAAAACAGGAATTTTGTCATCGCAACGTCTAAGGGAAACTTCACCTCTAGCAAGGTAATTGTGGCCAGTGGCGTGGCTCCTAAGAAGCTAGGGGTAGAGGGCGAGGATCGATACCTGGGCCGAGGTGTCTCTACCCCTAGCTTT
>ENA-UOOE01003407-UOOE01003407.1-fermentation-metagenome-genome-assembly--contig:-NODE-3407-length-10085-cov-5.965204_pt1 | contig 10085 bp, 7 predicted proteins | sample MGYA00245776_ERZ724021 | MGnify/ENA primary metagenome ERZ724021 (study PRJEB28704, sample SAMN03018321) | fermentation metagenome | biome: anthropogenic terrestrial biome; feature: soil; material...
AGGAAACTTTTCCTGCATTTTTTCGGAACATCTCCGGAACTTTTACGGAGAAGCTCCAGAGCTTCTCCGTATATAGTCCTAATATAGTCCTAATATAGTCCAAATATATCTGGAGCATTATAAGGTTTATTACGGGTAAATTTAGGTTCGGATAAAAGGTATTCAATATTCATTGCCTTCTATTGTGTCTTCTTTTGTAAAATTGAAAGACTACAAAAAACAGGGCAGTGACTGTTAAACCGATCACGTATGAAATGGTTTGGGGAAGAGAGAATCCTTCCGGAGCAAGCATGATGTAGGTTGAAACTACCGAGGTCATGAAGAGTGCCGGAATCAAGGTGAGCCAGTACGCCTTTCTTTTCTGGAACAAGTAGACCGTGATGGTCCACAAAATAACCGCACCCAGTGTTTGGTTAGACCAGGCAAAATAGCGCCAGATCACATCAAAGTTTATTTGGGTAAGTAGAAAGCCCACAGCGAATAGCGGAATCGTAACAATCAACCTGTTCTTTATTGGCTTTTGATTGAACTTCAACAAGTCGCCGACGATGAGCCTGGCACCCCTGAAAGCTGTATCACCGGAAGTAATCGGAGCTGCCACAACACCCAGCAGGGCCAGTACAGCTCCATATTTTCCCAGCAGGGAGTTGGCGATCTCATTGACCACCCAAGCTGCATTCCCTTTTTGTGCGACTATCACCTCACCCAGTTCCCGTATGCCTCCGAAAAAGCTCATGCTGATTGCAGCCCAGATAAGGGCCACGACCCCCTCGATAACCATTGCCCCGTAGAAAACCCGTCGGCCCTCTTTTTCATTTTTTATACAACGGGCCATCAGGGGCGATTGCGTGGCATGGAAACCGGATATGGCACCGCAGGCTATGGTAATAAACAACATGGGGAAAATAGGCAGATTTTCTTTGTTGTAATGAAAGTTCTGCCAATTGTCGGCTGTCAGCTCCGGAATGCTATATCCTTTGACTATCAGTGAAATGATCAGGCTTACAGCCATGAACAGCAAGGCAAATCCAAAGACCGGATAAATTTTCCCGATGATTTTGTCGATGGGAAGCATGGTTGCCAGAATATAATAGATAAAGATCACCCAAACCCAAAAAGTGAAATCCAAGGTTTCGGGAGTCAAGTTGGCGAGAATACCGGCAGGTCCTGAAATGAAAACAGCACCCACCAGAACCATGAGCACGATGATGAAAAATCTCATCACCTGCTTTGTCGTGCTACCCAGATAGATGCCAATGACCTCCGTGATGCTCAGTCCATTGTGCCTCACGGAGAGCATGCCCGATAAATAGTCGTGCACGGCTCCCGCAAATACGGTTCCAAAAACAATCCAGACAAAAGCCACTGGTCCCCACAACGCGCCGGCAATCGCGCCGAAGATGGGGCCCAACCCGGCTATATTCAGGAACTGAATCAACAACACGCGCCACCAGGGCATGGGAACATAGTCAACCCCGTCAATCAGGGTGGTAGCAGGAGTAGGCCTGTTGGGGTCGACCTCCATCATCTTTTCCAGATATTTAGAATAAAAAACATAACCTAACAACAAGATGGTCAGGCAAATAAAAAATGTAATCATTAATTTTTAGATAATTTTTTGGTTATTGTATTATGAAAATTATTTTGATTCAATATCGATTATTTGCTTTTTAAGCAGTATTTTTTCTTTTAGCTGAAGGTAATCAACATCCTGAACTGCTTTTTTCCGGTCAATTGCCATGCAGGCAGCAATGGCAGCCGATTGTCCAAGAATCATGAATACCGGCTCCATGCGGATCGAACCAAAGGCAATGTGACTTGAGGAAACACAGACGGGAACAAGCAGGTTGGTACATTCTTCCTTTTTGGGGATGATGGAACCATAGGAGATCTTATATGGTTTTTCCGGATGAACACCCACGTCCCCTTCATTTTGTACATAACCCCGGTCGGTCACATATCGCTGAATGTTGTGAGAATCCATGGTGTAGGATCCCATGCCGACAGGATCTTCCACGTTTACCTTCCCGAGTACTTCATTTTCAGTCGTTACGTAGTGCCCGATCATTCTTCTCGCTTCGCGGATATACATTTGATGCGGCCAGTTGCCATTATCAGTAAATTCATCTTTTGCCAGACCCCACTGGTTCATTTCGTTTCTGATCTTTTCGGGAACCCGTTCGTCGGTCGATACGAAATACAACAAGCCCTTTTGGTAGTTCTCATGTTCCTCGATAATCTCCTTTCTCCTTTCGTAGGATGCTTCAGGGTAATCATAGTTCATACCGATAAAATCGGTACTGAAAGGACCGTGATTGTTGGTATCTGTTTTACGGTTCGGAATCATGTCATATTTGCTGAACCACTCATTCCAGCCCGATTCAAACACACGTGCCAGCAGTTCGTAGTTCATCGGATTGTAGTGCTCCGGTTTTTCAAAGGGAAGCCGGTTGTCGGGATGGTTGCTCATGCACAACCTGAAACAGTAAGCCTGGATTTTGTCATCACCTGTGCAATTGGGTTGCATCGGCTCACTGGAAATATAAGGCAGGAGTCCGCTGTTGGAATCATCGGGAACAACATAAGGGCTGATATCTGATTTAAAATAATGTCCGTGGTGATATACACCGGCCTGTACTCCGTTCCACTGCTCTTTGTATACAGAACAGGCTTCCCTTCCAACTGTATATCTGACATTTGCACTTGCCATCAGGTCCCCCTCATAGGTAGCATCGATGAACATTTTCCCGACAAATGTTTTTCCGGAGAGAGTGGTCATTGATACAATTTTCCTGTTTTTTGTCACAACGCCCGTTTCCCGGTTCAACCACTCATCTCTGTATACAGGGATTTCGTATTCACGGACAAAATCTTCAAAAACCTTTTCGGCCACATGCGGTTCGAAAATCCACATGGTGCGGTTTGCTCCATCCATGGCTGGGGTTCCCTGTCCCTTGTTGCCATACTCATCGTGTTTCTCCCATTTCCAGGCATTTGTATCGTTGTAGTGAAGCCACACGCGGTGGTAAAACTCCCGGGATAACCCCCCGATGGTCGCTTTATTGCCTGTATCGGTAAAGCCGAGCCCACCCGAAGAAAGTCCCCCCAAATGTCTGTCCGGCGAGACGATAATTACCTTTTTACCCGATTGGATGACCTCAACAGCTGCAGTGACCGCGGCGGAAGTGCCCCCGTAAATAATGACGTCAGCCTTGTATGTGTTTGAATTTCCATAGGATTGTAGCGTTAACAAAGCTAAACCGATTAATAATCCCAGTTTCATTTATTTGTTTCTTTTTTAGCAAGAACCCATCGTAAGCCTCCCACAATATGGTGGATAAACAGCGGGTTGTTATAATCCTCTTTTTTGTGTCCAAGTGCTGTAAACCACTGCCTTCCTCCATCAAATTCATTGCACCAGACACTCGGGAACAGGGTGCCGAAGGTGTTGGGCATGGGGCGTGAATGTTGAAAATCGGGAGATGAAAAATCTGAAACCATCAAGACCCTTACGGAGGGATTCATTTCTTTTAGTATATATAATTCGTCTTCCACTTCCCAAACCGGAGGAATACCTATTGCAGAAGGATGTTGATCATCCACCACACGAACATTGAATTTTTGAAGTTTAGGATGAAAATCAAACGTACCTCCCATCATTTGCTTAAACCAGTCCCATTCACGTTCGGTGCCACAGGCAATATGAATTCCAATGATTCCTTTCCCTTGCCGGTTAAAATGCATGAGTCCCTCTTTTTCTGCTTCATTTTCAAATACCTTATTGTTTGTATTTGCAAACAATACTGCATCATATTGAAACAAATCGGCTGTGGAGAAAATGGCAGAATTGGAAGTAGAGTCCACTGTGAATCCATATTGTTTTCCCAGTCTCAGAAACATATTCACATTTGCTTCAAGGTTATCATGGACGAATCCTTCCCCGTTTTTCGTGAAAACAAGAATCTTTTTGCCTTTCAGTTTCGCAGTTTTATTATCCCATTTATCCGCAAATAACAGGACTGCTTGACCAATCAATAAAAAGATCAAAATTGTTTTTTTCATATCTGTCTAGACTTACATGGATACTTACGATGTATCTGTTTCATCGTATTGTGGAAAATCCGCGAAAGGTACGGATTTTTTTTGTAACGAAAAGTCCATGATTAAGTGAAAAATTCAGCGGCGCGAGAAAAAATGTGGGTGAAGGCATTGTTGAGAGAGACCTGGTCTTTGGTCTGCTGCGGAAATGGGTTTTCGTGGGTATATTGGAAAGGAAAATCGAGCAGGGTGATGGCTGTCTCCGTGGTTTCGTTGCCCAGTGCTTCCCGTACGCCATGATAGGGAATCACGCTGTCTTTTTCCAGCGCTATTCCAGCGATTCTGCTGCGGATGTGGGAGAAGAAATTCTCCCGCTCAGTCTGGAGCCTTCCCGGAAGGATCATCCGAAAGAAGGCATTGAAGGCATTGTCGCGTTTCCAGCGGATTTCCGGTTCGTTGCCAAAGTGATGTACATAGTATTCCTGCAGCTTGTTGAAAGCAACCCTGTCCATGATGCTTCTGGATATGCCATACATGGAGCGAAAGATGCTGCCGCCACAGAACATGAAGAGCTTGCTGTCGGAAAAGAGATTTTTTTCGTTCGCCATCAAAGTCACCTGTGACAGAAATGCACCAATGGAGTAGGCAAAGATATCGATCTGACAGTCCTCTTTAAAGAGTGGGTGTTGCCCGCTTTTGATATCACCGGCCAGTGTGGTGAGATCGGCCCAGGTCTGCCTTCCGGACAGGTAGAAGCGTTCCGGGTTTTGAGAGATGCGGTCACTCAGCGCCACATTGGCAAAACTCAACGTGCGGTCGTCGGCACACTGCTCCCGGCGAAAATTGAGCAGACCAGCCAGGCTGCGGGGGTTGGACCAGGTTTGTGGTGCCCGGTTGATGTGAAAAGCAATGGGGAAGAGTATCACCGGCCTGCCGGTATTCATCGCGAGAGTCTCTGCCCAGGTGAGATACTTGCTCCAGTTACGCTCATTGAGACCGTGCAGCAGGAGGATGGCTTTTTCATGACGATTGCTGCCTGCAGGGGAAAATACCGGATAGTCGAACGAAAGGTTCTCGTTGATTGCAATGACCTGCTGTGTGTATTCTCTCTCCTCGTCGCAGTATGCACTGTGAAAACGGTAAAACCTTATGTCGATACCGCTTTCGTCCAGATGGGTATCGATCCCCTGTTTGAAACTGTTGTTCAAAGCTATGCAGCGATCGTTGTACTTCATTTTCCGGTTGTTTTTTGACAAAGGAAGATGCTTTGAAATCTATTTGCAACTCGAAGGGAAAAGGATGCTTGTTATGGGGTGAATTCAACTATATGGGGTGAAATTCGGTATGGAGGGGTGAAAAAATGGAGGAGCCATCCGCTATTTTTGGTAAGTCGTCAATAAAAATTTACTTTTGTACCCTATAAGACGTGCCTCACGATGGTGCAAGCAAGCTTGACTTTGTGTGCGGTTTTCCTTATATTTGTACCCGGTGGCTCGATTAATTCATTCTGTGATGGAGGGAAAGATTCCGGCATATTTATACGATAAGAACAACAGCATAAAGACCATTCTCTTTACGGCTTTTTTTGCGTTGTTGTTCATCAACCTTTTTCAGCCTTTTGGTTCCCGCGATTGGTATCCCGACATTTCGGATATCAAATATTTTGCATCCTCGAGCCTGATTATTCTCACCGGTATGCTGGTGGTGGTAATTAGCCGGATCATCCTTATTGCCTGCTCCAAAAAAAGGGAACTGTTGTATTGGCATTATGCATTGTGGATATTGTGTGAGATAGTGGCGATGGCCATTTTTTACACGCTTTTCGCAAAATTTTTCCCCAAAGACGGCATTGAAAGAGACATCTCTGAGATATTCAGGCAGAGCATGATCAACACAGCCCTGGTACTGCTGCTTCCTTATGCCATATCGTGGCTTTACTTTTCCTGGAAAGAGAAAAGCAGGCTCCTGGAACATATGGAGCAGGTGCAAACGCAGGAAGTACACGCCAAAACGTTGATTGCTTTTCCCGATGAAAAGGGTGATTTGAAGATCTCTATTATGCTGGATAACCTGCTCTACATTGAATCGGCCGACAATTACGCGACCATTTATTACCTGAATAAATCCAATAAGGCACACTACCTGATCCGCAACTCTCTAAAATGGATGGAGGAGAATCTTGTCAAAGATACCTCCCTTATTCGCTGTCATCGATCTTTCATCGTGAATATGGACAAGGTGAAGATACTGAAAAAAGAGAAAGGCGGCATCATGTTGGAGCTCGATGCGGAGAACACTCCCGACATCCCGGTATCCAAAACCTATTACGATTCTTTTATGCGTAAGTTTTCGCAATACTCGGTGTAGGAAAAAACGCAAGTTCCCAACAAACAGTTACGTTCCCGAAAACTCGGAACACATACATTCGAAACCTGGAAACCCTATACTCTTTTCAGGTACACCGAGAGTGAGCCGTCGCCCACATGAAACAAACCCCGGCCGTCGTCACCGATGATCACATCATCCTGTACTCTTCCCAGCTTGTCATACCAGGCTGTCCCTACGTAATCGGTTCCCACAAACATAGGTTTCGTGCCCCCCTCCGCGTTGCTCATGATGACCACACAACCATCGGGATGATCTGTATCTCCACGACGAATCCAACCTACCACATGTTCGTGATCGAAATAATCGTCCTGATCACCATAGGCAAAATCGCGTCGCACATCCAGCAACTGATCAATCATCCATTGCATGCCTGGTTTCGGATTCTCACCACCAAGGCCATAATAATCACCCAGAAACAGGCAGGGGTAACCCTCTTTCCGTAGCAGGATAAGAGCATAGGACTGTGGCTTGAACCAATCCTGCACGTATGGTTCCCCTTCGGTTAGATGGGAGTCGTGGTTGTCCACAAAAGTAACAGACAGATCGGGATATTTTTCTACCAGTGTGCTATGGAAAATATTGCGCATGTCGAATCCCTCTCCTTCCATGGCACATTGCTTCAAGTTATAGTGCAGAGCCACGTCGAAAAGATCAATCTTATATTCCACATTGTGCATATACTCTTCGATATTCATTCCGTCGTAGTAGGAATATTCTCCCACTGCATAAAATTCTTCGCCGAACTCACTCCGCACATGGTCTATAAAATCCCTGATGAACCAGTCGTTGATGTGTTTGATGGCATCGAGCCGCACGCCGTCGATCCCTGTTTCCCGAATAAACCAGCTGATCCATTTTTTTGTTTCTTCCTGCACTTGTGGGTGCTTGTAATCGATATCGGTAAACATCAGAAAGTCGAAATTGGCGAACTCCTGACCCACAGAACGGTCATCTACATCGATTCCCTTGTTGTCTCCCAGGATGATGTAAATGGCATCCTTGTTGTCGCGGTGGTTGTAATCTGTCGCGGAGAAATGCTCCCAGCTCCATTCGAAATCGGAATATTTCTTGTTGCGACCAGGGAAGGTGAAGCGAGTGAATCCTTCAATTTCATAAGGTTCGGTGATGGCCTTGTTGCGGTCGTGCGGATCTACCTCCACCACACGGAATGTCTGCAATTCATCCCCTCCCCCTTTGTGATTGAGTACCACATCGGCGTACACCGCAATGCCGTTGTCGTGTAACGCTTGAATGCAGTCGTGCAGTTCCTGTTTGGTGCCGTACTTGGTGCGCACGGTTCCTTTCTGGTCGAACTCACCCAGGTCATAGTAATCGTAGGCCGAGTAACCCACGTCGCTTGAGCTGAGACCTTTGTAGCAGGGTGGAATCCATACGCTAGTGATGCCTATATGGCTCAAATGCTGTGCATCTTCTTTCAGCCTGTTCCAGAGATTTCCGTCGTCCGGCAGAAACCATTCGAAGTATTGCATCATGATTCCGTTGGTGCGCATAATTGGTTTATTAATGGTGATTTACCCGTAAACAATGAAACTGCTACTGAAGTTTTGGAAATCCCTGAAAAAAAACTTGCGATCTCTGCTAACAAGCATAAAGGATGATCAGGAGAGAAAGAAAAAACGGTGAAAAGGGACATAAATCATAACTTATTATTACTTTTGCAGTTGCAGCAGGTCGGTTTGTCGCTCCCCGCAAGGGGGGAGGAAAGTCCGGGCAACGCAGAGCGCCATACTTCCTAACGGGAAGCTGTTCGTGAGAGCAGATGTGCGTAACAGAAAATAACCGCCCCGCAGGGGGTAAGGGTGAAAAGGTGGGGTAAGAGCCCACCGGATGTCGTGGCAACACGGTGTGCCGTACGCGTTATGGGTTGCAAGGCCATGTATACCGGATAATCAGGGTTGCTCGCCCGATGCCGGGGGGTAGGCCGCTAAAGGAGGATGGTGACATTGCTCCGCAGATAAATGACAAACGTCCCGATAATTTCGGGATACAGAACCCGGCTTATAGACCGGCTGCTTTTTTTACCAACATCAAAGATATGGGGAAGATCGGTAAAGAGAGATACCGCGAGGAAGAGGAGGAACCCGGCAGACTTGATAGGTTGAGGACCAGAGTGAAGGAGGTAATCAAGTTTTTATCTTACGACATCTGGCGTTCCAACCCTGCAACCCTTTCCAACAAGAAAAACATCCTTTACAACGCCATAAAGATTGTCATGCTCTCCGTACGGAATGTACAGGAGCTAAACATCGCCGCCAGCTCGCGGTCGCTTACCTACCGCACCCTTCTCTCCATTGTTCCGTTGCTTGCCGTAATATTTGCCATTGCGCGTGGTTTTGGCATCGAAAACATCATGGAGAGCAGTATTTTTAACCTGATGACCGGCGAGAAAGCCGACACCACAGAGGTTATTGCGGAGGCAGCACTGCCACCGGATACGGCATTGATGGGCATGGAAGTGTGGAATGCTGAAAACAGTGGCCGCATTGCTCCCACAACAGCAGGAGGGGAGGAGGTGCAGTTTCAGGAGGAGGCTACAGCGGAGGGAAGAACGCGCGAGTTTCTGGATATGTTGTTTCAACTGATCGACAATTCGCTGGAAGAGGCCAAGGGTGGGGGTGTCTTTGCCGGTGTAGGAATCTTGCTCTTTCTCTATACAATACTGCTCCTTTTTAATGACATTGAAAACAACCTGAACAAGATCTGGCAGGTGAGCAAAGGGAGGAGCATCGGACGCAAAGTGACCGATTATACTGCCATGGTACTTTTTATCCCGATCTTTTTTATTCTCGTCAATGCATTGAATATCCTCAGCTACCCGCAAAACAACACCCTCAAGATCATTTATATACTTTACCCGTTTATTCCACGGCTTTTGAATATCATCCCCTTTGTGGTGATGATTGTGATATTTACCTCCGTATACAAATTTTTGCCCAACGTGAAGGTGAAGTTTCTGAATGCACTGCTTGCCGGAGTGCTCGCCGGGGTGGCTTTTCAGTTTTTTCAGATGCTGTACCTGAGTGGACAGTTGTGGATTACCCGGTACAATGCCATTTATGGTACCTTTGCCGCCATTCCCCTGATGCTTCTCTGGATACAGCTCTCCTGGTTTATCACCCTCATTGGCGCTGAGGTATCCTACGCGGCGCAGAATGTGCGTAAATTCTCGTTCGAGAAAGAAACCCGTAATATCAGTCGCAGGTACAGGGATTTCTTTACGCTCATGATCGCTTCGGTCATTATCCGTCGTTTTGCAGATGAGTTGCCCCCCTATACGGCCGATCAGCTCTCGGAGAAGTGCAAGGTGCCTTCACGGCTGACCCATGACATCCTGGATGTGCTGACGGAAGTGAATATAATTTCTCCTACCCCTACATCAGAGGATGAGTTGGTCATGGCTTTTCAGCCGGCAGTAGACATCAATCTGATCTCGGTGAATTATCTGATGGCCAAGCTGGATGAAAAAGGATCGGAGGATTTCATGATCGACATGAAGGGTGAGTTTCACGAGCATTGGAAAGTGCTGGTCAACACCCGTCTCTGCATGTATGAAAACAATGAAAACCTGTTGCTGAAAGATCTCTGAAATGCCTTTCAGATATTGAAACCATACCATGTTATATGGTTACGACAGACAT
>ENA-UOOE01003409-UOOE01003409.1-fermentation-metagenome-genome-assembly--contig:-NODE-3409-length-10085-cov-4.437089_pt1 | contig 10085 bp, 10 predicted proteins | sample MGYA00245776_ERZ724021 | MGnify/ENA primary metagenome ERZ724021 (study PRJEB28704, sample SAMN03018321) | fermentation metagenome | biome: anthropogenic terrestrial biome; feature: soil; material...
CTGCAAATTCATCGCCCCTGCCGTCACTGCCCCTTGGATTGCAGAAAAATACAAAATATCCTTCATTTGCCCAATACTGCATTTCATGATAGAAAACCTCACCATAGACTGTTTTAGGTCCCCCATGTATATCTAAAATTCCCGGATAGGACTTTTTTTCATCATAATTAACAGGTTTTAACACAAAACCTTCAATGGTAACTCCATCATTTTTAAAATTAAGAGTTTCAGGTTTTACTATATTCTTTGTTTCCGTTATCTTTTCGTTAAACCAAGTTCTCTGAGTTTCAATATTGTTTTGCAATGTATAAAGCTCCTGAAGCCTGCTGCCCCTGAGGCCGATGAATAAAATGCCTTCGTTACATATGTCAAAGCAGTCTACAGAGCCATTATCGGCAGTTAACTTTTCTATACTTCCATCCAATGAAAGCTTCTTGATAAATGAGCTTTTACTTTCTGTAGATATAAAGTACAGGCAGTTATGAGAAACTCTTCTTATTTCTCCTTCTCCAAATCTGCAGTCTGACCCGACCGAATTGCACAAACCGTAATCATGTTTGCAAAGTATTGCCAACTCCCCATCTTGGAGCTTATAGAAATTAAAGTTTTCATTTATCCCGTATTTATCCATGGCAGTAGCCGCAACTATTATGTCATCCCCGACAAATTCAGCAAATTCTATATAATATTCTAAATCCTCAACAAGGCAAAGAGCTTCGCTGTTATACAAATCGTACATGTACAGACCTGTTGTCAATTCCATTTTATTGGTGTAATTTGAAGAAACATATAAAGCTTTACCGTCTTTTACACTTGTTACTGTTATATTTTCAAATTGATTTGAAATAGGCACAATATCTTTTGTTCCTTTGTCAATCAAATAAAGTCGGTTTCTTTTCTTATTTGTAAATCCTTCGCCATTTGCCCAAAAAGGAATTTCATCCAATATCTCATAGTCCTTGTTTTCTTTTATTAATTCAATCGCCTTAGCCTTCTCTTCTCCCTTGTGAGAATGAAGGTTAATACCGTAATGGTCATATATTGCGGTTAAAAGAAATTTCTCGTCGGCGATTTTTTTAATATTGTTTACCTTCATGGGAATACGCATATATTCATAAGCTTCCCCGCCGTTAATATCAATGGCATAGAAAACAGTCCAATGTTCACCGTCTTTAATCCGTTTTTCCAATTTTTTATCTCTTAAGGCCGGAAACAAAATAGTATTGTTGTCAAGCCAAATAAAATTCTTCTCTTCATTCATAGTTGTAAGTTTATTATATTCCAAGGTGGTGCAGTTAAACAACCATATATTGGACAAATACTTGTTATCCTCAAAATCTGATGTATGTACTACAAAAGCACCGTGAGCTTTATCCGGCGACAGCTCAAGCCCGGACAAAAAAGTGTAATCCAAAAACTCTTTAAGTTTTAAATTTTCCATATCCGCCTCCTGTTTAATATATTCCTGTACGTTATTCTGAACATATGTGCTCTTAGTTATCCTCTTACATATTCATTATATATATTAAAAGGCGGTTGTGCAATTAAAACTATTGTTTTAGAATGGTTTTAAGAGTATAATTAAAAATATTGAACCAATAAAGTGAAAATATGAACATCCGTCGAAAACACCCTTAGATTTCTTAATCAAGGACATGCTGTTGTCATATATCCAAGAATATTAATTCTTATTTTAATAGAATGATATCAAGAACAAATTTCGACACAAGAATCAAGTTATTATCACAGAGTATGAAAGGATTCATAATGGACAATTTGATATTTTCTTTAAATGTTGTTTTACCTTTAGTTATTTTGATGTTTTTGGGTGCTTTCCTTCGAAAAATTAACATATTCGATGAAAATTTTTTAAATAAAGCAAATAAACTTATTTTTAAAGTATTATTTCCGGTTCTTCTTTTCAACAACATATATGCCAGTAAGGTATCGGAAGAAATCAATTTAAGATTTATCATATTTGTTGTTATAATAGCTGTAGCTATTGTTGGTATACTGATTTTAATAATCCCTAAATATGAAAAAGACAACAGGAATAGAGGAGTTATAATTCAGGGTCTGTATCGAGGCAATACCACATTATTTGCAACGGTGCTCATCAGCAATATTTTTGGAAATGAGGGATTGGCTGTTGTAACAACGCTTATAGCAATAATAGTACCGATTTATATTTTCTTAACTGTTATAATTTTGGATTTATTTACAGATGAAAGACAAAATTATAAAAAAACCATGATAAGCATTTTGACAAATCCTTTAATAATTGGTTCCCTGCTTGGTATTTTAGCATCTGTTCTTCAAATAAAACTTCCTTCTGCATTGGATAAAACAATTGCCGATATTACAAAAACTACAACGCCTATAGCATTGATGACTCTTGGCGGAGAAATAGAGCTAAGCAATATATGGAAGAATATTAAATATTTAGTCTTTGTTGCAGCGGGAAAGTTATTTATTATCCCTGCAATTGCAACCTTGATTGCAATTTTCTTCGGATACAGAGGAGTGGAATTAGGTGCATTATTAAGCATGACAGCGCCTCCTACTGCTGTCACAAGCTATGCTTTTGCACAGCAGCGTGATTGCAATCATGAATTGGCAGGACAAATAGTATTTTTTACAACATTAATCAGCCCCTTCAGTATTTTCTTATTTATTTTTGTTTTTAAGACTCTTGGTTTGTTTTAATCCTTAGGAGAGAAGACACTCATATAAGCTTGGTATTTTTCGCGATGTCAAATTTAACTTCAAGCAAAAAAATGGATTTATGGGTATTATTTTTAATAATTACATTTATTGGAATAATAATAAAGATAAAAAAGTCAATAATATTCATGTAGATGACAAACATCTTCAAATACATGTATATGAAGGGATGATGAGTATAAAGAAATTCAGTTTCAGCAATAAAAATAATGATGATAAGTTATTAAATTGGGAAAACAGTGTTAAATTAGACAGCCAACAAAAGTTAAGGGAGCAAGTGAGACAAATGAATAACGAAAATAATAACCGAAACAAAAATGAAAACAACAAATTTGATAATCGTAACGATAACAACAGATTTGATAATCGTGACGAAAATAACAGATTTGACAACCGTAATGAAAACAGATTTGACAACCGTAATGAAAACAGATTTGACAGCCGAAACGAGGGCAACAAATTCGATAGTCGAAATGACGACCGGAAAAGTCAGAACAAGAATAAACAAGACGATAGAGACAACGGTAAAAACAATAAAAATAAGAATAATCAAAGCAATCAGAACAATAATTTTAAATAGTTGGGTATTTGAAACGGTCATTCTCAATGACCGTTTTTTTATACTGGTTTGTTAAAATGCAAACAATATGCAATAAAAGTATTTTTTTTATAAATAATATGTATTGACACAGACAATATTATCTATAATAATATCTTATAACATTACATGGAGGAAATTATGAAGTTATTACAAGAATTAAAATATGTTGAATCCCACGAATGGATAAGAATAGAAGAGAACAAGGCATATGTAGGAATTACAGACTATGCACAGGATCAGTTAGGAGATATTGTTTATGTGGAAATACCTAAGGTTGGAACTGTAGTTGAAGCAGGAGACCAGTTTATTGTGCTTGAATCAGTTAAGGCAGCTTCAGATGTATATGCCCCTGTTTCAGGAACAGTTGTAGAAGTAAATGATGAGTTGGAAGATAATCCCGCTTTAATCAATGAATCCGCATATGATGCGTGGATTGTAGCCATAGATATGAGCATGCTCACTGAAATAGACAGCTTGTTATCAGCTGAAGAATACGAAGAATTATGTGAATAAAGGAGCAGTTAAAGAGAACCAAAGTTTACATAATTGTACATTATGTAAACATGGGGGCATATTGTCCCTTCCTTTTTTATTGACACCGTATTTTTTTTTTGGTAATCTTATTTTATAAACTTATAATAAGAATAAATGCTTAGAGGTAATCGAAATGAGAAAAGACTGGAATGTTGGAAATTTTGTTGAAGATTCAATTTTACAAATAAAAAAACAAATTGGAGACAAGAAAGCTCTTTGTGCTTTATCCGGAGGCGTTGACTCATCTGTAGCGGCAGCAATGGTTCACAAGGCAATAGGTAAAAATTTAATCTGTGTATTTGTTGACCATGGTCTTTTAAGAAAAGATGAAGCTGACCAGGTGGAAAAAACATTTAAAGATAGATTAAACATGAATTTAATTCGTGTCAATGCTCAGGAAAGATTTTTGAGTAAACTGGCAGGCGTAACTGAGCCCGAAAAGAAGAGAAAGATAATAGGCGAAGAATTTATAAGAGTGTTTGAAGAAGAAAAACAAAAGCTTAAGAACGAATTTGGACACATAGACTACCTTGTTCAGGGTACAATTTATCCCGATGTTATAGAAAGCGGAGCTTCTGCAGCTTCAGTAATCAAAAGCCACCACAATGTTGGAGGGCTTCCTGATGATGTTGACTTTGAACTTATTGAGCCTCTCAGACAATTGTATAAAAATGAAGTTCGGCAGGTTGGCAGGGAATTGGGACTCTCAGAGGAGATAGTGGGAAGACAGCCATTCCCGGGTCCCGGTCTTGCAATCCGGGTTTTGGGAGAAGTAACTGAGGAAAAATTAAAAATTGTAAGAGAAGCAGACTTTATTTTCAGAGATGAAATAAAAAAAGCAGGTCTCCAAGACAAAATATGGCAGTACTTTGCAGCACTTCCCAACATCAGAAGCGTAGGCGTAATGGGAGATGAAAGAACATACTCACACACAATTGCTCTAAGAGCAGTTCACTCAACAGACGGAATGACTTCCCAGTGGGCAAAAATACCTTATGAGTTGTTGGAGAAGGTAAGTAATAGAATAGTAAATGAAGTAGATAATGTAAATAGAATTGTTTACGACATTACATCCAAACCGCCTGCAACTATAGAATTTGAATAATGTGTTGAATAATGTGAAATTTTATTTCTTGACTTTAATACTTTTTCAGTTTATAATTATAAAAATAATTAAATAATTAAATAATTTCTTATTTTATACAACGCTGAGTCCAACATATGGATGGAGCGGGGGAACCAATTTTTGGGGTGAATCTTCTTTATGAAGTAGGGCTACTCTTCAGTCCGAATCCGTCAGCTAACCTCGTAAGCGTATGAAGGGGGATTGATAGTATAAAAGCTTATTGACTATTCGATAAAGCTATGAATCTCCATGGCTTTATTTTTATACCAAAATTTGATATTACCTATCCGGATTTTGGGATAAGATAAACCAATAAACACAATAATAGTAAAGAAGGAAGTGGTTATTTTGATAGGTTTCAAAAATGTAACCAAGAAATTTGGTGATTCTGTTGCTGTTGACAACCTGACAGTAGATTTTAAATCAGGAGAAACGGTAGTATTGATAGGTCCAAGCGGATGTGGCAAAACAACTACATTGCGTATGATTAATCGATTAATAGAGCCTACAGAAGGAAGTATTTATGTCAATGAAACTGATATAAGCAAGATTAATCCTGTGGAGCTTAGGAGGAATATGGGCTATGTAATACAACAGATTGGTCTTTTTCCTCATATGAATATTGCTCAAAATGTCGGGCTGGTTCCATATCTTAAAGACTGGGATGAATCAAAACGCAAACAACGTGTGGAAGAACTGCTTGACTTTGTGGGTATGCCTCCATCTAAATTTTACCATCGATATCCTAACGAGCTAAGCGGGGGACAACAGCAACGTATTGGTGTAGCAAGAGCTTTGGCTGCCGATCCTGAAATAATATTGATGGATGAGCCTTTTGGCGCTTGACCCTATTACCAGGTCTGCCCTTCAGGATGAATTGCTGCAAATGCAGGATAAGCTTGGAAAGACAATCGTATTTGTAACCCATGATATGGATGAGGCATTGAAGCTTGCCGATAAAATTGCAATTATGAAAGATGGTGAAGTTCTTCAGCTTGACAGCCCTGAGAATATTTTAAGAAATCCTGCTAATGAATTTGTGGAGTATTTTATTGGAAAGGATAGACTGTTAAAACGGCCTGAATATATTAAAGTTAAGGATATAATGATAAAGGAGCCTGTTACTATCCGGCCGGAGCGTACTCTTACTCAGGCATTGGAAAAGATGCGTTTACATAAGGTTGACAGTTTGATGGTTGTAGATGAATCGGGGAACTTTATCGGAATTGCTACATCCAATGATATCCTTGAAAACTTTGGTAATGGGGGAACAGTTATTGAAATAACAAGAAAAGAATTTAATCATGTAAATGAAGATGCAAATGTCAATCAAGTATTATCTATTATGGCCCAAGAGCAAGTTGGATATATGCCGGTAATTGATGATGATAAGCATTTGTTGGGACTTGTTACCAGATCAAGCTTAGTAAATGTTTTAGGGAGATCTTAGCTGCAAGTTACAGAAAGGAGTGTAGAAATATGCAACTGTTGAATTATGTTCAAAATAATATGAACAATATAATACGATTAACGATTGAACATTTACAAATAACTGGAATTTCAATAATTACAGCTATAATTATCGGTGTACCGTTAGGAATTTTTGTAACCCGTTATAAACGATTAGCTGATCCAATATTAGCAACCGCTAATGTTTTTCAAACGATTCCCAGCATTGCATTTTTTGGGCTTTTAATACCATTCTTAGGTATTGGCAAGGAAACTGCCATTTTGGTGCTTTTCCTTTATGCATTGCTTCCTATAATAAAAAACACCTATACCGGTATTAATGAAGTATCACAATCTTTGATTGATGCTGGTCGGGGAATGGGAATGACCAATTTTCAAATACTGCGTATGGTTGAGCTGCCCCAGTCTTTGGCTGTAATTATGGCAGGAGTAAGAATCGCTACAGTAATAAATATTGGCTCAGCTACTATTGCAGCATATATTGGGGCAGGTGGTTTAGGAGAATTAATCTTTAAAGGAATTCAAATGTATCGCAATGATATGATATTGGTTGGTGCAGTTCTTGCAGCTTTGTTAGCTGTAATAGCAGACAAGTTGCTGGGATATGTTGAATTTAAATTTACTCCAAGGGGAATCAAATAAAATTAAAGGAGGTATTTCGATGAAAGGGAACGGAATAAAAATAACTACAATACTATTGGTAAGCATAATGTTAATGACAACTTTAGCAGGTTGTGGCGGCAGTAATGAAGAAAATATGGAAATAAGGGTTGGTGGGAAAAACTTTACAGAACAATACATAATGGCTGAAATGTTTAGTATTCTTATTGAAGAAAACACGGATTTGAATACCACTCTTCAGACAAATTTGGCTTCAAGCGTGCTTTTTGAGGCAATAAAAGCTGATGAAGTAGATTTGTATTTGGAATATACGGGGACAGGTCTTGTAAACTTAGGCATGGAGCCGTTGACGGATCCTGATGAGGTTTATGAAATTGTAAAAACAGAATATGATAAACAATTTAATATTAAATGGATGCAGCCGTATGGATTTAACAATACATATGCAATGATGGTGACTCGTGAAACTGCAAATCAATACGGATTGGAGACAGTATCTGATTTGGCGGAAGTTGCTCATGAAATGGTACTTGGAGGCAGCTATGTTTTTACAGAAAGGGCTGATGGATATCCGGGTCTAAGTAAACACTATGATTTTAAATTCGATGTTGTCAAAGGTCTGGATCCTTCATTGATGTATCAAGCACTTATTGAAGGAAGTGTAGATGTAATAAGCGGATTTGCTACTGAAGGCAGAATAGTTGCTTTTGATTTGATATCGCTTATAGATGATAAACAATTTTTCCCGCCTTATGATGCAACGGTTATTGTAAGAGGAGAAGTTTTAGAAAAGCATCCGGAATTAGAGGAGCTCCTAAATCGATTAGCTAATCGTATTGATGATAATAAGATGGCTGAGCTTAATGCTTCAGTAGATTTAGATAAGCGGGAACCGGCCGATGTAGCACGGGAATTTTTGGAGGAAGAGGGCTTAATATGAGATTCTTCACTGCCTTCGGAATGACACATACTGAATTTTTGGTTTATAACCATCCATTATTATAATGAATAACTATTGAGTCAATATGAAATGAAAATAGATGGTATGATTAATAACCATCTATTTTTGTGGTATTTTAAGTTAAACTGTCAGATGTTGGTATCTTGTGGGGGAGCAACATTATTGTTGACCTGCGGAGGAGTTGCATTATTTACCTGCGGGGCAGTACCTATATTTTCCGTATTCAAGTTTGTGTAACATAAATACCAAAAGGGACAATAATATCCTAAACTCTCTGCATTCTCAGCCCTGTTGACCATTTCTTCATATGAAACCGGATTAGGCACTATAAGCGGATCTCCCGGTTTCCAGTTAGCAGGAGTAAAGAGGTTAAAGTTTTCATTTATTAGGATTGAGTTTATTATTCTGAAGTACTCTTCTCTACTTCCTCCGGTAGATACAGGTAAGGTTACAATTGCTCTTATTCGGCCTGACGGATCTATTATAAAAGTACTTCTTACAGTCGCTCCATACATTCTATCAGGACTTATCATACCATACATTTCCGATATAGATAAATCAGGGTCTGATATTATAGGAAAAGGAATTGTTATTCCCGTATTTTGATATATATCATTTATCCAGGCTAAATTTGAATAAATATTATCTGGGTTTAAGGCGACAATTTCTATATTGTTTTCTGAATATATCGGATAGTCTTGTGCGGCACTGATTATTTCTGTAGTGCTGACTGCACCAAATGCAGCAGGGTGGCTGGATAATATTAACCATTTTCCTTTATAATCTGACAATCTGATATAACCCTTTGTTGACAGAGCGATAAAATCAGGAGCTAATCTTCCTATAGTAATAGGTTCAAATTTTTTTTCAGGTTGATTCATTTGATTTAAACTGCAATAATCTATCATGGCATCTCCTTGTTATATATATAATATATTATGATGCAGACAGTAAAATGTTAATATTCTATTGACAAAGCAAAAGAATTCTTTAATAATTAAGGGAAGATACAATGAAGTGGATGAGAGCAGCTGCACATTGACAGGAGGTTTAAAATATTGTAGTATTTTAAGTATCGAGGCGAAGATATCACACTAAATAAAAGAATAGGAGAAAAAAATGGCATATTTTAAGATTAAGGGAGCTATACCACCAATGATAACTCCTTTTAATGAAAATGATGAGGTTGATTATGAAAAACATGTAAGAAATATTCAGAATTGGAATAACTATGACTTAGCCGGCTATCTTGTTCTTGGCTCCAATAGTGAAACAGTATATTTAACAGAAGATGAAAAACTTAAATTAGTAGAACTCACGGTAAAATACAAAAAGCCGGGTAAACTTGTGATTGCCGGAACAGGGATGGAATCAACAAGTGCCACTATTGATTTAACTAATAAGGCGGCTGTCTTAGGTGCTGACTGTGCACTACTTGTTACTCCGTTTTATTACGGCGGGAAAAAGAATGATGAAGCTTTGATTAATTATTATACTGATGTTGCTGATAATGTAAAAATTCCTATAATGATTTACAATGTGACTAAGTTTACTCATGTAAACATTTCTGCTTATGCGGTAGGAGTATTGTGCAAACATCCAAACATAATCGGAATGAAGGATAGTTCAGGCAATGTTTCACAACTGATAGATTTTAAAAAAGCTGTCGGCAATGCTGAATTCAATTTAATGGTCGGTACTGCATCTATTTGGTATCCTGCTTTAACATTAGGTGTTGAGGCAGCAATTATGGCTCTTGCAAACTGCTGCCCGGGTGAATGCGTAGATGTTCAAAAGGAATTTGTAGCAGGCAATCTTGAAAAAGCAAGAGAAATTTATGAAAGGGTATTCCCGGTTAATGCAGCAGTTACAGGAGCTTTTGGAATTGCCGGTTTAAAATATGCTTGCGATACATTAGGATTTGATGGCGGGTATGTCAGGAAACCTTTATTGCAGATAAAAGACGATGATAAGGTTAAATTAAAAGCAATCTTAAAAAATGCAAATTTAATATAAATATTTAATTAGACTCCTGTAGAGTCTAATTT
>ENA-UOOE01003410-UOOE01003410.1-fermentation-metagenome-genome-assembly--contig:-NODE-3410-length-10083-cov-2.843239_pt1 | contig 10083 bp, 10 predicted proteins | sample MGYA00245776_ERZ724021 | MGnify/ENA primary metagenome ERZ724021 (study PRJEB28704, sample SAMN03018321) | fermentation metagenome | biome: anthropogenic terrestrial biome; feature: soil; material...
TGCACAGATTCAGTATGATGTAGAAATGAAATTTCCAATCCGCAATGGTTTTGTAGACCCTCATCTCAAATTAAGACGTGAAAAAAATATAGAGTATAATTGGAATCCAAACTTTTAGGAGGTTATATTCATGGCAATGTATGTATATAAAGATAGCCGAAGAACAATAGAATTTCTTGCAAAAGATGCTTTAAAACAAGATATGGACATACGTTATTATTGTCCGAATCCTGATTGCAATGCACATATGTATCTATGTGGTGTTGATGGATTATCAACCGCTCATTTTAGTGCAAATAGGCAAGCATTTCCCCATATAGAAAAATGTGATTATGGCACATCAAATGGTTTTAAACCAGATAATTCTGACGAAAATTCATTTGATTTTGAGATGGCACTTGAAAATATGCTGAATCCAACCAAAGCTACAAAAAAAGACAAGCTCCCTAATACTCATAAGACTGGCGAATCTAATTTGAAACCTTTACGGACTATTCGTCAAATTTATGATATGTGTATAGCCCATTCCTGTACTCAGACATATAATAATAAAGTGATTGGGAAAATGCTTTTAGATGATAGAAGTGAGTATATGTATCCCAAAGGTGTTTTTGGATATAGAATTATTAAATCAAAACCCAAAACAGGTGGCTTTTACAATACTAACGAAAAAGAAATTCATTTAGTCGCTCCGAGTTCAGAAAAATATGAATTTATTTTGAAAGTTTCAAGTGATGAACTATTTCGCTTTCTTAGAGATAGCATATACAATAATCGAGATAAGTTCATAATCGTAGCTGGTGATTGGGACTCTTCGGGTAAATACAATATTTTTCAAACAAAAGTAACTAGCAAACGGCAAATTAAAATAATAAAATAAGTGTTTTAGGCGGTTGGTCTGTAAAGTCTGACCGTTTTTTTATACCCAGAAAGGAGTGATAAAATCTTTAAATACAAAGGAAAAAGAATCCGAGCCAGCAATAAAAGCCTAGTCTATCATACTGCCTTAACTGGGTTTAGTTTTATATTCCTGCTGGTGTTGCTACCATTTCATGTATCATCACTCATGACGCTGGATTGGCAAACTGTTACTATGGATAACCTTATCCAACAACTTCATAGACCGTATTTCTGGGGTAGTGTAATCACTGCCCTTTTTGTATGTCTACTAATCGGCTTTCTTTACTACCGATACCGTATTGATTCAGTGAAGCAACTGCAACACCGCCAAAAGCTGGCACGTATGGTATTACAAAACGGCTGGTATGAAGCAGAGCAGATTCAAGATGATGGCTTCTTTAAAGACCTGCCAAGCTCTAAGACGAAAGAGAAAATCAGCCACTTTCCTAAGATGTATTATTACTTGAAAGATGGTCTTATCCATATTAACGTGGAAATCACTATGGGAAAATACCAAGACCAGCTCCTACAGTTAGAAAAGAAGCTGGAAACTGGCTTGTTCTGCGAACTAGTCGATAAAGAGCTAAAGGAATCCTACATTGAATATACGTTGCTCTATGACACAATCGCCAGCCGTATCACGATTGATGAAGTGGTTGCCAAAGATGGACGCTTGAAACTGATGAATAACGTCTATTGGGCGTATGATTCACTGCCACATATGTTGATTGCCGGCGGTACTGGTGGAGGGAAAACTTACTTCATTTTGACCCTCATTGAAGCCTTGCTTCACACCGATTCCAAGCTCTATGTCTTAGACCCAAAGAACGCTGACTTGGCAGACCTAGAAAATATCATGGATAATGTCTACTATCGCAAAGACGATATGCTGGCGTGTATTGAACAGTTCTATGAAGATATGCTGGCACGCAGTGAAGAAATGAAACGCCACCCCAATTATAAAACTGGGGAAAACTACGCCTATTTAGGCTTACCAGCGAACTTTCTAATCTTTGATGAATACGTCTCCTTTATGGATATGCTGGGAAAAGAAAGTACCAAGGTGGTCGATAAGTTAAAACAGATCGTCATGCTTGGACGACAAGCAGGATTCTTTTTAATCTTAGCGTGCCAGCGTCCAGATGCAAAATACTTAGGCGACGGAATCCGTGACCAGTTCAACTTCCGTGTTGCCCTTGGGCGTATGAGTGAGCTAGGCTATGGCATGATGTTTGGTTCAGACGTGCAAAAGCAGTTTTTCCTAAAGCCCATCAAAGGGCGTGGCTATGTAGACGTTGGAACAAGTGTCATCAGTGAATTTTACACCCCACTTGTACCAAAGAAATATGACTTCCTAAAAAACATAGGAAACCTAACAGCCAGAACGCCGACTGTGCCAGTGGCGGACGAAGTGCAAGCCACAGGTGCAGACGAGCGTTGACTTGGTGTGGCGTAAGCCACGCCAAGCGACTAGCCCCCTATACCTAACAGGGGGGCACAAAAACAATAAGAAACAGTGATTTTAATAAGAAAATCCCAGACAGTACAAGGGATTTGCGATTTTTCGGCAGATGTCAACTAGACCCAAAAAGTTGACACCTGCCTTTTTGATTGGAGGAATGCGATTGAAACACCCCACTTGGATTGAAGAACTAAAGGACAAACGACTGGCTTATGGGCTATCACAAAATAAGCTGGCAATAGCTTCTGGAATTACTCGTCAGTATCTATCAGATATTGAAACAGGAAAAGTGATTCCCACTTCCCAAGCTCAAGAAGCCTTACTGGAATCCTTAGAGCGATTCAATCCAGATAAGCCCTTAGAAATGTTATTCGACTATGTGCGGATTCGATTTCCCACTGTTAATGTCGCCTTTATCATTCATGATATTTTACGGCTGAATATCGACTACATGATTCATGAGGACTTCGGCTACTACTCCTATCCAGAGCATTACCGCTTCGGTGATGTTATGGTACTTTGTTCCCACGACTTAACCAAAGGCGTGTTACTGGAACTGAAAGGAAAAGGGTGTCGCCAGTATGAAAACTTCCTGCTGGCACAACACCGTAGCTGGTATGACTTCTTCCGTGATTGTCTGAATGTCAAAGCCGTATTTAAACGAGTAGACCTTGCCATCAACGACAAAGTAGGAATCTTGGATATTCCAGAGCTGGCAAAAAAATGTGACGAAGAAGAATGTATCTCCGTCTTTCGTAGCTTCAAGAACTATCGTAGTGGTGAGTTAGTCCACCGCGACGAAAAGCCAGATATGGGGAATACCCTCTACATTGGTTCACTGAAAAGCGAGGTCTATTTCTGTATCTATGAAAAGGACTACGAGCAATCCGTCAAGAATGATATTCCCCTTGGTGAAGCGGACGTAAAGAATCGCTTTGAGATTCGCTTGAAAAATGAGCGAGCCAGTAAAGTCGTTGAGGATTTACTGAAATATAAAAATGCCGAACGAACAGCATTTAAGATTATCAATCGGTACTTACGTTTTGCGGACAAAGACAATAGCAAACGCCGTAGCGACTGGCAGACAAACGAACGCTGGGAATGGTTCATTGGTAAGAATCGAGGTGAACTACGATTAACTACCAAACCAGAACCTTACAGCTACGAGCGGACGCTAAACTGGTTACGCCATCAAGTAGCACCCACGCTCAAAGTAACCAGTATTCTTGATGTATTAAATGAAACAAGCGTCCTACCAGAAATGATAAAGGAAGCCAAACTCACCGAGAAACACGAGAAACTAATTGAACAACAAAATCTATCCGCCGAGGAGGTGATTGTCTAGCGGATAGCGTAACTTGCGACTTCTAACCTAGAGGTCGCTTTTTTGATGGAAAGGAGGATTTTATGTGGCTACTGATTAGCCGTTTTCTACTGATTGGTTTAGGTGTCCTCATTGGCGTAGTGCTAATGGCACTTATGCAGGTCAGTAAACAAGCAGATACGAAACTAGAAGAAATTCAAAGGAGGAATGAAGAATGAATTTTGGACAAAATCTTTACAACTGGTTTTTAAACAACGCTCAATCACTGGTACTACTTGCTATTGTGGTGATTGGTCTGTACTTAGGATTCAAGCGTGAGTTCTCAAAGCTGATTGGTTTTGTGATTATCGCCTTGATTGCCGTAGGTCTGGTATTCAACGCTGGCGGTGTGAAAGATGTACTACTTCGTCTATTCAACCAGATTATTGGTGCGTAGGAGGTATTAAGATGGAAATGCAAGTTTATATTGCTAATCTTGGCAAGTACAACGAGGGTGAACTGGTAGGAGCATGGTTCACCCCTCCTATTGATTATGAAGAAATGGAAGAAAAAATCGGCTTGAATGGTGAATATGAAGAATACGCTATTCACGATTACGAGCTACCTTTTGAGATCAGCGAGTACACACCGATTTCTGAAATTAATCGCTTATGTGAACAAGTGATGGAATTAGAGGGTTCACCTATCTTGGAGGAACTAAAAGAGATTCAAGGTATGTGGTTTAGCTCTTTGGAAGAATTGCTGGAACACGTAGACGACATTATTTGTTATAGCGATTGCGATTCTATGGAAGATATTGCACGTTACTATGTGGAAGAAACTGGACAGCTTGGGGAAGTTCCAAGCAACTTACAAAACTATATCGACTATCAATCCCTTGGTCGTGATATGGAAATCGAGGGCAACTACCTCGTCACTTCGCATGGCGTGTTTGAATACTGTTTTTAAAATGTGCTTATAATTAGGAGCGCTTTCTAGTATAATATTCGTATTATTACAAATGAAAGGAGTCCTCGTAATGGACAAAGAACAACTAATCAAGAAGATAGACATATTTATGAACCAAGCACGGCAAGCTAATTGTTATTTTTCAATTATAAAACAATTTGCAGAAAACAAAACCAATTATTACGAAGAAATGTCTTTATCAAGTGCATTTTATTCCTATACCTACAACGCTTTAGTTGTAGCAACATTTATGGAGCTTTCCAAGATATATGATTCTCATCATCATTCATCAAATATTCAAAAATTAGTCAAGGAATGCAGAGATAACATCGCTTATTTCCCAACTGTGAACCATCAAGAAGATGTAAATATAGATGGTGAGATTCATACACTAACTTTTCCCTTTAAACATACAGTAACAGAAGATGAAAAGGAGTTTTTTCAAGAGGAAATAGAACATGAACAACCATTCCAAAAAATATTCAACGGTATGGATTTGCCGATTCATGTTGAAATGACTATTGAGAGATACTTTGAACTTTATGAATGGCGTTTGAGTAAACTACATGAAAAAATCAAAAATTTATTAAAACAACGCAATAAAGTATATGCACATAATGATGAAGCAACTATGAAAGTGGACTTAGATAGCGTTATAAATAATTTCCCCTTAGACTATAAGGATATTAATGATTTAATCGTATTTGCTTTAGATTTTTCAATATTTGCTGGTGCTATGCTAACTGGTGTTAATAGAGCTAGTGAACCAGTAAATATTGACGATTGGGAAAATACCCTAAGAGCTGTAAAACTTGGTGAAAAATATAAAGATGTGGAAATCCAAAAGCAAGTCGAAGAATTTAAAAAAAGTTTTTAAAAAAATTTATGGAGAGCAATCAGCTATTATAGTCGATTGCTCTTTTTCTATATTCAAAATCAGAAAGGACGTGATGAAATGAAAAAAATCAAAAGCTATACATCTATCTGGTCGGTGGAAAAAGTCATTTATGCCATCAATGATTTACAGCTTCCATTCCCTGTCACCTTTACCCAAATGACATGGTTTGTGGTGTCGCTATTCCTAGTGATACTCTTTGGAAACTTACCACCATTATCCATGATTGATGGTGCATTATTAAAATACGTGGGAATCCCTGTTGGACTGACTTGGTTCATGAGCCAGAAAACCTTTGATGGTAAAAACCCCTATGGATTCCTGAAATCAATCATTACCTACATGGTGAAATCTAAAGTCACCTACGCAGGTAAACCTGTGAAACTACACAATCAACGGTTAGATGAAACCATCACCATAGTAAGGAGTGAAATGTATTATGGCGTACCCAATTAAATATATCGAAAATAACCTGGTGTTCAACCATGACGGCGAGTGCTTCGCCTACTATGAGTTGATACCTTACAATTACAGCTTTCTAAGCCCAGATGAAAAGTACCAAGTCCATGACAACTTCCGTCAGCTTATCGCCCAAAACCGTGACGGTAAGATTCATACCTTACAACTGGCGACGGAATCCAGTATTCGAGCAACACAAGAACGCTCTAAGCAGGAAGTGACTGGACGGCTAAAAGACGTAGCCCACAAAAAAATAGATGAACAAACCGAAGCGTTAGTTTCTATGATTGGTGACAATCAAGTAGACTATCGCTTTTTTATTGGCTTCAAGTTGTTATTAAACGACCAAGAAGTATCTATCAAAAGTATTGGTGCGGAAATTAAGAAAGCCTTTGAGGAATTTATCCGCGGTGTGAATCACAAGCTCATGGGCGATTTTGTATCTATAAGCAATGATGAAATTGACCGTTTTTCTAAGATGGAACACTTGCTGGAAAGTAAAATATCCAGACGGTTCAAAATCCGCAAGTTGGATAAAAACGACTTTGGCTACATCATTGAACACCTTTACGGTCAAACTGGAACACCCTATGAGGAATACGAGTATCACTTGCCAAAACGCTACCGTAATAAAGAAGTGCTGGTAAAGAAATACGATATTCTTAAACCTACTCGTTGCTTGATTGAGGAAAATCAGCGGTACTTACGATTGGAACATGAGGACATGACAACCTACGTTGCTTATTTCACCATTAATTCCATTGTGGGTGAGTTGGACTTTCCAAGTAGTGAAATCTTTTACTACCAGCAACAACAATTCACGTTCCCAATCGACACCAGCATGAATGTGGAAATCGTCGCCAACAAAAAGGCACTGACTACCGTTCGCAATAAGAAAAAGGAACTCAAAGACTTAGACAGCCACGCTTGGGAAAGTGACAACGAAACCAGCTCTAACGTGGTGGACGCTTTGGATTCGGTCAATGAGCTAGAAAGCAGTTTAGACCAAAGCAAAGAATCCATGTATAAGTTGAGCTATGTTATCCGAGTGTCCGCAAAGGATCTCGACGAGTTAAAAAGACGGTGTGATGAAGTCAAGGACTTCTACGACGACTTATCTATTAAACTCGTGCGTCCCTTTGGGGATATGTTAGGACTGCACGGTGAATTTATTCCAGCGTCCAAACGCTACTTAAACGATTATATCCAGTACGTGACTTCTGATTTTTTGGCTGGACTTGGTTTTGGAGCAACCCAGATGTTAGGGGAAACCGAGGGAATCTATGTTGGTTATAACCTTGATACTGGACGCAACATTTACTTAAAACCAAGCCTTGCCAGCCAAGGGGTAAAAGGTTCAGTCACCAATGCTCTAGCGTCGGCGTTTCTTGGTTCGCTGGGTGGTGGGAAATCCTTTAGCAACAATATGTTGGTCTACTACGCCGTACTATTCGGCGGTCAAGCAGTAATCGTTGACCCAAAGGCTGAACGTGGTAACTGGAAAGAAACTTTACCAGAAATCGCCCATGAAATTAATATCGTGAATCTTACGAGCGACGAGGAAAACAAAGGGCTACTTGACCCATACGTAATTCTCAAACGGAAAAAAGATTCCGAAAGTCTGGCAATTGATATTCTCACGTTCCTTACTGGTATCTCTAGTCGTGATAGTGACAAATTCCCTGTGCTTAGAAAAGCCATTCGCAACGTCACCCAGAGTAAACGGCGTGGCTTGTTGCTGGTAATTGACGAACTCCGCAAGGAAGATACCACCATCAGTAATAGCATTGCCGACCATATCGAAAGTTTTGTGGACTATGACTTTGCACACCTGCTATTCAGTGATGGGAACGTCAAGCAATCCATCAGTTTAGAAAAACAACTGAACATCATTCAAGTAGCGGACTTGGTACTCCCAGATGCAGACACTTCGTTTGAGGAATACACGACAATGGAATTGCTTAGTGTGGCAATGCTGATTGTCATTAGTACCTTTGCCCTAGACTTCATTCATTCTGACCGTTCCATCTTTAAAATCGTAGACCTTGACGAAGCGTGGAGCTTCTTACAAGTCGCCCAAGGAAAGACCTTATCCATGAAGCTAGTACGAGCTGGACGAGCCATGAACGCTGGGGTCTATTTTGTTACCCAAAATGCGGACGATTTACTGGACGAGAAGATGAAAAATAATATCGGTCTGAAATTTGCGTTCCGTTCCACGGACTTAGTGGAAATCAAGAAAACGCTAGAGTTCTTCGGTGTGGATAAAGAAGATGAAAGTAATCAAAAACGATTACGAGAATTGGAAAACGGACAATGTTTGATTTCCGATTTGTATGGTCGTGTTGGGGTTATGCAGTTCCACCCAATCTTTGAAGAACTACTCCATGCCTTTGATACCAGACCTCCTGTGAGAAATGAGGTGGAATAATGACGGATAAAGAAAGTAAACGAAAGGAACGATTGATTAAACGGCAGAAAAAAGCTCAAAAGAAAGCCGAGAAAAAGCAAGTACGAAAACAACAACCCTTACCCAAGAAAATGTTACGATTTGTAAGTTTAGCAGTCGTCGCCGTAGTTGCGGTTATCTTTATGCTTGCCAGCGTCGGTACGGTGGGCTATCCAATTACCAGCTTGATTTCTACGTTGATAATAGCTGGGGCTGGCTACCGTGGAACTGGTCGGACGGACTTGGAAAATCCGTCATGTATGGCTTATATGCCATCACCAACTTTATCTGGACAATCTCACTATACCTATCCAATGCCACAGGCTACTTGGTACAAGAAGCATACAGCCTAGACTTTGTAGGCAAGACCGCTGATTCTATCGGCAAGAATATTCAAACCATTGCTGGTGTAACAAGGTCAGGATTTTCTAGTTCTGGCTTTTATGTGGGATTCCTACTAATTCTTATTCTAGTGCTGGGAATCTATGTTGCCTACACAGGACTATTGAAACGTGAAACCACGAAGGCAGTCCGAGCAGTCTTAAATTTTGTAGTAGTTTTTATCGTATCGGCTTCATTCATTGCCTATGCTCCAGACTACATTGGCAAGATTAACGATTTTTCCAAAGATGTGAGCAATGCCAGCCTTGATGTAGGTACAAAGATTGTCTTACCAGATACCAACAGCCAAGGCAAAGATAGCGTAGACATGATTCGTGACAGCTTGTTTTCGGTACAGGTAAAACAACCGTGGTTACTCTTACAATTTGGTTCAACCGACGTTGACGCTCTTGGTGCTGATCGGGTAGAGAATTTATTATCGACCACTCCAGACACCAACAACGGCGAAGATAGAGAAGATATAGTCATTGAAGAAATCGAGGATAAAGACAATAAGAACTTAACCATTACAAATACCATTTCCAGACTTGGTACGGTATTCTTCCTCTTTATTTTCAATATCGGAATTTCGATATTCGTATTCCTGCTGACTGGAATCATGATATTTTCGCAGGTACTTTTTATCATCTTTGCCATGTTTCTACCCATTAGCTTTTTACTTAGTATGATTCCAAGTTTTGAGGGTATGAGCAAACGAGCTATTACCAAGTTATTCAATGTGATTATGACACGAGCTGGTATTACGCTGATTATTACCGTAGCATTTAGTATTTCTACTATGTTGTACTCCATTTCTGCCAGCTCACCATTCTTTATGATTATGTTCTTACAGATAGTCACGTTCGCTGGGATTTACTTTAAGCTGGGTGACATCATGAGTATGTTTGCCCTACAAGGCAACGACTCCCAGAACGTCGGTCGGCGTATTTTCCGTAGACCTCGTATGTTTATGAACCGACAAGCAAGGAAGTTACAACGAAGCGTCAATCACGCCATTGGGAAATCTCCAAGTAGTAAAGCACCAAAAGATACTACGGCGAAAATCACGAAAGCCAATCATGAACGGACAAACGGCTCTACCGCTGGTAGCTCAACGACAAGAGGAAATCCGACGAAGCCGACAACTAAATCACGCTCTATGGGGCAAAAAGTCGGTGAGAAAACAGGTCAAGTCATGGACACCAAAAATCGTGTGGTGGATAAAGCCAAGGATATGACCGAACAGGTGAAAAACGCTCCTACCA
>ENA-UOOE01003413-UOOE01003413.1-fermentation-metagenome-genome-assembly--contig:-NODE-3413-length-10074-cov-5.516319_pt1 | contig 10074 bp, 7 predicted proteins | sample MGYA00245776_ERZ724021 | MGnify/ENA primary metagenome ERZ724021 (study PRJEB28704, sample SAMN03018321) | fermentation metagenome | biome: anthropogenic terrestrial biome; feature: soil; material...
CATCAGTCCACGCCACCCCACTCTCGGGTAATCGGTAATCTCCACAAGCGGCACCTGCCAGGAGACATTCTCCTCTCTGCGGTCGCTCTCAATCTGCGGTGGCAGAAGCTGAAACAAGGTCTGTACGCCATAAAGAAGTCCCGCCGGTTTGTTGGCACTGATTGTAATCTTTTGGGTCGTCACATCCAGCTTGTAGCCCTCATTGCCGAGGGTGGCATCCTCCTTGCTGTTGAGCGACAACGCAATGTGGGCATTGCGACTGTTCTCTCGCACCGTGACGTTCTTGCCCGGTGCGAGCGACAGCTTTTCTTTCAATAAACCGGCCACATAAGCCGTCTCTTTTCCCGAAGGGATCGAAACGACCACTTCATCGGGCAACACATAATGTCCGCCTTTTTTCAGGAGCGAGACAGGTTCGGGAATAACGGAGATGTTGCGCTCGGCCTGCTGTGCAAAACCTGCTATCCAGCAAAAAACGAGTGCCAGGGTGATTAGACTGTGTTTCATTTAATTAAAAGCTTTTATTTATGTAGACAAATTTACAGAAAAACTTTGGAATTCTGGCACATATTCATCCATTCCATGCATTCTCTAAATTTCCAGTTGGAGAATGCTCTCTTTTATTCTGGTAGGGACATACACTGATACTTCGCCGGTATCCCTCCCTTATCCCTCCCTTATCCCTCCGTATATACATGAGGAGATAGCGACCCTGAATAAGCCATGGATCAGCTGAAGACCTTATTCATTTACATTCATTCTCATCGTGGTAAAACAAAGTGAAGCACACAAAATACCCTTTTCATTTAAAAACTAATAAGAAAAACCGAAAAAAATAGCTACTTTTGCAGTTTCAAAATAAGTTTCTTCAATGATAAACAGAAATTTAATTCGTATACGGATTATCCAGATTGTCTACTCCTGGTACCAAAATACGAATAAGGATTTGCGAAATGCCGAAAAGGAGCTCTTGTCCGGCCTGCAGAAATCTTACGATCTTTATTTTTATCTGCTGCTGCTGATGGTGGAGTTGACCAGAGCCTATGAAAACAGGGTGGAGATGAAACGCAACAAGTATCTTCCCTCAGCAGAGGATCTGCATCCCAACACCCACCTGCTCGACAATAAATTCATGCTTCAGCTCAGAGAGAACAAGCAGTTTCAAAAGCAGCTCAACGAACGCCCCATGGTATGGGATGCCTATGAATCGTTCATCAAGAACCTGCTCGACACCATACTGGCATCGGACACCTACAGGGAGTATGCGGAAATTGTTTCCCCCACCTACGAGGACGACCGCACATTCTGGAGAAAGGCGTTCAAGCAGTTTATCTACACGAACGAAGAGCTGGATGACCTCCTCGAAGATGAATGCATCTACTGGAACGATGATGTGGAAATTGTGCAGACCTTTGTGTTGAAGACAATCAAGAAGTTCTCGGAAGGAAAAGGTGCGAACCAACCCCTCCTGCCTATGTTTAAAGACGAGGAAGACAGGGAATATGCCCTCAAGCTGTTGCACGACACCATCCTGAATGAAAAAAGATACAGGGAGCTAATCGACAAGCACACAGACAAATGGGATTTCGAACGCATTGCATTCATGGATTTGATCATCATGCAGGTGGCTCTTTCCGAGATATTTACGTTTGAGTCTATTCCCACCAGCGTCTCCCTGAACGAATACATCGAGATTGCCAAATCTTACAGTACACCCAAAAGCGGAACCTTCATCAATGGAATATTAGATGCCATTGTACAGGAAATAAAAGAAGAAAATCGTATCTTTAAGAATTAATTATTCGTTATAAACTTTAAATATCAAATTGTATGAATATTTTATTACAAGCAGCACAGGGCGGTGGCATGGCTGGCGGTGGTATGACCAGCACACTCCTCATGATGGTGGCCATCATTGCCGTGTTTTATTTCTTTATGATTCGCCCGCAACAGAAAAAACAAAAAGATCTGCAGAAAAGCCGCGAAGCCATGAAGGTAGGCGATAAAGTGGTTACCTCAGGCGGTATTCACGGAAGAATAAAAGAAGTGGGCGACAGCTGGTTCCTGGTGGAAGTAGCAGACGGCGTAAGAATTAAATTCGAAAAAGCATCTGTTTTTGCCTCTTCGACTGACGTGACGACAAACTAAACCTTTTGCCATGGGAATAAAGGCGTTTATCAGCAAATGGAGACCCAAAGCAGAAGCATATTTTTCCACATTCCCGTGGAAGAACCTGCTCTTCTTTTTGTTGTTCCTCATGCTGGCCTTTATTTTCTGGTTGATGCTTTTCTTTCAGAAGGAAAATGTAGAAGGCACCTACCGCATGCCTTTGAAATATACGAACATCCCCGACGATGTGGTGTTTGATAACCCGTTGCCGGAATTCATCGAGATCAGTGTCTCCGACAACGGGGTAGGCATATTTATGCTGGATATCAAAAAGAGAGATTCCCTCGAGATCAACATCGGTGATCTTGCCGAGGAGGGAACCAGCGACCTGCAGGGCGATCAGTATCGCCAGCTTATCCGCTCCCAATTGGCACCCAGCACCAACATACGGGGATATTACCCCATGCGCATCTCGCTGGCTACCTCCAAGTTAGAGCGCAAAGAACTGCGCGTGGTGTTCGACGGGGAGATTGCCACAAGCCGGGCCAACCTGGTGGCCGACAGCGCCCTCTTCATCCCTGAAACAGTGACAGCCTATGGCTCCGCTGCTTCCCTTAAAAAGCTGAAAGCTGCAGCAACCGAATATACCCTGTTCAAAAACCTGAAAGCAACCTCACAACTGCCGGTTAAAATTAACCCCGTAGAAGGGGTGAAGTTCGTGCCGGATGAGGTGGAAATCTATATACCCATAGAAGAATACACTGAACGTACATTCGAGATTCCCATCACTGCGACCAACATACCGGCGAAACTCGATGTGAAGTTTTTCCCCTCCCGCGTGAAAATATCTTTTTCGGTGACGCTGGAGGAATATAAAAAGATCACACCGGAAGATTTCGAAATTAAACTCGACTACCGGAAATTTCATCAGAACGAAGGGGGACGTGTGGAACTGGAACTCACAAAGAGTCCGTCATCGGCCAAAAACACGCGCATTTCACCCTCCTCGGTAGAGTTTTTGTTTGAAAATAAGACCGGAGGCTAATCTCCGAAACAGGATTAGTCCGCATCATGATATTTGCGTAAATGATCACAATCGGTGTCACGGGAGGCATAGGAAGCGGGAAATCGGTAGTTTGCGATATTCTCCGCCTGCATGGTATTCCGGTCTATGAGGCCGACAGGGAGGCCAAGGAACTCAACGATACCTCTCCCGTCATTCGGGCAGAGATCACCCGTCACTTTGGGGAAGAACTATACCGCGATGGGAAACTCGACCGCAAAGCATTTGCATCGGTCATCTTCCACGACAAGCAGAAGCTTGCGCTGGCCAATGCCATCATTCACCCCGAACTGGCAAAACATTTCCTGCTATGGTGCAACAGGCAGCAACACCCAATCGTCGCCATTGATGCGGCACTGCTTTTCGAGGCTGGTTTTCACTCCTGGATCAACAAAGTAATCATGGTATATGCTCCCGAAGATGTACGCTTAAAACGTACCATCGTGCGGGACCAGGCAACAGCAGATCAGGTGAAAGCCCGCATGCAAGCTCAGTTGCCTGAAGAAGAAAAAATCAAACAATCGAATTTTGTCGTCTATAACGACAACACCCACTCGCTGATTCTGCAGGTGGAGGAGATCATGAAACAACTTGAAATTGAGTTTATTTAATTATATATCAGAGTTATGATTGAAAAAATAGGAACCAATGCCGGGAAAGTATGGACTCAGCTCGATGAAGCGGGTCGTCAGAACATGAAGGAGGTCAAAAAATCAACAAAATTGACCGAAAAAGATCTCTACGCAGCAATCGGCTGGCTTGCCAGAGAAGGAAAAATTGCGCTGGAGGAAGAGGAAAAAGAACTTTATATCTCGCTACATTAACCGCATACGACACATGCTGAAAGGATGCATGTAGCTGGTTGTTGTCGCGACAGTTTTTATGAACACCATGCCCGAGGATAAAAAATTATACCAGCAACTGACTCGGCTATTTCCCAAAGAGCAGTTGTTTACAGACGAACTGTCGCGCCTGACCCGTGGAACCGACGCGGGTCTCTACCGCCTTATTCCTGAGGCTGTAATCAAAGTAAACAGCGAAACAGAGGTGATACGCCTGCTTCAATTCTGTCGGAGCAAAAAAGTACCGGTCACCTTCAAAGCCGCAGGCACCAGCCTGAGCGGGCAGACCATATCGGACTCCGTGCTGATGGAGACCGGTGAAGGATTTTCTTTTTCAGCCATCTCCGACAACGGCGCTACGGCCACTTTTGGATGCGCGTTGACAGGAGACATGGCTAACAGGATGCTGATGCGTTATCAGCGAAAGCTAGGGCCCAAGCCTGCATCCATTCATTCGGCAAAGATTGGCGGAATCCTTGCCAACAATGCCAGCGGATCGAGCTACGGCATCCGCCACAACAGCTACCATACCGTGAAATCGATGCGCATTGTCTTTGCCGACGGTTCCCTCCTCGATACGGGCGACAGCGAGAGCCGCCGCGCATTTGTTTCCTCCCACCCAACGCTCATCAGTGAGATCACCCTACTTCATCGTGAGGCCACGGGAAACAGGGTCATCCGCGACAAGATTTTCCGCAAGTTTCAATTAAAAAATACCTGCGGCTATGGAGTCAATGCGCTCATCGACTTCGACGATCCCATCGAGATCATCCAGCACCTGCTGATCGGTTCCGAAGGAACACTCGGCTTTATATCGCAGGCCACGTTCGAGACCGTGCACGACGCACCCCTGAAAGCCGCATCCATGGTATATTTTGCGAACCTGCGCGATGTGAGCGACGCCATCATTCCACTCCGGCAATGTCAGGTGAGCGCGGCAGAGCTGATGGACCGGAACGCCCTGCGTGCCGTGGAAGATAACCCCGGTATGCCGGAGGAGCTGAAACTGTTGCCCGCAGGAGCGGCTGCACTGCTGATTGACACCTCCGCCGACAATGAGGAGACCTTGCTGGCACAAATGAAGGAGATAGAAGGTAAACTGGCACACCTCCCTACCCTTGCGCCCATCAAATTCACGACCGACAAATATCTTTATAACCTCTACTGGAACGTCCGCAACGGGTTGTTTACCTCCGCGGCTGCCACACGGCCACCCCATACGGCCTGCATCATCGAGGATATCGCCTTCAGGGGTGAGATACTGGGTGATGCACTGACCGATGTGCGGGAGCTGCTCATGCAAAGCGGGTACGCCGATGCGGTGATGTGGGGCCACCTGCTCGATGGCAATGTACATTTTACCGTTTTCCCGGATATCAACACAGAGAAAGGGGTAACAGAATATGCGACTTTCATGCACCAACTGTGTGAGCTGGTGGCCGTGAAGCATGAAGGAAGCCTCAAAGCCGAACATGGCACCGGTCGCAACATGGCTCCGTTTGTGGAAAGAGAATGGGGAAGCGACATATATGCGTTGATGAAACGGATCAAAAATGCTTTCGACCCCGACAACATCCTGAACCCCGGTGTGGTGATCAACGACAACCAGGATGTGTTTATTGAGAACCTGAAGCACATCCCGGAGGCAAATCCCCTCATCGACAAGTGCATTGAGTGCGGATTCTGTGAGGTGAGCTGCCCTTCCAAAAACCTGACGCTCACGCCGCGGCAACGCATTGTGGCCTATCGTCACCTCGCCGAAAATGCTGCGAAAGGTCGCACTCATTCTATCCTGAAACAGGTAAAGGATGTTTCATACCCGATGGAGCAGACCTGCGCCACAGATGGTTTGTGCGGCATTGCCTGCCCGGTGGGTATCGATACCGGTAAGCTCGTGAAGGAATTGCGCTGGCAGCAAAACGGGCGACTGGCAAAATATATGGCCGCACAGATCGCAAACCACATGGAGGGAACCACGGCGCTGCTGCGTAGCATACTACACATACCCCATACAATTGCGCACATAGTTGGTTATGAATCAATGGAGGGTGTAACCCGGGGACTCTACCGTGTGGGTGCCGGCACTTTCCCCTTGTGGACACGGTATACTCCCGCTGGCAGTAAAAAAATTGCAGGGCGCCTGTTTCCGGCGCATACACCTTCCGGCACGTCGGGAACATCTGAGAATCCCGATGCTCCTACGGAAGGTGTATGCTCCTACGGTCGTGTATTTTCCGGCCTGCATCACCCGTTCGATGGGTGGTCCTTCATTTGGATACGAGGAGAAGGAAGATCTGCCCTCGAAGATGCTGTCGGTGTTGCAGAGAGCAGGTTATACCGTGATGATTCCGGAGGGGATCAACAAGCTTTGCTGTGGAATGGCATTCTCCAGCAAGGGATTCCGGCGGGAAGCACAAAAGAAGGAGCAGGAGTTAAACGCGGCCCTGCTGGAGATCACCCGCAACGGGGATCTGCCCGTCGTGTGCGACATGAGCCCCTGCCTCCTGCATATGCGCGAAACACTCGACAGGCGTTTGAAACTGTATGATCAGGTAGAGTTTATCCACGATTTTCTTTTGGATCGCCTGCATTTCGTTCCCCGCCCGGTGACGGTAGCCATACACACCACCTGTAGTTCCACGAAAATGCAGCTAACCGAGAAGCTCTTTGCCGTGGCTTCACGGTGTGCAGAGAAGGTGGTGGTTCCCGAAAATGTGGATTGTTGTGGCTGGGCCGGTGACAGGGGATTTTTCTATCCTGAATTGAATAACTCGGCATTGTCGGCCTTGAAGCAGGGTATCCGTGATGCAGGAGAAGGGTATTCCAATAGCCGCACCTGTGAAATCGGACTCTCCTTGAACAGCGGCATCACCTACCAGTCGATCGTCTACCTGGTTGACAAAGCGACCTGCTAAAAGCCTGCTAAAAGGAGGAAGGCGGTAAAACTATTTTATTTCATGCGGTCGAATCCCTGTCCGTAGATACCGATGACGTTGCTTTGGGAGATAAAGGCATTTTCATCGATGCCCTTGACCAACCGGAAAATGGAAGTGGATTCGTTTCGCCGTGCCATGACCAGCAATACCTTCTGTGTTCGCTTCGTATACCATCCCGTACCATCGAGCACCGTACATCCTCGGTGCAACTGCAGGTTAATCTGGGTGGCAATCTCCTCGTACTTTTGGGAAATGATAAAAAACTGGACCGACTGCCGGATGCCGTTTAACACCCAATCGACCGAGGTAGCCATGACTGCAATGATGATGACGCCGAAAACAATGGTTTCCATGCTCCGAAAAATAACATAGGAAGAGGCAACGATGACCAAATCCACAAAAAGCATGGTACGACCGGGAGTAATATTGCGGTATTTATTGATTACAAGGACAATGATATCGGTACCCCCGCTGCTGCCGTTCACCGACAACACCAGCCCCACACCAGCACCTGCCACGATGGAGCCAATGAGTCCCGCCATGAGCGGCTCTTCCGTCATGATTGGCGTCCATTGAAAGCTTTCGAACATGCCAATAAAGGTGGTCAGCGACGCCACCCCCACAATGGTCTTTAGCAGAAACTCCGTTCCCAGTATCCTGAAAGCAACCAGCAGCAATATTGCGTTCATCACGAAAACCAGGACCGACACCGGCCATCCCACCGCATAGTTGATCAGCACGGCCACACCGGTGAGTCCACCCATGACAAAGTGATGGGGCATGATAAATTGAGTAACGCCCAGTGCATACATGAAAGTCCCCAGAAAAATGGTCAGATAATCTTTCCAGTAAAACTTTTTCAGGCTAAAAACAGGCAACTTTTCCATCATTGACAAATTATCACATTGGCACATCATCACATTGGCACATTGGCATATTGCCGCATTGGCATATTGCCACATTGCCTATACCACCACGTTGACGATTTTTTTCGGTACGATAATCACCTTTTTCGGCGTTTTGCCCTCCAACCACTTTTGTGACTGGGGATGTTCCAGCACCGCTTTTTCTATCTCCTCATTGGCTGCGTCTGCGGCAAACTCGAGGATGAAACGTGATTTCCCGTTGAAAGAGATGGCATATGGGAAGGCATCCTCCTTCAGATATTCTTCGTTGCACACAGGCCATGCAGCATCACATACCGAGGTTTCACTCCCCAGTGCGTGCCACAACTCTTCGGCAAGATGCGGTGCAAAAGGTGCCAGGCAGACCGTCAGGTCACGCAATACAACCCTTTCGCGGCATGAAAGTGCCGTGAGTTCATTCAAGCAAATCATGAACGCGGAAACCGAAGTATTGAAAGAGAAATTTTCGATGTCGTGCGTCACCTTTTTGATCAGCTTGTGCAACGACTTCAAAGCTTCCTTCGTGGGTTCGCCGTCGGTCACCGCCAACTCGTCCTCCTTGTAAAACAGGTTCCATACCTTGCGCAGGAAACGGTGCACACCGTCGATTCCATTGGTGTCCCATGGCTTGGATTGTTCCAGCGGTCCCAGGAACATCTCGTAAAGGCGCAACGTATCGGCTCCATATTTTTCGACAATGTCATCGGGGTTGACCACGTTGTACATCGACTTCGACATCTTTTCTACAGCCCATCCGCACACATATTTGCCATCCTCCAGGATAAACTCGGCTGTTTGATACTCAGGACTCCACTGCTTGAAAGCATCCAGGTCGAGCAGGTCGTTGTGCACGATATTTACGTCCACATGAATGGGAGTCACCTCATATTGTTCCCTGAGGTTATACGATACGAACGTGTTGGACCCTTTGATACGGTACACGAAGTTGCTTCGTCCCTGGATCATTCCCTGGTTCACGAGCTTCTTAAAAGGTTCCTCTTCGCAGGAGACACCCAGGTCGAACAGAAACTTATTCCAGAAGCGGCTGTACACAAGGTGTCCCGTGGCATGCTCGGTGCCGCCAATGTAGAGATCCACATCGCGCCAGTAGGTATTCGCATTCTCCGACACCAGTGCCCCGTTGTTGTGCGGATCCATGTAACGCAGGTAGTAGGCCGACGAGCCGGCAAAACCGGGCATGGTATTCAGTTCGAGGGGATATCCCTCCTTTGTCTGCCAGTTTTGGGCCCTGCCCAGCGGCGGTTCGCCCGTTTCGGTAGGAAGGAACTTGTCTACTTCGGGGAGCTCCAGCGGCAGCTGGCTTTCATCGAGCGTGTAGGGCATCCCTTCTTTGTAATAGATTGGGAAAGGCTCACCCCAATAGCGCTGTCGTGAAAAGATGGCATCGCGGAGGCGATAATTGATCTTGCGGTATCCCAGTCCCTTTTTCTCCACCTCATCGATGGCCGCCGGGATGGCCTGCTTCACCGTCATTCCGTTCAGGAAGCCGGAGTGGATCATGATGCCCTCTTTGGCATCGAAGCTCTCTTCCGAGACATCACAGCCTTCTATAAGAGGGATGATGGGGAGATTAAAATGGCGCGCAAAGGCATAGTCCCTGCTGTCATGCGCCGGTACGGCCATGATAGCACCCGTACCGTATCCGGCCAGTACATAGTCGGATATCCATATGGGAAGGGGCTCACCCGTGAAAGGATGGGTAGCATAGGAACCGGAGAAGACGCCGGACACTGTTTTATCGGCCATGCGTTCCCGTTCCGTCTTTTTCTTTGTTCTGGCGATGTAAGCATTTACTGCATCACGCTTCTCAGCGGTAGTAAGTTGTTCCACCAACTCACTCTCGGGTGCCAGCACCATGAAGGTCACCCCAAAGATGGTGTCGGCACGGGTCGTAAATATATCGAAAGTGATCTCTTCTGAAGTCTTGAAATGCATGACAGCACCTTCGCTGCGCCCGATCCAGTTGCGCTGCGTCTCCTTGAGCGAGTCGCTCCAGGCAATCGTGTCGAGCCCCTCCAGCAGGCGCTGGGCATAAGCTGAAACGCGCAAACACCATTGACGCATCTTACGTTGCTCCACGGGGTAACCTCCCCGAATGGAGAGGCCTTCGCTCACTTCGTCGTTGGCAAGTACGGTGCCCAACTGCGGACACCAGTTTACCATGGTGTCGCCCAGATAGGCTATGCGGTAGTTCATCA
>ENA-UOOE01003416-UOOE01003416.1-fermentation-metagenome-genome-assembly--contig:-NODE-3416-length-10068-cov-2.845501_pt1 | contig 10068 bp, 3 predicted proteins | sample MGYA00245776_ERZ724021 | MGnify/ENA primary metagenome ERZ724021 (study PRJEB28704, sample SAMN03018321) | fermentation metagenome | biome: anthropogenic terrestrial biome; feature: soil; material...
AATGGTGGACCTGCAAATGCGACCTTGACAATAGTACTTTATCTATATTCTAATGCTTTTGAATGGCTCAAAATGGGGTACGCTTCAGCTATGTCGTATATCTTGGCTTTAATAATATTTGTATTAACAATAGTTCAATTTAAGTATCAAAAGAAGTGGGTTCACTACTAAATAATGTAAAGGTGGTACCAAGGGGATATGATCAAAAAAAAGGCTGTAAATCTTATCAAAAAGGCTGTTGCTTACCTGCTTCTTACTCTAGGGGCTTTAACAATGATTATTCCATTTTTGTGGATGCTTTCTACTGCCTTAAAAGATACAGGAGAGCTATTTCGCTATCCTCCTGTTTGGATTCCGAAACCATTAGTGTGGGAAAATTTTATCGAAGTATTTAATACCCTACCGTTCGCTCTCTTTTTTCTCAATAGCTCAAGGATTGCTTTACTGGGAACATTGGGAACACTAATTTCATGCTCCTCTGGAGCTTATGCATTTGCACGTTTGCGTTTTCCAGGTAAGGAGACATTATTTAAATTAGTTTTATTAACGATGATGATTCCAGGTCAAGTGACAATGATACCTGTTTTTATTGTTATGAGGTATTTGGGCTGGTATGATACGCACCTTCCCCTTTGGGTTCCAAGTTTTTTTGGCTCCGCTTTTGGAATATTTCTTCTCAGACAATTTTTCAGTTCATTACCAGCTGAACTAGATGATGCAGCTAAAATTGACGGATGTAACTACCTTCAGATATTTTGTATTATTTATCTGCCATTAAGCAAACCAGCGCTGGCTACTCTGGGAATTTTGACTTTTATGGGAAGCTGGAACAACCTATTAGGACCAGTAATCTACCTAAAGACGATTGAAAAGCTTACTCTTACAATTGGTCTATCGTTTTTTCAAGGTCAATTTATTACAAACTATTCATTATTGATGGCAGGCTCCCTTATGAGCATATTGCCAATCCTAATCTTATATATTTTAGCTCAAAAGTATTTTGTTAGGGGTATTGCTTTGACCGGAATAAAAGGATGATTTAATTTTTAGATTAGAAATGAAGATTGGGAACTATCTTTTAAGCTAAACCAGGTAACATTTGGCCAAGAACAGAGGAACCGTTACTTCATTTCTCTTCTTATGGATACGATGCGCAGATTAAGTTTTTAGCAATTATTTAGGGCTTGCTGAAGACGTAAAAACGATTCATTATAAAGGTGTTTTTTAAGTAAAAGCGTAGAATAAGTGCAAGGATATTTAATCAAATCATCAAAAAAAGGATTGCAGATAAACAAGAAGGGATGTAAAGAAAAGATAACCTACATACTCAATTGATTTTTCTTTCTAAGTCATATTCCCTGGTTAAGGCATCAATTAAACTCATGATGGATATACCCTGTTAAAATTGTTAGCTTTACTTAGCAAGCCCTATTTATAAGAAAATTTATTAAAAGGAGAATTAAAATGTCATATCGATTTGAGAAATTCAGCGTACTGTTAACCTTGATTTTGAGTTTGGCATTATTTGCGTGTTTGGCAACAGCAGATGAATTGAAGGTTTATCCTTGTTATAGAATGGTAAATGAACCTTTTCTTGATGGTAGGCCTAATGATCTTAATTCATGGTCAAATATTCCTCTTGCAGAAGGTTTTGTAAATCTAAACACAGGCGCTTTTAGCTTAAAACAAACTTCTTTCAAGCTGGGTCATGACAACACTGCATTGTATTTGTTTATAAAATGTGAAGAACCTCATATGGACAGAATTGTAGCTGAACTTGGCGATATGGAAAACATTTGGAAAGACGATTGTGTAGAAATATTTCTTCAACCTGAAGGAAGAAAAGATGAATATTATCAGTTTATTATTAATAGTATCGGTTCCCGGTGGAATGGGGTATTCATTGATCGGAAAAACACATTAACCAATTTAGGCAATTGGAATGCAGCTGTTTATAGAGGAGAAGATTTTTGGAGCATTGAATTGAAAATACCTTTTACCTATTTAAATAATAAAGATAAAGTAGAATGGCGCGCTAACATTGCACGTTCTATTCGTACTACACAAGAATCTACCACGTGGTCAACTTTGAGGGGTGGCTACCATGATATCGTTAATTTCGGACGGATAGTATTTGTGGAAAAGAATTTAACAGAGGGTGAAGCACTCAAAATCGAGAAGGATATCAATCAATTAGCTCATAACTCTATAGAGCAGGATATTGATAATATTATTAAGGAGCTAAATAATTGGAAGTCCTTTTTTTTAGAGGCGTCGAAGGTCCAAAAGAATCGAAGTATTGATAAGGTCGTAAACCAAATAGATGCATTAAAGGTGGAGGATAATTCAAAATTGACTATAAGCGAAAAAACACGAATTTTTTATAGGCTAAAGAGTCTTTATAATGAAGCAGCAAAATTAAGGAGTAACTTGCTTTTGGAAATGTTATTTTTTAACTAGCTTAAAGTTCACAAAACAGAACACCAAAAATGCCACAAAGGGCTAAGTTCTGGTATTGTTTTATTGTTAGTTTCATACCTTGAAATAGTAGTTGGGAGCATATTAAAATATATTATTATAAATCGGGAAATAAAGCAGTGCGTCGGTGGACTCGCTTACTAGTTTTGGAGTAAATCAATGCCGCAATTGAATGAAAACCTAATCGCTTTGCTATGCTAGGGAGAATAGAGTAAACAGTAGTATTACGTATGTTATAAAAAAGCCTCGTATGATAGGAGATAAAATGATACTTGTACGCAAGCCAATATCAAAGTATAATGGACATTTCAAGTTTATACGAAATGGGAATGCTATTATTGCATAGTTTTCATCTAAAATATAGAAGTAGAATTCTATATTGACTAATTAGAGCAGGTATAAGAGAAACAAAAAAAGTTATCCGATTATAAGGATGTAAAAATTTGACGGAGTAATATATCCAGATCATGTCAACTTATATGTAAGTCTTCCGCTTAGACGTAGGATGTATGGATTACTGTTAATCTGTAAACGACTAATAAACAGTCACCATGATCCATTATCTTAGCGAAATCTTAAATACAAAATAACAAAGATTAAACAAAAGAATCCGAATTTTTCCTAGTTTCCCATCGATAAAAGTTTGCTTCAGCAATTTGGACCTTACTCTTAGTGGCGCCGAAAATACTAACTAGGATTGCTGAATGACCTAGAATTATTTCAAGCCATCTCATCATTAGTTTGATTTATAAAAGGGACTATAACTCATTTTTGTATCATTGGCAAGTCCTAACTAATACACATCTAATATGGCAGCTCCTGGCCATTTGTAGGCTAGCTGTTTATGAAGGCGAATCAATGTACTATCAAAACTAACAAGTCCCGAATTTTTTCAGTTAATAATTCATTTTTCAAGGAGGTTTACAACCAACTGTTTAATTCTCCGCTCTACACAGCGTTTAAGTAAGTTATTAATTCAGGGGTAAAGCGGTCGTAGAAGGCGGAAAGAATAATCATATGTCCAGCTTGTTGTTCGTAGGCTCGAAGTAAGTCGGCAAGAGTTCACTTCAAACCAACGCCTAAGCAAAGTATCAGTGACCTAAGGAAAACTACAGGATTGACTTTTCATTACTTTTTAAATAAAATTAGTTTGCAACAGTCGTCAAAACCCACTCAACGGGAATAATTCGAAACCTTTGTAATCTTGTCTTGCTATAGGTAATCCCTCCGTGTAGAAATTCATTTAATATAGAATTCGACACGAAGTGAGAGGATGTTCGGCATCGATAATAGAATCTCTTTAATTGGTGGTTATGGCAATTTATATATATCCCTAAGAAAACTAGGAGGTAATACATTAACCCTTTGAAAACATTGATTTCAGCAGGTTTCATAAATTAAAATAGGAATTCTTAAGCCCCCGCTATGCTAGGGGACTACATAAAAAAATATTTGGAGAAGAAGGAGGTTCCATTGTTGAAAAAAGCTGAAAAGAGAGGAAGGGAAGAAGTGTGTAGATATTCTTCGAACGCATTATTCTTTCATTCGGTTACGTTAATAATAATCCTATTTTCTTCTCGTCTTGGATATGGAAAAGAACCTATATTTGAATACTTATTTAATGGAACTGGTAAAAATGCGATTAGCACTGGTTCTGATAAAACTCCACTGGTTTTTACTATATCTGGCGGAGTTAATTCTGATCTACATTCGGAGAGAGGTCTTGGTGTATCAGGTTCATGGTACGATCGAGCTTTTGATAATTATAGTTGGTATGAACCACCTGGGCTTGGCGGTTTTGCATCGCATGAAAAAATTAATAGCTTACTACCAGACCTACAATCATTGACTATTCAGGGATGGTTTAAAACGGATCGAACTCCTTCATCTTATGTAGGTCAACCAGGAACACACAATGAAGCTATGCTAATTATGGGTCCATTCATACTTTCTATGGTTCAAAGCAATAATATTGCTTTGCGTTTTCGGGTAGGTAGTAAGGGTGAAACTTATCAAGCTCGTACAATATTAAATGAATGGGTATTTTTTGCTGTTACATATGATAAAACGAAGCCGGCTGATAATTTAAGTTGTTATGTAGGTACAAAAAAAGACCCTGTTACACTAGTTTCCACTCACACACTAGATGTTGATTTTAGAGATGATCTTATTTTTGGAGTAGGTGCTTTGAGAGCGGGATATGGTATGTTTTATGGTTTCCTTGATAACATACGATTATATGGTTCCAAAAATGATGGTACTGGGGTACTATCTCTTGAAGAATTAGAAAAGATTAGAGTCAATGATCTTGAGCCATTTGATCCAGGTCCTTTGGAGCTAGATGATGAACTTAAAAATCGGTTTATGTTACCACGGCAAAAATGGGCTAATTAGTGGTTTGAAAGGTGGTTCGAATTTCCTAAATGATTTTTAGTTGAAGGCTTAAAAAAATTGGCCTTTTCTACAAAAATGGCATATTGAAATTCGTGAGACATTAGTAAAAAAGTGGGAACAAGTTGTGAGAGAGTTGGTGCAATTCCTCTATTTGATAAAGGTACCTTTATCAAATAGAGGAATTGCACCAACTCTCTCACAACTTGTTCCCACTTTTTTACTAATGTCTCACGAATTTCAATATGCCATTTTTGTAGAAAAGGCCAATTTTTTTAAGCCTTCAACTAAAAATCATTTAGGAAATTCGAACCACCTTTCAAACCACTAATTAGCCCATTTTTGCCGTGGTAACATAAACCGATTTTTAAGTTCATCATCTAGCTCCAAAGGACCTGGATCAAATGGCTCAAGATCATTGACTCTAATCTTTTCTAATTCTTCAAGAGATAGTACCCCAGTACCATCATTTTTGGAACCATATAATCGTATGTTATCAAGGAAACCATAAAACATACCATATCCCGCTCTCAAAGCACCTACTCCAAAAATAAGATCATCTCTAAAATCAACATCTAGTGTGTGAGTGGAAACTAGTGTAACAGGGTCTTTTTTTGTACCTACATAACAACTTAAATTATCAGCCGGCTTCGTTTTATCATATGTAACAGCAAAAAATACCCATTCATTTAATATTGTACGAGCTTGATAAGTTTCACCCTTACTACCTACCCGAAAACGCAAAGCAATATTATTGCTTTGAACCATAGAAAGTATGAATGGACCCATAATTAGCATAGCTTCATTGTGTGTTCCTGGTTGACCTACATAAGATGAAGGAGTTCGATCCGTTTTAAACCATCCCTGAATAGTCAATGATTGTAGGTCTGGTAGTAAGCTATTAATTTTTTCATGCGATGCAAAACCGCCAAGCCCAGGTGGTTCATACCAACTATAATTATCAAAAGCTCGATCGTACCATGAACCTGATACACCAAGACCTCTCTCCGAATGTAGATCAGAATTAACTCCGCCAGATATAGTAAAAACCAGTGGAGTTTTATCAGAACCAGTGCTAATCGCATTTTTACCAGTTCCATTAAATAAGTATTCAAATATAGGTTCTTTTCCATATCCAAGACGAGAAGAAAATAGGATTATTATTAACGTAACCGAATGAAAGAATAATGCGTTCGAAGAATATCTACACACTTCTTCCCTTCCTCTCTTTTCAGCTTTTTTCAACAATGGAACCTCCTTCTTCTCCAAATATTTTTTTATGTAGTCCCCTAGCATAGCGGGGGCTTAAGAATTCCTATTTTAATTTATGAAACCTGCTGAAATCAATGTTTTCAAAGGGTTAATGTATTACCTCCTAGTTTTCTTAGGGATATATATAAATTGCCATAACCACCAATTAAAGAGATTCTATTATCGATGCCGAACATCCTCTCACTTCGTGTCGAATTCTATATTAAATGAATTTCTACACGGAGGGATTACCTATAGCAAGACAAGATTACAAAGGTTTCGAATTATTCCCGTTGAGTGGGTTTTGACGACTGTTGCAAACTAATTTTATTTAAAAAGTAATGAAAAGTCAATCCTGTAGTTTTCCTTAGGTCACTGATACTTTGCTTAGGCGTTGGTTTGAAGTGAACTCTTGCCGACTTACTTCGAGCCTACGAACAACAAGCTGGACATATGATTATTCTTTCCGCCTTCTACGACCGCTTTACCCCTGAATTAATAACTTACTTAAACGCTGTGTAGAGCGGAGAATTAAACAGTTGGTTGTAAACCTCCTTGAAAAATGAATTATTAACTGAAAAAATTCGGGACTTGTTAGTTTTGATAGTACATTGATTCGCCTTCATAAACAGCTAGCCTACAAATGGCCAGGAGCTGCCATATTAGATGTGTATTAGTTAGGACTTGCCAATGATACAAAAATGAGTTATAGTCCCTTTTATAAATCAAACTAATGATGAGATGGCTTGAAATAATTCTAGGTCATTCAGCAATCCTAGTTAGTATTTTCGGCGCCACTAAGAGTAAGGTCCAAATTGCTGAAGCAAACTTTTATCGATGGGAAACTAGGAAAAATTCGGATTCTTTTGTTTAATCTTTGTTATTTTGTATTTAAGATTTCGCTAAGATAATGGATCATGGTGACTGTTTATTAGTCGTTTACAGATTAACAGTAATCCATACATCCTACGTCTAAGCGGAAGACTTACATATAAGTTGACATGATCTGGATATATTACTCCGTCAAATTTTTACATCCTTATAATCGGATAACTTTTTTTGTTTCTCTTATACCTGCTCTAATTAGTCAATATAGAATTCTACTTCTATATTTTAGATGAAAACTATGCAATAATAGCATTCCCATTTCGTATAAACTTGAAATGTCCATTATACTTTGATATTGGCTTGCGTACAAGTATCATTTTATCTCCTATCATACGAGGCTTTTTTATAACATACGTAATACTACTGTTTACTCTATTCTCCCTAGCATAGCAAAGCGATTAGGTTTTCATTCAATTGCGGCATTGATTTACTCCAAAACTAGTAAGCGAGTCCACCGACGCACTGCTTTATTTCCCGATTTATAATAATATATTTTAATATGCTCCCAACTACTATTTCAAGGTATGAAACTAACAATAAAACAATACCAGAACTTAGCCCTTTGTGGCATTTTTGGTGTTCTGTTTTGTGAACTTTAAGCTAGTTAAAAAATAACATTTCCAAAAGCAAGTTACTCCTTAATTTTGCTGCTTCATTATAAAGACTCTTTAGCCTATAAAAAATTCGTGTTTTTTCGCTTATAGTCAATTTTGAATTATCCTCCACCTTTAATGCATCTATTTGGTTTACGACCTTATCAATACTTCGATTCTTTTGGACCTTCGACGCCTCTAAAAAAAAGGACTTCCAATTATTTAGCTCCTTAATAATATTATCAATATCCTGCTCTATAGAGTTATGAGCTAATTGATTGATATCCTTCTCGATTTTGAGTGCTTCACCCTCTGTTAAATTCTTTTCCACAAATACTATCCGTCCGAAATTAACGATATCATGGTAGCCACCCCTCAAAGTTGACCACGTGGTAGATTCTTGTGTAGTACGAATAGAACGTGCAATGTTAGCGCGCCATTCTACTTTATCTTTATTATTTAAATAGGTAAAAGGTATTTTCAATTCAATGCTCCAAAAATCTTCTCCTCTATAAACAGCTGCATTCCAATTGCCTAAATTGGTTAATGTGTTTTTCCGATCAATGAATACCCCATTCCACCGGGAACCGATACTATTAATAATAAACTGATAATATTCATCTTTTCTTCCTTCAGGTTGAAGAAATATTTCTACACAATCGTCTTTCCAAATGTTTTCCATATCGCCAAGTTCAGCTACAATTCTGTCCATATGAGGTTCTTCACATTTTATAAACAAATACAATGCAGTGTTGTCATGACCCAGCTTGAAAGAAGTTTGTTTTAAGCTAAAAGCGCCTGTGTTTAGATTTACAAAACCTTCTGCAAGAGGAATATTTGACCATGAATTAAGATCATTAGGCCTACCATCAAGAAAAGGTTCATTTACCATTCTATAACAAGGATAAACCTTCAATTCATCTGCTGTTGCCAAACACGCAAATAATGCCAAACTCAAAATCAAGGTTAACAGTACGCTGAATTTCTCAAATCGATATGACATTTTAATTCTCCTTTTAATAAATTTTCTTATAAATAGGGCTTGCTAAGTAAAGCTAACAATTTTAACAGGGTATATCCATCATGAGTTTAATTGATGCCTTAACCAGGGAATATGACTTAGAAAGAAAAATCAATTGAGTATGTAGGTTATCTTTTCTTTACATCCCTTCTTGTTTATCTGCAATCCTTTTTTTGATGATTTGATTAAATATCCTTGCACTTATTCTACGCTTTTACTTAAAAAACACCTTTATAATGAATCGTTTTTACGTCTTCAGCAAGCCCTAAATAATTGCTAAAAACTTAATCTGCGCATCGTATCCATAAGAAGAGAAATGAAGTAACGGTTCCTCTGTTCTTGGCCAAATGTTACCTGGTTTAGCTTAAAAGATAGTTCCCAATCTTCATTTCTAATCTAAAAATTAAATCATCCTTTTATTCCGGTCAAAGCAATACCCCTAACAAAATACTTTTGAGCTAAAATATATAAGATTAGGATTGGCAATATGCTCATAAGGGAGCCTGCCATCAATAATGAATAGTTTGTAATAAATTGACCTTGAAAAAACGATAGACCAATTGTAAGAGTAAGCTTTTCAATCGTCTTTAGGTAGATTACTGGTCCTAATAGGTTGTTCCAGCTTCCCATAAAAGTCAAAATTCCCAGAGTAGCCAGCGCTGGTTTGCTTAATGGCAGATAAATAATACAAAATATCTGAAGGTAGTTACATCCGTCAATTTTAGCTGCATCATCTAGTTCAGCTGGTAATGAACTGAAAAATTGTCTGAGAAGAAATATTCCAAAAGCGGAGCCAAAAAAACTTGGAACCCAAAGGGGAAGGTGCGTATCATACCAGCCCAAATACCTCATAACAATAAAAACAGGTATCATTGTCACTTGACCTGGAATCATCATCGTTAATAAAACTAATTTAAATAATGTCTCCTTACCTGGAAAACGCAAACGTGCAAATGCATAAGCTCCAGAGGAGCATGAAATTAGTGTTCCCAATGTTCCCAGTAAAGCAATCCTTGAGCTATTGAGAAAAAAGAGAGCGAACGGTAGGGTATTAAATACTTCGATAAAATTTTCCCACACTAATGGTTTCGGAATCCAAACAGGAGGATAGCGAAATAGCTCTCCTGTATCTTTTAAGGCAGTAGAAAGCATCCACAAAAATGGAATAATCATTGTTAAAGCCCCTAGAGTAAGAAGCAGGTAAGCAACAGCCTTTTTGATAAGATTTACAGCCTTTTTTTTGATCATATCCCCTTGGTACCACCTTTACATTATTTAGTAGTGAACCCACTTCTTTTGATACTTAAATTGAACTATTGTTAATACAAATATTATTAAAGCCAAGATATACGACATAGCTGAAGCGTACCCCATTTTGAGCCATTCAAAAGCATTAGAATATAGATAAAGTACTATTGTCAAGGTCGCATTTGCAGGTCCACCATT
>ENA-UOOE01003419-UOOE01003419.1-fermentation-metagenome-genome-assembly--contig:-NODE-3419-length-10052-cov-7.403721_pt1 | contig 10052 bp, 12 predicted proteins | sample MGYA00245776_ERZ724021 | MGnify/ENA primary metagenome ERZ724021 (study PRJEB28704, sample SAMN03018321) | fermentation metagenome | biome: anthropogenic terrestrial biome; feature: soil; material...
CCTTGGTTTTAAAGATAGATGGAGGTACTTCTATCGGTAAAAGCAGTTCGGGAATGGTATGCACACCTGTTACGAATGGATATGACTGTACCTATACACCTCCTTCAGCGCTTAGTGATGACAGCCACACGGTAACAATAAATGTATCGGATTATGACGGGAATGCAGCAACCCAAGCAAGCAGGTCTTATACGGTTGACACGGTACCGCCTGTACTTAACGTGACAAGCCCTGCAAACGGATTGATAACTAATACAGCAGCTTTGGTAGTTGCCGGAAACACAAATGACGTAACCAGCAGCGGCGTAACTATTACAATTAAACTGAATGGTGTTGACCAAGGGTCTGTGCCGGTTACAAGCGGTAATTTTAGCAAGTCAATTACGCTTGCAAATGGCTCCAATACCATAGTTGTAACAGCAACAGACACGGCAGGAAAGGTTACGGAAACAACCTTAACTGTTACCTTGGATACAAGTGCACCGGTAATAAACAGTGTAAGCATAGTACCTAATCCGGTAGATGCGGGCAACACTATGATAATATCTGTCGAGGTGAGCGGATAATGGAACAATTAAATGTAAGATTAGGATTAGATGTTATATATGTAAATGGCACCGTAAACGGCATTGAAGCAACCTTTAGCCTTGTGGAAGTAGGGCTGTGGTCCGCTGTTGTAGATAAAGCTCAAGACGGTAAATATGTTGTTGTAATAACAGCATATAACAGTCTTGGTACATCTACAACACTTAAGACAACTATATACAAACTTGACGGGTTGATACAATCCAAGCTTGATTGGACGCAGTGGGATTATTATAATGCAGAGGATTTAATTCGAGTGGAAGCAAATACGCAATTTGTAGCTGAATATTTGGAAAGCATGGGATATATCGCAGGACTGCAAGGGATTAAGGCAGATTGGACAATGTTGGACTCTCCAAGTATAACAGAGATAAACAGAGTTGAACATAATATCGATGCGCTTCAACAATGCTTCTACGCTCCGGAAGGATGGCAGGATAGAAAGATATGGTCTAAGGGTAAGAAATTCAGTTGGGAAGATGCATTGAGGTATGAAAAAAACTTGCATTTGCTCACAGAAATGATAAATCTGATTAAGGATGCTACTGTATACGCAGGGACATTCTGCAGTGGACAGGAGGTAATATAATGGCATTTGTAAAAAGAAATGTAAAAGATAGATTAGTGCAATACCCAAGAAGATACCAAATGGTAGAAGTGCAGCCCGGTATCTTCGATTTAATCCCGGTACAGGGGACCATAACAGAACCGGGGACAGCGATAAACAAAGCATACTTGCAACCAATAGAAGACGGTTTGGAGGTAGCTCTTGAAAAAACAGGCGATGGTAAAGACATAACAGTAACATTTACCGAAGCAGCCACAGAAGCCCACATAGCATCCGGCGAAAAACTATCTGTTATGTTTGGTAAAATACTGAAGAAATTCAAAAGTATAGTACCAATTACTTTAGGAGGGACAGGCGCAAGTACAGCCGCAAATGCAAGAACAGCATTAGGCGTACCGCCTACTTCTCATGCAAGCACAGGAACAACATACGGTGCGGGAGATGCAAGCAATTATGGACATCTAAAAACAAGGAATGATTTACTCGGAACGGAAACTTCAGGCGTGGCTTTGACGCCGGCAATGGGGAAAGCTTTAGGCGACAGCATAAATAACAAAGGCAGTATAACAACTGGGCAAGTAACCTATACAGATTCAATACCTGCAAATGGGAGTATAACAAAAAATATTCCTATTGGAAGTAATAAAAAACAGGGAAGATTTATAGTTAAAGGTAGGGTATTAGTTTTGTTTAATACTGATAATCTTGAAGCGTACCTTATTGGTAGTGAGTCGTCCGCTCAATATATGAGGGAAGATGGCATGCTTATGTACCAGACTGATATAAACCCATGGAGTGGTTATAGAATTGGTTGTACTGAATGTTATATTTCAGGTACAAATTTAAAACTTACATTTAAAAATACAGAAACAGGGGCATATTCTCTTAATGCAAAAATATCATGGGAGGTGTGGTAAATGAAATATTATATTGAAAAAGATAATCTCAATAGAGTTGTTACAAAAGGAACTACATCTGTTGATGCCGTTATTGAACCACCTTTGATTGAAGTGTCAGAGGAAGAATTTGATTCGATAGAACAATATATGCCGCCCTCAGAAGAAGCCCTGAAAGAGCCAACTATAGAAGATTACCTTATAGATTTAGATTTTAGAATAAGTAAAATTGAATTAGGATTGGAGGTGTAAATATGACATACATATATTGCAAGAAGGTAATTGAAAATAAGACGTACGATACAGTAGAAGACATGCAACTGAAATTGGATGTTTTTTTATTGAATAATCGTATAACACAGGAAAATTATAACGAATTAACTGCAATGTTAAATGCGGAATAAAAATCCTAAAATAAAGAAAGGGGAAGAAATGGAAGCTAAAGAGTATTACAAGAAATTGTTAGAACGACAGAAAAGTTTTTTAAATATAGAGAAATATCACGAGATGGGTTATATCGGAAAAGGAATTACAATTGTCAATGCTGAAGCTTATCCGGGCAAAGATGACCACGGTGCCATGACTACACAAGTTATAAATGATTATGCTCCCAGGGCAAGAGTAATCAACAGTCAGTTAAAAGGCTCAGGCAGAGATAGATATCTTGATATAGATGGAGAGAGTATTGCCCTTGAAACTGCTATTGAAACATACAATATTAAATTATTTACATCATCCAAAGCAACTGCAAGGGACAGTACTACATTAAACTATTACAAGGAGTTGCAACAAAAGTATGGAGTTATATTTTTTAGCGCTGCAGGCAATGACGGAGACGAAGGAGTGACGGGGTGGCTGACTAAAGATAATACAGCAATAGCAGTAGGAGCTGTTGAATTCCAGCCAAATGGAACAATTGACAGAACATTTTATAGCGCAATAGGAGAGGAGCTTGATTTTGTAAGCTTTATGGGAAGAGGAACAGGAACAAGTGCAGCAAGTCCGGCATTAGCCTCTATGATTGCGTTGTTGTTGCAGAGATACGGAGACTTTAATCAATCAGAATGTGTTGAAATACTGAAAAGCCTATGTATTGATTTAGGAGATATTGGCAGAGACAACAACCATGGATACGGGCTGCCTGTATTACCCTTGACAGATAAATTAGAAATCTTAGAAAAATTGAGAGGTAAAAATATGGAATTTACAGATGTGGAAAAAGATAGGTGGAGTAAGCCGGCAATAGACTATTGCGTAGAGCGGGGTACTTTAAAGGGCTTTCCGGATGGAACATTCAAGCCAAGTGAACCCATGACAAGAGAGCAATATGCCCAAGCGGAGTACAATAAGGCGAAAAAAGAAGGGAGAATCTAATGGGAGACAAATTTAATGAAATAAAAATAACCACAGTAGGTGTAATAGCTGTAATATATGCTTTCTTAGTGAACATATTCGGAGCTTTTACACCTCTTTTAGTAATAACGCTAATTGCAATGTTTGCGGATTTGTGTACAAGAATATACGCTGCGTGCGTTCGCCCTGATGAACGTCCGGAGAGTAAAAAAGTATTAGTGGGTATTTATAAAAAAATAGGGATGTGCATGCTTATTGCATTAGCTCTTATGGTAGATTATGCTTTATCAATACTTGCGGAATTAGTGGGAATAAGCATAGTAAGTAAAGTAATAGTGACAGCATTAGCTATGGCGTGGATACTTGTTAGGGAGTTGATATCAAACGCAGAAAATTTACAACATGCTGGCATTGAGCTACCATCATTTTTGATGAAAATATTAGGTATTGCTAAAGAGAAAATCGATAATGCAGGAGATTCAATTATAGGCGGTGGTGATAGTGATTAAAATTGAAAATGGTTTGATTACGGAATTTAATATACCCGGCATTAAGTTTGCACAGGATCTAATTCCTAAATCTAATAAATTAGCCAGGTCTCAGCTGCCAATGAAACCACAATACATAACATTACATAATCCAGCATCCGGCAGAGCAACAGCAGAGGATTTGACTGAATACATTGACAATTATCATGGCTATAAGAGTTGGCACCTAACAATCATAAGTACCAAAGCATTTCAAGAACTACCATTTATAGAGAATGGCTGGCATGCAGGTGATGGTTATAACGGTCCTGGTAACAGAATATCTATTGCGTTAGAGATTGGCGAAGATGAAATATCTGAAAATACAGCCAAAGTATTTGTCGCTTACTTGATGAAGGAGTACAATATACCAATTGAGAATGTGAAACCACACAAGCACTGGTCCGGAAAGAATTGCCCAGCATATACTCTGCAGCATTGGGACTCATACATAAAAGAAATTGAAGAGTATTATAAAGAAATTATAAAGAAACCGCATTGGGCTAATAAACATAAGTTAAGTTTGGAAAGTAAGGGAATAATCATAAATGAAGAGAGGTTTGATGACTTCATGACACGTGGTGAAGTGTTTGCATTGTTGGATAGGATTATAAAGTAAACCCGGGTGTGATACTCGGGTTTTTTTTTTTGTTAATTTAATTTGACAAAAGACAAGGATAGAAATTAAGATTTGCATTTTATTAGGGCAGCCTGACCACCATAAAGGTGCGTTTGCTGCCCTTTTTATTTGTTATCCACGAAGGATTCCAGCCAGCGTTATTCACGAGTGGCTATATGTACTGTATTATATGCTTGTACCGGGTAGGTGTTAATTTTATTTTTAAAAATGTTGCATAAAAGGCATTAATATAATATAATAATATTCAAATTAAAGCCCTTGCATTACACTTTACGCATGCTGAATAGGATATAAAATATTCGCCAATTATTCGCCAATACAAAAAATATTTGTTTAGGATTGGATAGTAAGTATATGAAAGCATATATTGAAATCTCAACGTTTTTAGAAACGGATAGAATTCTTTAGTTAGCAAAAATAGTTCGGTGGAATCAGGGGTTCGACTCCCCTATGGGTTATTAGGGAAAGGGGACACACCTTCTCTTAAGGGATAGTCTTTGAGAGTAGAAGGAATGTACCCGTATCAGAATTATTAAGGGGCGGTCTATGACCGTCCCTAATTTTTAAATAACAAGGTTACGAGTGCACAACGGCAATCAATGATTGAATTGGTACTTATTTAATAAAATGGAGGATAAAATGGATTGTAAAAAATTAGCTGAATTATTATTTCCAAATATAACGAAGACAGTCGAATATTATGAAAATGAAGCATATCCTAAGCGAAATCTGCCCGAAGGAGCCAAGGTTACAAGATTGGCACCAAGCCCTACAGGATTTATTCATTTGGGGAATTTGTACGGAGCATTTGTGGATGAGCGTTTGGCACATCAAAGCAGCGGTGTTTTTATGCTAAGAATTGAAGATACCGACGAAAAACGTAAGGTTGAGGGAGCTGTAGAAACAATAATTTCATCGCTTGAATATTTTGGGCTTAAATTTGATGAAGGTGCAGGAATTGAAGGAGAAACAGGAAACTTCGGACCCTATTTTCAAAGCAACAGAGCTGAAGTTTATCAGTGCTTTGCTAAACATTTAGTTGAAATGGGCAGAGCATATCCTTGCTTTTGTACGGAAGAAGAATTGGAGGAGCTAAGAAATAAACAGGTTGAAGAAAATGTAAATACAGGATATTATGGTAAATGGGCAAGAGACAGGAATTTATCTCTTGAGGAAGTTCAGGCACATTTAAATAATAAAGAAGAATTTGTAATAAGATTCCGCTCCGAAGGAACGGAAGAAGGAACATTTGAAATAGACGACGCTATAAGAGGCTGTATGTCAATTCATGAAAATTATCAGGATATTGTAATTTTAAAAACTAACGGTATACCCACATATCATTTTGCTCACGTGGTGGATGACCACCTGATGCGAATAACTCATGTAGTAAGAGGTGAGGAATGGCTTTCAACACTTCCCATTCATTATGAATTATTTAAAACATTGGGTTGGAAAATACCGGTTTATTGCCACACTGCACACTTAATGAAAATGGATAATGGTGCGAAAAGAAAGCTTTCGAAAAGAAAGGACCCTGAATTAGGTCTTGGCTACTACAGGGAATTAGGTTATCATCCTTTAGCTGTCCGAGAATACCTGCTTACTATTTTGAATTCAAATTTTGAAGAATGGAGAATGGAAAATCCCGACAGCCCCATTGATGATTTTGAGTTCACTTTGGAAAAAATGAGCAATTCAGGAGCGTTATTTGATTTAGACAAATTAAACAATATAAGCAAGGATGTTCTTTTGAAAATTCCTGCGGTGGAAATATATGAATTTTTGCTTAGCTGGGCAAATGAATACAAAACTGATGCCGCAAAGCTTTTATCATCGAATAAGGATGAAGTGATTAAGCTTTTGTCTGTTGGAAGAGAAGGTCAAAAGCCCCGCAAGGATTTGATGTATTGCGAACAAATAATAGACTTCATCGGTTATTTCTTCGACGGATATTTCAAAATTGTTGACGGCTATCCCGAGAATATCAATGAAGAAGAAGCAAAAAAGCTTCTAAAGAACTATTTGAATACATATGACCACAGAGACGACCAAAGTCAGTGGTTCGATAAAATAAGGATTATAGCATCTGAAAACGGATATGCGGCAAAACCCAAGGATTACAAGAAAAATCCGGATATGTACAAGGGCCATGTGGGAGATGTAAGCACCGTAATAAGAATTGCAATTGTAGGCCGTGCATCATCGCCGGATGTGTGGGAGCTGCAGCAGATAATGGGAGAAGAAAAAGTAAGAAGAAGAATCGAAAATGCAATAGAAAGATAGGGAAAGGATTTGAGCTTTGCTCAAATCCTTTGCTTTACAATGACCGACTGTTACCAAATCAATCGGAAAATACTTGCTGTTATAAAGCAAACGAAAAATGCAATTCCCGTAGGGATCATAAATGCTGCAAATGTCCATTTCAGACTGCCGGTTTCTTTTTTTATGGTCCACAATGTTGTTGAGCAAGGCCAGTGAAGAACAGAGAACAGCATTACATTTATGGCTGTCAAAGCAGTCCAACCGTTTGATATTAGAATTTGTCTTAAAGATTCAATACTTTCAAAGTCCGTCAATTTACCCGTAGACATATATGCCATCAACAGTACCGGAAGTACAATTTCATTTGCGGGAAACCCTGCTATAAAAGCTATTAGTATGAATCCGTCAAGACCGATAATTTTCCCCAAAGGGTCTAAAAAGCCTGCCATGTGAATCAATATACTCATATCACCCACATATATATTTGCTAACAGCCATGTAATTGCACCGGCAGGTGCTGCAATAATTACGGCTCTTGATAACACAAATATTGTTCTGTCAATTATAGAAGAATAAATTATTCTGCCCACCTGCGGCGCCCTGTAGGGAGGCAGCTCTAAAGTAAATGTTGAGGGGATACCCTTTAAAATTGTTTTAGACAATGAATAGGACATAGCCAAAGTTGCAAATACACCCAAAAGAACCATCAAGGTTATAAATAATGCAGGTATGATACTGTCCACAAAAGAACCCGTAAATGCAAAAAATGCTGCGGACAATACTATGATAAGCGGGAATCTTCCGTTGCAGGGAACAAGGTTATTTGTAATAATGGCAATCAATCTTTCCCTTGGAGAGTCAATAATTCTGCATCCTATTACGCCCGCGGCGTTGCATCCGAATCCCATGCACATGGTAAGACACATTTTACCATGTGCACATGCTTTTTTAAACATGTGATCCAAATTAAACGCAACCCTTGGCAAGTACCCTAAGTCTTCAAAAAGTGTGAAAAGAGGAAAGAATATTGCCATGGGAGGTAGCATTACGGATACAACCCAGGCAAGACTTTTGTACATTCCGTCTATTAAGATGCCCCTGACAAAATCATTTGCACCGAAGCTTATAAAAATATCATTCAACTTATACTGTAATTTAAATAATGTATCAGCTAAAATTTGGGATGGTATATTTGCTCCCTGAATTGTTATCCAGAAAATCAGCCCCAACAATGCAAGCATAATAGGTATTCCGAATTTTTTTGATGTTACGATATCATCAATTCTTTTGTCTCTGTTAAGCTTTTTAATATCCTCCTTTACATATTTATGTTTTAATTCATTGGCATAATTATAGTTGCTTTCAGAAATTTTTTCTCTTATTTCGGCATCCTGTTCAAAATATAATAAGCTCTTTGCTTTCTCGTCACCGTTTTTGTTTCGTGAATTTTTTTCAATTAATTCCTTTAACACATCCATACCTTCACCGCTTCTTGCAGAAGTTAATACAATAGGTATGTTTAATTCTCTTTCCAATCCTTGTTTATCAATTTCAATATTTTTTTTCTTTGCTTCATCTATAAGATTAATGCAAAGTATTAATTTGTTTGTAAGCTCCGATACTTGAAAAACCAAATTTAAATTTCTTTCAAGGCATGTGGCGTCTGCAACCACCACCACGGCGTCATAATTTCCATAACATAAAAAATCTCTTGTAACCTCTTCATCCTTAGAAGCGGTAAACAATGAATAGGAACCGGGCAGGTCAACCATAATATATTCGTTATTGTTGTGTTTAAACTCCCCCCTTGCTGAAACAACCGTCTTACCCGGCCAGTTTCCGGTATGTTGATTAAGTCCGGTTAAATAATTAAAAACCGTACTTTTGCCTGTATTGGGATTTCCCGCCAAGGCTACCACGTACTGTTTTTCACTTTTTTCTATTTCATAAATGTCTTTTAATGATTCCATTTTGACGGACTGCGCTGTGAGTCCCATGCTGTCACCCCTCTCCTACAAAACCTCGATAAAATTCGATTCTTCATTTCTGAGGGCAATCATTGCGCCTCTTATTCTGTAAACCGTCAAATTATTTTTCGGACCTTTGCGCAGTACCTCTATGTCAGCACCCTTTGTCAGCCCCAATGCCAAAAATCTTTCCTTTAAATAATCATGTGCGGTATTTTTTTCAACTTTTACAATTTCTCCGACACCAACATCAATCAATTTCATAATAAACTCCTGTAATATTTAAAATTTAAATGCATAATATTTTTTGAGAATAAATTTAGCCTAAGCTAACATTCTTTAACTATAATATGACATTATTCGAATTTTGACACTGATTGCGGAGGATTTATGAACGAAGAATTTTACACTCTGAAAGGTTATAAAATAAAAAATGAAGAAATTCTTTCATCATCAATGGAGGATTATATAGAAATGATATACAGACTGTCTGAAAAATCAGGTGAAGTAAGAGTAAATGACTTGTCTCAGGCATTAAATGTACAGCCCCCTTCAACCACAAAGATGATAAAAAGACTTGCAAGTGAGGGCTATGTTTTTTATGAAAAATACGGGTGTATAATTCTTACCGAAAAAGGAAGAAATATAGGCGGCAAATTATTAAAAAGACATATGATAATTTTTGGATTTTTAGAATGCATCGGAGTTAAAAAGAATATTTTGGAACAAACGGAAATAATCGAGCATGCTGTAAACGATGAGGTTTTGAATAAGCTATATCAATTGACGGAATTTTTAAAGAATTGTGACGAATGGAGTACATCGCCTTAGATAAATGGAAAAAGGAAGGGGGACACACCTCTAAGAAAAGCAAGCCGCTTTGCTGCGGCAGTCTTAGAGGGATGTCCTCCAATTGTCATTTCTCATTTGCATCGACGTCTTTTTTTCGCTCTTCTACTTCAAATTCTTCGGGAATATAAACATTGCCCGGATTAGTTGGTCTTGAATTTTTCATTTTAAGTTTATTTGTTAATTTCTTAAACACAATCTCACCGCCTTTATAATAGTTTTACTTAAATTTTTAAATATATTACTGTTTTTTATTATTAACTTATTTAACTGTTTTGAATAACATAAGGATAAAGAGTTTTTACAGTCCTACGGAGGTAAAGTATGGATTATATTTGTGAACTGAAAAATATCTCTAAAAGATTTCATACAATAAATAACGAGACAAAGGCAATTGACGAT
>ENA-UOOE01003420-UOOE01003420.1-fermentation-metagenome-genome-assembly--contig:-NODE-3420-length-10049-cov-3.678707_pt1 | contig 10049 bp, 7 predicted proteins | sample MGYA00245776_ERZ724021 | MGnify/ENA primary metagenome ERZ724021 (study PRJEB28704, sample SAMN03018321) | fermentation metagenome | biome: anthropogenic terrestrial biome; feature: soil; material...
AAGTTTATAAGGCCATCAAAAAGGATACGGATCAAACAAAGTAAAAGGGGGATATTCGGGATGGAAAAAGGCGGCATTTTCGCCCTGCCCGGCCCTAACGGCGCGGGGCGCGAAGAACTGCGCCGATTCCGGACAAAGTGGGAATTCTCAAGCGCGCTGTGGGGGCATGTGCTGACATCCTTGGTATCCAACGCGATTTTGCTTGTCGTCATTATTCTCGTGGCGCTGATTATGGGATTCCGCTCGTCGGCCGGCATAGTGTCGTGGCTGGCCGTGGCCGGCATCCTCGCGCTGTTTACGCTGGCCCTGACCTGGGTAGCGGTGATTCCCGGACTGACCGCAAAATCGTTCGAGGGCGCGGTCGCCTTTTCCTATCCGCTCATTTTCCTGCCGTTCATCAGCTCGGCGTTCGTGCCGACGAAAACGATGCCGGGGCCGGTTCGAGCCTTTGCCGAGCACCAGCCGGTCACCTCCATTGTCGACGCGGTCCGCTCCCTGCTCGCGGAGCAGCCTGTCGGCAATGATATTTGGATTGCGCTTGCGTGGTGCGTTGGGATTATGCTTGCGGCTTATATTTTCGCGATGAGGGCTTACAAACGCAAAGCGGCTTAATGCTCGTTTGGCATGAATCTCAAAATATCAGGAAAAGAGATGGGGACAGTGTATCAATACAAATGGATATTATGCCCGATTTGCGGCAGCAAAACGCGGGTCAAAATACGTGACGATACGGTGCTTGAAAATTTCCCGCTGTTTTGTCCCAAGTGTAAACACGAAACGATTGTCAATGTAAAACAGCTGAATCTGTCAGTTGGCCGGACGCTAAGACGCAGAGCCGATAACACGTGAGATCGCTCACGGTTACCGGCTCTTTTTTATGTGCGCCGGATGCTGACATTTCGCAGCGAATATAAAACCGTAAGAGGGAAAGGCCGGCCTGTTTTCATTCAGGCCGGCCTTTCCCTATCTATATCAAATTCACCTGCAGCCATATTGGCGGAATTTAAAATTCTTGACGTTTTCTTAATGCCGCGGCGGATCAAATTGACACCCTCTTGACCTTTTTTCTGGTATCATCTTGATTGCGGGAAAAATTACGCCGGCCAACGGCCCGTGCCGGATGGCCGGAGCGAAAAATCAAGGAGGTGCTGCATATGAACTGGACAGGGATCATCATATGGGGCCTTGCGGTTCTTTTATCCCTCCTCTGCATCATCCAATGGTGGGTCAATACCCATCAGCATTAGGCCTTGGATCAAAAATTTCGGCTGAAATTGCGCCGCCCGGAATACGAAAAGCAAAATTTTATCCCGAAAATCCGTTTCTTTTATTGATCAGACAAGGCGTGGGAGGAATCCTATCATTGAAACTTTAAAAAGCGGCTAAGGAGAAGGAAAAATGCAAACGATATGGATCATGACAGGCCTGATCGGCCTTGCTCTGTTGATTTATCTGTTTTATGTCCTGTTTCGAGGTGAAAAGTTATGAATGCAATATGGCAGGATCTTTTTTATCTTACGCTTCTGGTCGGCCTGTCCGTTCCGCTGGGAATCTACATCTACAAAGTGATGACCGGGCAGAAGGTGTTTTTGTCCCGGGCGCTCGCCCCCGTGGAAAACGGGATCTACAAGATCATGGGCGTCAAAAGCGACGAAGAGATGGGTGCGAAAAAGTACACCCTTTCCGCTATTCTGTTCAGCGTGTTCGGCCTCGTTTTCCTTTGGCTTTTGCAGATGCTGCAGGGATATCTGCCGTTCAATCCGGAGGGAATGAAGGGCACAAGCTGGCATCTGGCTTTCAATACGGCCGCAAGCTTTGTGGCCAACACAAACTGGCAGGCGTATTCGGGCGAAACCACGATGTCCTACCTGACGCAGTTCTTGGGGCTGACCGTCCAGAACTTCGTGTCGGCGGCAACGGGAATCGCCGTTCTGTTTGCCCTGATCAGGGGATTTATCCTGAAACAGAAAACCACGATCGGCAGCTTCTGGGTGGATCTGACAAGGACCGCGCTGTATGTGCTGATCCCGATATCCTTTGTCATTTCGATCATTCTGGTTTCCCAAGGCGTGGTGCAGACCTTCGGCCCGTATCAGACCGTTTCCACGCTGGAGGGCGGAGCCGCGCAGACCCTTCCGCTGGGCCCCGCGGCGAGCCAGGTCGCCATCAAGATGCTCGGCACGAACGGCGGCGGCTTCTTCGGCGCAAACTCGGCCATGCCCTTTGAAAACGCCACGCCGCTTTCCAATCTGACCGAGTGTCTGGCCATGCTGCTGATTCCGGCGGCGCTTTGCGTCACCTTCGGTAAGGCGGTCAGGGACGGCAGGCAGGGCAGAAACATCTATGTCACCATGATGATCTTTCTCGTAGCCGCCCTTGTTGCCACCACGGCCTTTGAGCTGTATACCGGCCCGGCTTTTCAGGGCGCCGCCGCTTCCGGAAGCATGGAGGGCAAAGAAGTGATCCACGGCGTCGGCGCATCCTCTCTGTGGGCGACGGTCACCACTGCAGCGAGTACGGGCGCGGTAAACTCCATGCACGACAGCTTTACCCCGCTCGGCGGCATGGTCCCCATCTTCCTCATGCAGATCGGCGAAGTCGTTTTCGGCGGCGTCGGCAGCGGATTATACGGGATGCTGGCCTTCGTGCTGCTGACCGTGTTCATCGCGGGGCTGATGGTAGGCAGGACGCCGGAATACCTTGGCAAAAAGGTCGAGCCCTTCGACATGAAGATGGTGTGCCTGATCGTCCTCACCCCCGTGCTGTTCATGCTGTTCTGCACGGCCGCCGCCGTTCTGATGCCCGAGGCGCCGTCATGGCTGACCAATTCCGGGGCCCACGGATTTTCGGAGATCCTGTACGCCTTCACTTCGCAGGGGGCCAACAACGGCAGCTCGTTCGGCGGGTTCAACGCGAATACGGTGTTTACCAACGTGGTCGGCGGGATCGAGATGCTGGCGGTCCGGTTTATTCCGATGGCGGCCGTCATTTATCTCGGCGGCAATATGGCCCGGAAGAAAACCGTCGCCGTCGGCGCGGGGACCCTGTCCACCACGAACACGATGTTTGTCGGGTTCCTGATCGGGGTCATCCTCATCATCGGCGCGCTGAGCTTCTTCCCGGCGCTGGCCCTCGGCCCGATCGCCGACTATTTTACAGCCGTTCATTAATATAGGGGTGATTTCAATGGAGAAAAGCATCAATAAGAATATCATTTCGGATTCGATCAGGCAGTCCTTTGCCAAGCTGACCCCCCGCATACAGGTGAAAAACCCCGTCATGTTCGTGGTCTATATCGGGGCGATCCTGACCACTGTCCTCTATTTTCTGTCATTAGCCGGCATCAGGGATGAAAACAGCGCCGGTTACGTTCTGGCCGTCGCTGTCATTTTATGGTTTACCGTGCTGTTCGCCAACTTTGCGGAGGCCATCGCGGAAGGGCGCGGGCGGGCGCAGGCCGCCACCCTGCGCAGGGCGAGAAAGGATGTCAAGGCGAGAAAGCTGAAATCGGCGGACAACGTGGAGGAATATACCGAGGTGCTGTCCGCAGAGCTGAAGAGGGGCGATATCGTCTACGTCAAGGCGGGCGAGCAAATTCCCATGGACGGCGAGGTCGTCAGCGGCGTCGCGTCCGTGGATGAAAGCGCGATCACCGGCGAATCGGCCCCCGTTATCCGCGAATCGGGCGGCGACCGCAGCGCCGTCACCGGTGGGACGACGCTGGTCTCGGACTGGCTGATCGTTCAGGTCACAGCGGAAGAGGGCGCGAGCTTCCTCGATAAAATGATCGCCATGGTGGAAGGCGCGTCCCGGAAAAAGACGCCCAACGAGATCGCCCTGCAGATTCTGCTTGTGACCCTGACCATCGTCTTCCTTGTGGTTTCGGCGACCCTGCTCCCCTTTTCCAGCTTTGCAGCATCCCAGGCAAAAGCGGGCTCGGCCATCTCCATCACAAACGTCATCGCCCTGCTGGTCTGCCTTGCCCCCACCACGATCGGCGCGCTTCTTTCCTCCATCGGCATCGCGGGCATGAGCCGCCTGAATCAGGCCAACGTGCTGGCCATGAGCGGGCGCGCCATCGAGGCCGCAGGGGATGTGGATGTGCTTCTTCTCGACAAGACCGGAACCATCACGCTCGGGAACCGGCAGGCGAGCGAGTTCCTTCCGGTCGGCGGCGTAACGGAACGGGAGCTGGCGGACGCCGCCCAGCTCTCTTCCCTCGCCGACGAGACGGCCGAAGGAAGAAGCATCGTGGTGCTGGCGAAGGAAAAATTCGGGATACGCGGCAGGGAGCTTTCCAGGCTGAACGCGTCCTTCGTGCCCTTCACGGCGAAAACGAGGATGAGCGGCATCGATTATCAGGGTACCCAGATCCGCAAAGGTGCGGCGGAGGCCGTCAAAGCCTTTGTTCTGGCGAAGGGCGGCGAATATCCGGACGAGTGCGAACAGACCGTCAAGCGCGTCGCCATTTCCGGCGGCACCCCGCTCGTCGTGGCAAAGGACATCCGTGTTCTGGGAGTCGTCCATCTGAAAGACATCGTCAAAAACGGCGTGAAGGAACGGTTTGAGGACCTGCGCAGGATGGGCATCAAAACCATCATGATCACCGGCGACAACCCCATGACGGCGGCTGCCATCGCCGCGGAGGCGGGCGTGGATGACTTTCTGTCGGAAGCGACGCCGGAAACCAAGCTCAAGCTGATCCGGGAGTATCAGGCGCAGGGACATCTGGTCGCCATGACGGGCGACGGCACGAACGACGCCCCGGCGCTGGCGCAGGCGGATGTCGCCGTGGCCATGAACAGCGGCACGCAGGCGGCAAAGGAAGCGGGCAACATGGTGGATCTGGATTCCAGCCCCACCAAGCTGATCGACATCGTGCGGATCGGCAAGCAGCTCCTGATGACGAGGGGGTCCCTGACCACCTTCAGCATTGCGAACGATGTGGCCAAATATTTCGCGATCATCCCTGTCCTGTTCTTTACGATCTATCCGCAGCTTTCGGCCCTGAATTTCATGCGTTTGACCAGCACCACCACCGCAATCCTTTCGGCGGTCATTTTCAACGCGCTGATTATTGTCGCGCTGATCCCGCTGGCGCTCAAGGGCGTGAAATACCGCGAGGTGTCTTCCGGAAAGCTGCTGAGCAGGAACCTGCTGGTTTACGGCCTGGGGGGCATCGTGGTGCCTTTCATCGGAATTAAACTGATCGACATGCTGCTGACCGCGTTCGGCGTTATGTGAGGGGAATCGAAATGAACCATATCAAAAAGATACTGAAACCCGCGTTGTTATGCTTTCTCATCATGACCATCCTGTGCGGCGCGCTTTATACGGCAGCGGTCACGGGCGTCGCGCAGCTGATCTTCCCGAAGCAGGCGAACGGCAGCGTGATCACGGTCACACTGAAGGACGGCACGACGCGGGAATACGGCTCCGCGCTGATCGCGCAGACGTTTACGAAGCCCCGATACCTGATCGGCAGACCGGACGGCGTGACCAACGTGTCGCCGGCAAGCGAAAAGGAAAAGAAGCTTGTGCAGAAACGCGTCGACTGGCTGCACTCCATCGATCCGGGCAACGAGGCGGACATCCCGATGGATCTGGTGACAGGCTCCGGCAGCGGCGTGGACCCCGACATCTCGCCGGCAGCGGCGGAATATCAGGCGGCCCGCATCGCGAGGGAAAGGAATATGAGCGTAGACGCCGTCAGGACAATCATCAAAAGATATACGGCGGAACGTTTTCTCGGGTTCATCGGCGAACCCGCCGTGAATGTCCTGAAAGTCAATCTGGCGCTCGACGGCCTGATATGAGCGCTCCGCGTATTTCGGGCCTCGCGGTCTGACGGATCGCTCCGCAGCGGGAAACAAAGCCGCCCGGAGCAAGGAACCATGACGGGCTTCCCGTCTTTTCAGATTTTATGGTCAAAATAATTGCCCCGCTTTGCAATCATGTTATAATAACCTCACGGCGCCTGGGAGAGCATTGAACCATGATAGGCTTTACGTATGTTGGAAGTCTTGCCGCGTTAAAACGGCCTCTCTGGTTTCCATCATGTTATAATAACCTCACGGTGCAAGCGGAAGCAAAGCTTCCGGCGCCTGGGAGAGCATTGAACCATGATAGGCTTTACGTATGTTGGAAGTCTTGCCGCGTTAAAACAGCCTCTCTGGTTTCCATCATGTTATAATAACCTCACGGCGCAAGCGGAAGCAAAGCTTTCGGCGCCTGAGAGCATTGAACCACGATGAGCTTTGCGTGTTCGGAAGCTTCATCGCGCAAAAACAGCCCCTCTGCTTTTCAATCATGGTATATTAGCCGCAAGATGGCTATGATACCAGCTTCGCCAATTGATAGAATATACCACAACGGCGCTTTGCGCCTGTGGTATAATAACCTCATATCTCCCGATGCGTCTATGCGGAACACAGGCTTTGGCCATCGGGAAGGCTGCAACAAAAATCAGGAAAGCATTGGAGCGATAGCTATGTTCGAAGTCTTAAAGGCAGTTATCATCGGCATCATCGAGGGAATCACCGAATGGCTGCCCATCAGCAGCACGGGGCACATGATACTGGCGGAAAAAATTCTGAACTGGGATATGTCCCCCGCTTTTATCGAGATGTTCCGGGTCGTGATCCAGCTCGGCGCCATTATGGCCGTGGTGGTTCTGTATTGGAACAAGCTTTTTCCCTTTTCCATCGGCAAAAAGCCGCATGTGAAGAAAGAAATCGTGACCGTCTGGCTCAAAATCATTGCCGCCTGCCTTCCGGCGGCCGTCATCGGTATTCTGTTCGACGACGAAATCAACGCGCTGTTTTACAACCCGACGACCGTTTCCATCACGCTGATCGTCTACGGCGTCCTATTCATCATCGTGGAGAACAGGAACAAAAACAGGACCGTAAAAATAGCGGATGTCCCGCAGATCACGTATAAAACCGCCCTGCTGATCGGGATTTTCCAGGTTCTGGCCCTAATCCCCGGCACCTCGCGCTCGGGCGCGACGATCCTCGGCGCTATTTTGATCGGCACCAGCAGAACCGCGGCGGCGGAATTCACCTTCTATCTGGCCGTCCCCGTCATGTTCGGCGCCAGCCTCGTCAAGCTTGCAAAATTCGGGCTGAATTTCACCGGCAGTGAAATGGCGGTTCTTCTGACCGGACTGATCGTCGCTTTCGTCACTTCGATCGGGGCGATCAAGTTCCTGGTCGGGTATATCAAGAAGCACGACTTCAAGGTTTTCGGCTGGTACCGCATCGCATTGGGCTGCATCGTGCTCCTGTACTTCTCTCTTGAGGCGTTTGTAAAATAATACAAAAAGCCCGCAGCAATTCTACTTATGATCGCAAATCCGGATTTGTTTCTCCCCGCATCCGGCTGAGAGAAACAAATCAAATTTTGCATCTTGGCTGGGAATGCTATATTTATGAGGATAAAGTGTGGTGAAACGGAATGGATCAATCGGATCAGCGACCGGACCCGGATGCTATCTTAGAAGAGATTCAGACGCAGCCGGACAAGAGGCTGGGCAAACTGAAAATTTTCTTCGGGTACGCCGCAGGCGTCGGAAAAACATATGCCATGCTGGACGAGGCGCGGGAGCGGTATCGGTGCGGCGTCGACGTTCTGGTCGGCTATATCGAGCCGCATACCCGCCCGGAGACCATGCAGCTGCTGCACGGCCTTCCTGCTCTGCCGAACAAAACGATCCGGTACAAGAACATCGAGCTCAGGGAGTTTGACCTGGATGAAGCGCTCCGGCGCAAGCCGGCGCTGATTCTGGTGGACGAACTGGCCCATACGAACGCGAAGGGCGTGCGCAACCGGAAGCGTTTTCAGGATATCGAGGAGCTGCTGAACGCCGGGATCGACGTCTACACGACCGTGAATGTCCAGCACATGGAAAGCCTGAACGACGTGATCGAAACCATCACGAAGGTCCGGGTTCAGGAAACGGTACCGGATTCCATCTTCGAGCGCGCCGATAAAATCAAGCTGATCGACATCGAGCCGGACGAATTGCTCCGCCGCTTTCAGGAAGGCAAAATTTACAGGCCCGACCGCGCCGAAACGGCCATGCGCCATTTCTTCACGAAGGAAAACCTGCGCCTGCTGCGCGAGCTTGCGATGCGCACGGCGGCCGACAGGATCAGCAACGAAAATCAGAACGAGCGTTCTTTCCCGAAAAAGACGGCGAACACCAGGATGCTCGTATGCATCGGCCCATCCCCTTCGTCCGCAAAATGCATCCGATGGACCGCCCGCACCGCGGAAGCCTTTCACGCGCACTGGACCGCCCTGTATGTGGAGAGCATCGAAAGCGATTCCCTGTCCAAAGAGCAGAAAAAGGCGATCCGCGCAAATATCGATCTGGCGGAAAAGCTCGGCGCAGAAGTGGTAACCCTGACCGGCCACGATGTGGCGGAATCCGTTTCCGAATATGCGAAGCTGTCGGGCATCACCAATATCGTGGTCGGCAAAAGCAGAAACCGCAGGACGCTCCGGACGCTGTTTGAAATGGATTTCGAGGACCGGCTGATCTCGCTTTTACCGGGCATAGAGGTCCACATCATCCCCGGCAGCACGCCCCTGCGCAATTACAAAAAGCCGCGCGGAAAAAGCCGGAATCTGAATTTCAGCTTTTCCTGGATCGACGTCGCCAAAACGCTCCTTCTTCTGGCCGCCGCCACCCTGCTTTCGCTCGGGCTGCGCAGATTCGACATCGGGGACCAGAATATCATCATGGTCTATATCCTCTCCGTTCTGGTGATTTCACGGGTCACCGGAGGATATTTGTACGGCATGATCGCTTCCGTCATCAGCGTGCTGGCCTTCAATTTCTTTTTCACGGAACCTTATCTGACGTTTACCGCGCTGGAGTCCGGCTATCCCCTCACGTTCGTCATCATGCTGATGATCGCGCTGATCACCAGCACGCTGACCGTGAGGATCAAAACGCAGGCAAGGCTGGCGGTGCGCAGGGAACGCCGCACCGAGGTCCTGTATGAAATCAACAAGAAGCTGCTGGCCACACGAGGCCTGGAGCACATCGTGAGCCTGACGAACGAGTGCATCGTCAACCTGTTCGAACGCTCCGTCGTCTTTTTTACGGTGGACCCGGAGGAAGGGGCGGACGGCAGCGTCGGGCAGGCGCCCGGCGACGTGGACGCCTCCTTTCTGAATTCCACGGATGAAAAGGCGGTCGCGCACTGGGTGTTTGCGAACCAAAAGCGAGCCGGGGCGGGAACCGATACGCTGATGGGCGCCGGGGCGTTTTATATGCCGATCGTCTCGCAGGGGAAAGTGCTTGCCGTCTGGGGGATTTCCTGCGCAAAAGGCATTTTGGACCACAACACCCGCCTGTTTCTGCGCATGATCGGCTCCCAGGCCGCCATGGCGCTGGAGCGCCAGCGCCTTTCGGACGAGCAGCGCAACATCATTGTGGAAGCCGAAAAGGAAAAAATGCGGGGCAACCTTCTGCGCGCAATCTCCCACGATCTGCGCACGCCGCTCTCCGGAATTCTGGGGGCCAGCTCCGCGATCCGCGAAAACGGGAAAAATCTGGATCAGGCCACGCGGGACAAGCTGATCGCCGACATCCAGGAAGAATCCCAATGGCTCATCCGAATGGTGGAGAACCTGCTTTCCGTGACCCGGATCAACGAGGGGAAAACCAAAGTCGCGAAAAATCCGGAAGCGGCAGAAGAGGTGGTCGCCGCCGCGGTCAGCCGCATCAGGAAGCGGTTCCCGCAGCGGACGATCACGGTGCATGTGCCGGATCAGCTGCTGGAAGTGCCGATGGATGGGACGCTGATCGAGCAGGTATTGATCAATCTGCTGGAAAACGCGGTGAAATATTCCCCAAGCGAGCTCCCCGTGGAAGTCTTTCTGAAGAAGGAAGGCAACCAGGCCCTGTTTGAGGTGCATAACCATGGAAAAGAAATCGCGGAAGAGGAGTTCCCCTATCTTTTCACCGGCAACGCCCCGGGCGCGAAAAGCCCGGACTCGGTTAGGGGCATGGGGATCGGCCTTTCCATCTGCAT
>ENA-UOOE01003421-UOOE01003421.1-fermentation-metagenome-genome-assembly--contig:-NODE-3421-length-10046-cov-10.963567_pt1 | contig 10046 bp, 12 predicted proteins | sample MGYA00245776_ERZ724021 | MGnify/ENA primary metagenome ERZ724021 (study PRJEB28704, sample SAMN03018321) | fermentation metagenome | biome: anthropogenic terrestrial biome; feature: soil...
ACTTATAAGTGAGTTGGAAAGTCGAATAAAATACCTAGAAGAAGAAAATAAAGAAAATAGAAAATTATTAAATAATCAGAGTAAGCAATTAGAAAACTTTCAAATATTACTCCTAAACGAGCAAAAGAAAAACAAGCTATTGGAAGATAATATAGAAGAAGATCAGAACCAAGAAAAAAATGCTGCTAGTCATTTACATGGATTAGCTAAGTTAATGTATTACTTTAAGCAAAACAAAAAGAGACAAGATTAATAATTTATTCTCGTCTCTTTAAACTACTTTCCTGCCCCTATCTTATTAGTCGTATTAAAGGGGTTTGCGACCCATCCTTTTTAATCGCTTATGGATTGCGATCCCTGTTTTATCCGTCGCTCCAGGACTAGCGACATCACTTTATTTCATGATACACCACATATATTATTATTGCCACATTTTATCTTCTATTTTTTTCTCGAGTTCTTCATAGTCATAACCACGATCATCTGCATACGCTGTATTACTATCTTGTGGTTCGGCAAATCCTTCTGGCTTTACCATTGAAACCATTAAGCCTATAAAATTAGCAGCTCTTTTGTTTTTGAAGTGATTGTAAACTTGTCTAACTCTTTCAATGTCACCATTAGCACTTTTTAAAATTGCTTTAATTTCTTTATCGGTAAAATCATGTTCATTCATGATATTTCTAACTTCTTCAATCACTGGATCGACTTCATCATCTTCGATTGTTAATGCTATTTCCTCATTTTTAGCTTTTGATTTTTTTGAACTAGATTTTATGTAAAATTTTAAACTGGTAATTTTACGACCTGTCTTTATTTCTTCGAACTCAAAGGATATATCACTTACTTTTTTTAATTCCTTTTGTGCTCTCTCAATTACATATTTTTTAAAATCATTATATCTAGGATAAATATCTTCAGCCTTCAGCAATCTTCTTAGTTCGTCCATTTCAATCTCTATATATCCTTGAGTTTTAAACTCATTAGCTTTTAAAAATTCGTATATCCTAGGGGAATATTTGCTTTTCATGCTTAAAATATTTCTTAATTGATATTGAGTAAATAAAGTCCCTAGCTTTAGCATATAAGGTTTTAGATCAGGGCTAAATCTTAAAATCACTTCCCCAGAACCCTTTTCATACCTAGCACTATTCAACCATGCTACTTGGAGCAATGAATTACCTTCTTGAATTTCCAAAACCTTTTTCATAAGACCTTTAGTTATCTTAGGAATTTCCGTATATTTTGATTGATCTTCAATCCCTAACAATTCTAAAAAATCAGCTATCCTAAACTTATAAGTCTTAAATTCATCATCAGTTGGCTGCACCATGCTGGCTAATGTTAATATAATCTTTTGTTCTTCAAGGCTTAAATCATAACTGCTATTCATAATAAAATAATTTGATTTAGTAACTAAATAATTTTCTTTCAACCAATCACCCCATCAAGAATATTTTACCATAAAAACAACAAATGACAAAACGTTTTTTATGTACTCGTTTTTAACTATGGAAAACTCGTTTTTAACTATGGAAAACTCGTTTTTAACTTTTTTTTAACTATGGAAAACTCGTTTTTAACTATGGAAAACTCGTTTTTAAAATTTGTATCCCAGTCATACCAATGGTTTGAGGGGTGTCTAAATCATTTAAAACAATAATACTGTAAAACAATAAAACAACAACAAAGAATGTTGTTGTTGATAACTCTGTCTATGAGTACTCTTTTATCGCTGTATTCCCTTATGATAACTTAGATATTGTTTATTTTGCCGCTCTATATCCAAAGTAACATCTTGAACTATTTCTTTTACGTTTTTAAAATCATTCTCCGAATTAATAATCTTAAATTCAGTGGCTACCCAATCATTAGATTCTCGACTTTGCTTTTCAACAGAGAAGGTATCTAAATTTTTATTTGTTGCGTACACAAACCTATAATTATTTTTACGAATATCCTGAACATGAAGAATAACCTTATTTTCTTGCTTTTCATATTTTTTCTTACTGTATGAAGAATGATTCTCTATATTTCTGAATAAAGTTAACATTTCCTTGTAAAAACTTTGGTCTTTTAACTTAATCGTCTTATCTACTTCAGCTTGCTCCAATTCAATTTCTTCTTTTTTCTTAATACTAACACGTCCAGATTCATCACCAGCTTCCTGGAGTTGTCGGCTTGTATTTTTTTTGATATCAGCTTTTTTATCTTGATTATCTTTAATTACTTCCTCGAAATTATCATGAATGGCGACAGGGATACTCACAGAGTGGTTCAAATTGTCATTTTTGAGGCTTTTATGATTATCGTGAATAAATACTCGACTTTTATTTTTTGAACCAAATTTAACCTTGTTTTGAGCTTCTGAGTTCGTTTCTATTTGTTGTATGATGTCTTTTAGTTGATATCCGTTGTCTAAAAAACTATTTCGATCTCTAATTTTGCATTTAGGATTTCCTTCTGCTTGTGTAGCTAAGTGAATATAGCCTTTTGTCCTTTCTCCCCTTTCGTAGTATTCAATTCCTTTTTCTAGTAATAATTCTTTGTAATGTTCAAAAGAAGTGGCATTTTCTTTTGCGTAACCTATGGCATTTTTTACTTCTTGTTTCCACGGAGTTTTCCCACGAGCCTTTATCCTCTTTTCAGCACTTTTCTCAGTAACTGATTGTCCTTTATAGGCTTCAAGTGGTTCTATCCCATGGTTTTTACAAATTTGGTCGAATTGGTTTCTAATAATCACCAAATCCTTATTTTTTTCCATGTGATACTTTTTACCTGTTTTATAATCAACTGAATTTGTAACAATATGACAATGTAAGTGATCTTGATCCACATGAACAAAAACTCCAGATTCGTATCCCCTCGCTATTTTATTTGCTAAATCAATTCCAATTTGAAGACATTTTTCCTGGTCCATTAATTCATGAGGAGATAGTTCACTAGGTGAAAAAGAAGCTGTAAAGTGCATACCTTGTCTACCATCATCTTTGTTGAAAAAATCTCTTGTTTCTTGGAAGTCCTCGTGTATATCGTCTATATCACAATTAACACCAGCTTTAAGAATGCACTTATTGATTTCTTTTTTTGTGTTAGGATCCTTTGTTTTATCTTTCAAACAGTAATCAAGCGTTGAATTAACATCACGAGTACCACCAATAACTTCTAGGATAGGCATTTCTTTATTCCTCCTCTTTTAGTTAAAAAAACTTCTTTTAGGTGTTTTTCTTTTTGACTTAAACGATTCTTCAAAGTCATCTTCTGATAAGATAGATTTTCCTGTCAACTGTCTAGTTTCATTTCGAATTTCTCTTAATTCATGTAATATTTTTTCTACATTTTCCTTAAGTTGATAAGAAGTTAATGAATTAACTTTTCGAGCAATTTGATTGATATTATTTCCAATCGCACCAATTTCTTTATTTACTTCTTTTTTCTTTAAACGTTCTTCGAACTCTTTATCTTTTACGATTTTCAACTTTGGCTCTTTTAAATTTAAAACTAGATATTTAGCTAGAGCGTTAATCGTAATTCCGAAATGTTCAGCGATGAGTTTTGCTCTAATTAGTTCATCTTCTTTTAATCTGAATTTTACAGCTTTTGATTCTGACATCAAGCTACAGCTCCTTAAATATTTATTCTATAAAACGATTATATCATTTGGTTTTTGTATTTAGCAAGCATATCAACACGGGCCCATGCTTTCAGCATGTTCCGTATTGAGCTTGTTGGGGTTTCCCCAATCCCCTTTAAAACAATGTAAAAAAAATACCTAAAATGTTTGCTGTAACTTTGTTTCAAGATTAGAATAGATAACAAGAGAATTAAAAAAACAAATGAAAGGAAAATTAGTATGACTAGATCAATAGAAAAAGAAGTTGAATTACTTTTAAAAAGACAAAGTGTAGGAAGCGAGAAAACTCCAGAGAATGAACTTTCATTAGTTGAAAGGTTAGAAGAAGAATTAAAAAAGAAAAAGCAAGAAGCTAAAAAAGCGTTGAAAGAAAAAAAGGAAGCTAAAGCTAAAAAGTTGGGTATGGAAATTCTAAAAGAATATGAAGTATCTAATTTAGAAGAACTCAAAAAAGTCCTATTACCTAGTAATGTAGAAAGGAATGCAAAATTAGATCCAGTGTTAGTAAGCGAAATTTCTAGTTGGATAAAAAAGTTAGACCTCTGGGAAACTGATATGCACTCGAATAAGATTAATTATAAAGAGTTCTATCCTACTGTGAATGAGCTGTTTAAAAAAATAATTAAGGTAAAATAATCATTTAGAATCATTTATAATAATTCAAAAGAATGATATAATAAATAGTAATTAAAGGAGTGGAGGTACTGTATGAAAACACTGACAGTAAGATTTGATGACGAGGAATTTAAAATTTTAAAAATGATATCTCAGCAAACAGGCATTACCATGACTGCACTGGTGAAACAAGGTCTTGAATTGAGGAAAAGACAGCTTACAGGAAGTGAAAATATTAATTTTTTCGAGGTGAAATGAATGGACGAGGGTAAAATAGGAATATTGGGCTACAACGTGGTGAACGATCGTTTTGGAATTTTGATAGGGGATTTGTGGGAAGATGAAGGGCTGCATTGTGGAGAAACCTTTGAAGTTTGGCACAATGAAGAATGGATTGCTGACCGTATAGAGAAGTCCGGCGAATGGTATTTAGTATTTAGTGGACTAAAAGGTGATAAATTGGAAGGGGTAAAGGTGAGGATAAATGATTGAAATTCAAATTCCGAAGGATAAGAGTGAGATTAAAAGGCAAATAGAAGCCCTTGAGTGGCAAATTAAGCAAGATAAAAGTGAAAAAGATAGAGAAATACACATTCAAACACTGAGATGCCTTAAAAAGGCTTTAAATGACTAAAATTCTAAATGTACAATATGCTTTTTAAAATATATTGTACATTTGTTATTGAAAAACTAAAGGGGCGTGCCAACTGAGAGTTATTATGCTCTTTAAAATAATCCATTTTAGCCCCTATCTACTTCCGTATCTATATTTAGATTTAATTTTTCTAAATCATGATTTCCACCTAATACCAAGTTTTCAGTAAAACAATCTAAAAAATAAGGATCTTGCCATTTCTTCAGACAATTATCTCTAACTAACGCATCTCGAAAATATCTAGAATGTTTTTCAAACATAGTATTGTCTATATCAAAACCTAAATCTCTAAAATACTCTATCGCAAAAACTGCACTTGTACGAGTATTCCCTTCCCTGAAAGGATGAATTTGCCATAAATTTGATATGAATGCCATGGCTGACCTAGCCTTTTCTTCTTGTTTTAATAACGAATAATCTTTTTTCGATTCTTCCTCAAAGTCAATCTCGAATGCTGCATCTAACATATTCCATGATTCATAGAAAACAGAAGCACCATTTAACACTGGTTCACTCTTTGAAATATTAACCTCTCTAAATCTTCCTACAGGAAATTGAAAGGTATCAATTCCTGAAAACAAGTGTGCATGGATCTGTTTTAACCTTCTTGTACTCATTTCAAAAGGTCTAGGTTGAGACAACCATTCTGCAATGCGTACAGAAACCTTGTCTGCTTCCTCATTCTCCTTATTAGCCTTATTAGATGAATAATATTTGTCTAGTTCTTCTTTAATTTCTGAATAGGTTTTCTTTCCCTCGATTTCTTCTTTTGACAATTCGACAAGGTACTCAGAAGGTGTTAATCCATCTATTTTTTGTAGTCCAAAACTAGCTTTCCATAATTCTTTCTTATATTCTTTTGTATTGTTATATTCCACTTCCTCATATGGTCTATCTTCTCCAAACACTCGCAATCACTACCTTTCCTTAAATTAATCTCTAGGTATATTTTTTATTATAGTTATGGTAAATATATTTTAACAACCTATGATTATTTATATTTCATTTTCTTAGAACCACTTTACTGTTATTATTATATATTATTTAATCTAGGTTCGTCACAATCATATGATCTATCCGTGCAGTCGATTTGACCACACGGATAGGTAGTGTTAAGGGGATATAAAACATCTACTATTTTCTACTCAATCATCTGCTGAAACTATTATTTAAACAATGTTTTCTATATTTTTTCTAGCATCTTTATAAATATAAGTGTCTTTCCCTTTGCCGATTGCTAATGCATTTATAGTAAACTCAACACCCAAAAGATACACCCTATAGCTAAAATGATTGCTATTAATTTAAAAGAACCATTCACTAAAAAATATGTAATTTTAATAATGTATTTACCTGTTTTAAGAAGAATAATCCCTACACATACAAATGCTAAAACAACACCTAGCAACTGTAATAAGGTGTCCTTTAAAAGAACATAAAGAATAATTAACGTTAATATTAACAGAATTATAAAAACATTCTTGTCTTTCTTTTTTTTGAAATTCGATTTAGAATCATATTCATTTTCACTCATTATAGATCCCCCCGTATACTTTATCTATTTTCTTTTAACTTTTTAAAGCGATTTCCCTTCCTAGCTACTGGCTCAATTTTTAAATCATCAGGAAGCAAAGCTCCAAAATATCCTGAAGGTTTTTGTTTTACTTCTTGTTGTGTCGTACTTGTGACTTTCTGATGTTCTTTTGTTTCAACTACCTGTTCTATACTTTGCTTAATATTTTGTTTTTCTTGTTCTGGAGTTGCATTAAATGCTTTTTCAATATCTTGAATGACATTTTGTTTTAAAGAAGAACTATCTATAGAAGCTTTTTCTATTTCTTGTACTACTTTAGATCTCACTTCTTCTGGATGATAAGAACCATTAGACCCAACTTCTTGGATAATCTTTTGAACAGTACTTTGCACTTCGCTTGGTATACTAGATTTTGAAAATATTTGCTCTACATTTTGCTTTAATTGCTGTGGTGTTGCTACGTTAGAATTTTGAAAGTCTTGCAATACCCTTTGTTTTATATCATTAGAATTAAAAGAATCTTTTTGCACTTCTTGAATAATGCTTTGTTTTGCTTGTCCTGGATTATGTAATGTATTTATTTTTTGTTCAACAGGGTTAGGAATATTACTTTTATTATCTACTACTTGATTAACTCTCTGGTTTGTACTTCCAATAGGAGAATTTGTTTTCGTGTTTGCTAAAATGTCTATTTGCTTAGTAGTAACGTCATTAATTCCTTTACTTTCTGAAATAGATGCTGATACAGGCTTTCCTAATTCTCCACTACCAACTATATCGGGTTTCATTTTAATATTTCCAGTGGTATCCATACTTCCAGGCTTTATAGCATCTTCAAATCTCATTTTTCTTAAAACATCTTCATTACTTTGATTTTGCAATGAATTACCGTTTTTATTAAGATTGGTGTCCATTTGTCCCTGCGAATCATTTTCTTGGCTAAAGCGCCCCGTTCTGGCCCCCTGCGTCGATTTTTGACTGTTAATCGAGGTCTTGTTTTCTAGTGAAGGATTCTCTTTATAAGAATCTGGACTTACAATTTCACTATCGAACGCTTTCATCTCCGCAATACTGCCTGAAGCGTTCTTGCTATTTGAATCATTTATACTTTGATTTTTAGATTTCCTATTATCCCACTTTTCTTGATTTTCCTGTCCTTTCGCTTCTCCTTGTGCTATTCCATCACTCCATTGATCTTTCATAGAATTAACACTATTTTTAATTCCACCAGTTATTTTCTCTCCTGTTCCTTTAACTGCGTCTTCTGCCATACCACCAAACCCACGATTTCTCGCATAACCGAAAGACTTACCTGCTGAATTAACACTCTTTTTAAGTCCACTATCACTATTTAGATTATTTAATGTATTACTTTCTTGCCCTGATAAGTTTTCCATATTATTTTCAGAAGTAGATTTTCCGCCTAGATTCTTTAATCCCCTAGCCATGTTAGATGCTCCACGACCAAGAGCAAAGGCTCCTGCTATTTGACTAAATCCTTCTTTTAGTCCTACATCAACACCAAAATATCTCATGATTGTATTAGAACCTTTAATCAAAACAAATGTTGCCGATACAATCGCAACTATATAAATAAGAGGATTTACATTTGATGTTGCTAAAAAAGAGAGAAACAGAGTATACATTTTTAAGCTCAGTCCTGTAAAGGCTATTAATAGAAAGGCATTTCCAATGTCCTGTACTACCATCTTTGTACGTTGGCCCGATTCTAAATCTGTAGCAAATACAAATAAACCAACTACTCTTTTGAAACCAATCTCTATAACGGTTGTAATAAGCACAAATACAGTAAATGCATATGAAACAAGTAGAGCACCTAAACCAACAATAATAGGCGTGAATTTAACTGAATATCTAAAATACCCTCCATCTCCTTCTGATAAAAACCCTAAAACACTGCTCTCAATTTTATCAGCGATTATATTCCCATTTTCATCTATATCGAGCCGATATTCTAAATTCTTTATCTCTGTCCCTCCTATATCTGGGATTGTTTTTGGAGTGATTAAAGAATCAAGATTAGCTGATTTAAATGTTTCAGGAGTTAAGGTGTTCTTAATACTAGAAGAATTGTTTAAAATAGAAAACCCTTGATTAGCAACATAAAGTAAATCGATTGTATTATCTTGGATAAGTCCCCAAGCCAGGCTAGATACTTGCTCATTATTCATTCCTGTTTGCGTTGCGTCATAAAACTCTAAAGATATGTCCTGCATAGTGTTCATTAAGGTAGGCATACCTAGGATTAAAAAAGCAGAAATGAAAATATTTACACCTATAGACTTAAAATTAGGCGGGTTCTTGGCAATGATTGTTTTAAAACCTAAATACACAATCACCAGAACCATTAGAACTACTACTAGATCATTAATAACAGCTTTTATAATCCCTTGCATACCTGCATCATCTAAAAAGTTTAATAGGCTTAAAGAGTCAGGGATTAACTTTTCCAGTGAGAAACAGATTGCAAAAAGCATTTTTACTACACTCCACCCTAACCAGTGAAGTACGGAAAAAAGTATATTTCCATAACTTAAATAATCCTGATATTTCTGTAAAAATATAACTACTTCCTCTCCACCTGTATCATTCCAAGGACTGGCATTTACAGAAGTTACCTTAAACGTGACACAAATTAATAAAATCAATAAGACTCCTGTTGTGATTTTAAATTTCTTATTTTTCAATATGTAACTCCCCCCTTCTTTCATTCATCTTCGTTGGCTATTATTTTATTTTTTGCTTCGTCAAATTCCAAAAAAAGAAATATATTCTTTTCAATTGCATCATAAAAAGCATTTGCATAAAATATAGCTTTTTCAAAACTAATCAATAGTTCCACCTTTTTATCACAGATGTAGTCCGCTAGTGTGATTTTTCTACTTAGTACATCTACACCCTCAATCATATACAATCGGCGGTCATGATATTGTTGTTTAGTTTTATTCATATTTACCTCCTTATTTCCTTATATTGGTTATACCATTATACAACAAACTACTTTCAATTGAAAGTAGTTTGTTGTATTTGAAAGCAAGTGCCAAATGCATTATAATCAAAAAAGAGGTGAGTGACATGAATAATAGAGGTTTGAAAAACAGAGTAGCTTTCTCTAATGCTATAGATAAAGCTTTGTATGAAAAATTTGAATTACTAGCACAAGAAACAAGAATCCCTAAATCTAGGCTGCTAGACGAAGCGATACAATTACTTTTAAAAAAATATAACAAATAAAGCATAGCAACTCCAAACTTACACTATATTAGGGTGGAATAGAGGCTGATAATTCAATGTATAAGATAGTTGAAGTAGCTGAAAAGCTAGGTAAGAGTAAGACGGCAATCTATAATAAATTGAATGAAAATCAAGGATTGTTTAAACAACATTTGAAGAAAATCGAAAACGTCAAAGTGCTTGATGATGATGGGATAGATATCCTAAAAGATTTATTTGGATTGAATGAAGTTGAAACTAATGTTGAGACAGGATCATCAAATCCTAGTAGTGCCAATGATTCAAGTCATATTGAAAAACTTATAAGTGAGTTGGAAAGTCGAATAAAATACCTAGAAGAAGAAAATAAAGAA
>ENA-UOOE01003422-UOOE01003422.1-fermentation-metagenome-genome-assembly--contig:-NODE-3422-length-10045-cov-7.261261_pt1 | contig 10045 bp, 8 predicted proteins | sample MGYA00245776_ERZ724021 | MGnify/ENA primary metagenome ERZ724021 (study PRJEB28704, sample SAMN03018321) | fermentation metagenome | biome: anthropogenic terrestrial biome; feature: soil; material...
CCAGTAGGTGGTAGAAAATGTTTACTGGTGAATATATACATTCATTTGATGAAAAGGGAAGAGTTATAATACCTTCAAAATTTAGAAATGAATTAGGCGAAACGTTTTATATCGGAAAAGGGCTGGATAAATGCTTGTTCGTTTATCCTGTTGAAACATGGACGGAATTCGTCGGTAAGCTTAAAAATTTATCTACATTTAATAAGGAAGAAAGATTTTTCTTAAGAAGGTTTGTTTCGGGGTTTTCTGAATGTTCTTTCGATAAACAGGGAAGAATATTAATACCGCCGCAGCTTAGAAGCTTCAGCGAATTAAATACGGATGCCGCTATAATAGGAGTTATAGACAGAATCGAGATTTGGAATAAAAACAGTTGGGATGATTACTCCAACAATGACCAGTTCGATTTTGACAGCATTGCGGAAAAAATGTCGGAATTGGGGATAGGTTTGTAAGGAGGAAAAATGGACTACATACATAAATCGGTTTTACTGGACGAATCTATTGAAGGTCTGAATATAAGAGAAGACGGTATTTATGTTGATTGTACTCTTGGCGGGGGAGGCCATACCGAAGAAATACTTAAAAGGGCAACTAAGGGCAAAGTCATAGGAATTGACCAGGATGATTATGCAATTGAAAGAGCAAAAGAAAAATTAGGAAGCTTTAAAAATTTCATTCCCGTAAATAACAATTTCAGCAACATAGATGAAATTTTAGATGAGCTAAACATAGATAAAGTTGACGGAATAATGTTTGATCTTGGTGTTTCATCATTTCAGCTTGATATTCCTGAAAGGGGATTTTCGTACAATCATGACATGCCTCTTGACATGAGGATGGATAAAAGCCAGACAACCACAGCAAGACATATTGTAAACGGATATGAAGAAAATGAATTATCAAGGATTCTTTGGGATTATGGCGAAGAAAAATGGGCGGCAAGAATTGCAAAATTCATTGTACAGGAACGAGAGCATGAATTTATAGAAACAACAGGGCAGCTTGTATCAATTATTAAAAAGGCAATACCAAAACAAGTAAGACAGGAAGGCTCACATCCTGCAAAGAAAACTTTTCAGGCAATAAGAATTGAAGTCAACAGAGAATTGGAAATACTTGAAAATACAATTAAATCTGCAGTTGAAAGATTAAATGAAAAAGGGAGAATCTGTGTAATAACATTTCATTCCCTTGAGGACAGAATTATTAAAAATACATTTGCGGAATTAAATAAGGACTGTATTTGTCCTCCTGAATTTCCAAAATGCATATGCGACCACAGGAGAAAGCTAAAATTAATAACTAAAAAACCAATAATTCCGTCTGAAGACGAGCTAACAAAAAATAGAAGAGCACACAGCGCAAAATTAAGAATAGGGGAGAGGGTGTAAACAATGTCAGCATTAAGAAAAGAAGCGGTTGAGTTAAAAGATTATGGACAAGAAATAGAAAATTCTCCAAAGCGAATAAAACAAAAAAAGAAAAATAATAATTTTTTAGAGAGCTTTAAAAATTCAGCCATGATTGCAATAACATTTATATTGGGAATATTAATAGTATATAATTATGCCGTAATTACCGACAAGCAGATGGAGCTGAATGATATTAATATTCAAATAGAAAATCTTAATAATGAAATTGACAAATACCACATAGCTTTGGAGAGTATCAAAAACACTAACAGCATTGAAGAAATGGCAAAAGTATATTTAGGCATGAATTATCCCACAAGGAAGCAGACTGTATTTGTAGATTTTACATATGGTGCTGATAAAACCGAGGATGAAGAAAATATAGTGGCAAAGGATGAAAATGTGTTAGTAGGATTAATTGACAAGGTAGTAAGTTTCATTCGATAGGGGGTTGCCATGAGAAAACGCGCCAAAAGCACTACTAACCTTCAGAACAAAAGAAGGATGTTGTTTTTTTTAGTATGCTTTTTTTTAGTTACAATAGCTTTGGTTGTAAGATTAGGCTACATACAGCTTATAAAAGGTGAAGAATACAGAAAGCAGGCAATGGAAAACTGGTCGAGGGATATTACCATAAGTGCCAAAAGAGGGACCATATACGATGCCAAGGGTAAAAAACTGGCGGTAAGCGTAAATTCAAGCACTGTTACATGTTTTCCCGCGGATGTGAAAAAAAGCGTAAAGTCTGCCATAGACAATAACGATAATGAAGAAGACAGCTCGTTGACAAAAATTTTGAAAAAGCTTAATAAAACAATGTTTACAGAAGAAACCGCCGCTGATTCGATACCTGTCAATACCAAGACACCGGAAGAAACAGCGCAAATTTTGTCTGAAATATTGGAGATGGACTACGAGGAAGTACTCAAAAAAATAACTTCTGATTTTAATTATGTAGTTCTTAAAAAATGGATTAACGATGAACAGGCACAAAAAATAAGGGAGCAGGAATTAAGCGGAATAAATATTATTGAAGATAATAAGAGAGTATACCCTTACGGGAATTTTGCACCATATGTATTGGGCTTTACCAATATTGACCAGAACGGCTTATATGGGGTAGAAGCTACCTATAATGATTATCTGACGGGTATTCCGGGAAGAACGGTTGTAAACACCGACGCTTACGGGAGAGAGCTGCCTTTTGGATATAATGAATATTATGAATCACAGGACGGTCTGGGAGTTGTTCTTGCTATAGATGAGGTAATACAGCATTATGCGGAATCGGCGGCGCAAAAAGTTATGACGGATTACAATGCAAAACGTGCAACAATCTTGGTAATGGATCCCAATACAGGCGATGTTTTAGCAATGGCATCAAAACCCGATTACGATCCTAACGACCCCAAAATGCCGATAGACGAAAATATCAGGGCAGAGTGGGAAACTCTTCCCGATAAAGAATTGCAAAATGCTTGGTTTGATATGTGGAGGAATCCCGCAGTTAATGATATATATGAGCCCGGCTCCACATTTAAGCTTATAACTACCGCGACTGCGCTTGAGGAAAATGCTGCAAGTTTAAATTCCACATATTTTTGCGACGGATTTGTAAGACAAATTAAGGGTGAAAATATTAGATGCTGGAGATACTACAGACCACATGGGCAGCAGACATTGTCTGAAGCAATACAAAACTCATGCAATGATGCACTTGCCCAAATAGGTCTTGATATTGGGAAGGAAGCATTTTATAAATACTTGAAAGCTTTCGGCTTTGAAGAACAGTCGGGAATTATGCTGAACGGAGAAGCTTTAGGTCTTGTTAAGGAGCCTGAAAATATGAAGGATGTGGATGTTGTAACACAGGCTTTCGGTCAGGGTATTGCAATAACACCTATTCAATTGATAACTGCTGTTTCGGCAATTTCAAACGGCGGTAATTTAATGGAGCCAAGAATAGTAAAGCAGCTTATTGATGAGGACGGAAATATAATTAGAAATTTTGATACTGTAATAAGAAGAAAGGTGATTTCCAATGAAACCTCCAAAATTATGCTTCAAATTATGAAGGATTCGGCAGAAGCAGGAACTAAACAGGCTTACAGGGCGGGATACAGGATAGGCGGAAAATCGGGAACAGCCCAAAAGGTTATTGACGGCAGATATATTGACGGTAAGTTTATATCTTCATTTATCGGAGTTGCTCCCGTAGATAATCCAAGAGCTGTTGTAATGGTCATGGTTGATGAACCTGACAAGAATATCGGGTATTACGGCAGTATAGTTGCCGGTCCGGTTGCTGCCGATTTATTAGAAAATATATTGAAATACTATGATGTTGAGCCGGTTTATACCGAAGAAGAGCTTGGCCATGTAGAACAACAGATGGTGACGGTTCCGAATCTTTTGGGGCTTACAATTGCGGAAGCAACAGATATGCTAATTAAAACAGGCTTGGAAAGCAATATAACAATAGAAGTGGATGCTGAAAAAGTAGTTAAATCCCAATTCCCGAAGGCGGGAGAAGAAGTTGTCAGAAAATCCATGGTAACTTTGGTTTTGAATTAATGAGGGGCGCAATGCGCCCTTTTGTATGCCCTAACCCCATTTTTTTAGAGTCTTTTTTCTAAAAAAATGGCGGTAGGTCAACCGCACAGAATGGTTAGGGCTGCGCTTTCGAGATAAAGGTAATTAATACAATGACGATTGTATTTAATTTTTAATTATGATAAAATTGCATATACTATCATACATTTAAATAGGAGTATATTTATGAATATAAAAAACTTGCTCAAAGAGATGGAACACTTAAGCTACACAGGAGAGGACGATATAGAAATAACAGGCATTACCAACGATTCAAGAAAGGTAAACAAAAAAGATGTATTTGTGGCAATTAAAGGTTATACGGATGACGGTCACAAGTTTATAGAAAATGCTTTAAAAAACGGAGCATCAGCCGTTATTTGCGAAAATATTCCTGAAAATGTAAAAGGGAAAGGCAATTTTATTTTAGTTAAATCGCCCAGAGAATCAATGGCAAAGGCTGCTAATATTATTTTCGGAAGACCTTCGGAAAAAATGAATATTATCGGAGTTACGGGAACTAACGGCAAAACCAGCACTACATATTTATTAAAAGGGATTTATGATTATTTGGGTGAGAAATCAGGAATAATAGGAACGATGGGTGTTCTTGTGGATACCGAAAAAATCAAGGTTGACAATACAACACCCGAAGCATCCGATATACAGCATTACTTATCAATGATGCTGAAAAAGGATATCTCTCATTGTTTTATGGAGGTTTCTTCTCATGCGCTTGACCTGAACAGAGTGGATGATGTTCGGATAGATGTGGGTATTTTCACCAATGTTACAAGAGATCACTTGGATTTCCATAAAACTATGGAAAATTATTATCAGGCAAAGAAAAAGTTATTTCATTTAACAAAAGTTAACAACATAATAAATGTGGATGATCCATATGGCGGCAGACTTTATAAGGAGCTTGTTTCCGAAGGTGTCAAGGCAATATCCGTAGGTATTGAAAATAAAGCAGACATAAAAGCTTCAAACTTAAAAACAACCATGAAAGGAACAACCTTTGACCTTGATATATTTGGAACAAAAAGTATTGTCCATGTAAATACACCCGGAACATTCAGTGTTCTTAATTCACTTGGAGCTTTCGGAGCAGCATATGTGTCAGGCGTAAATATAGACAGCATAATTGAAGCGTTAGCACAAATAAAGGGAGTTACGGGAAGATTCGAAATTTTAGACAATAAATTGGACTGTACAATTATTCTTGACTTTGCTCATACCCCGGACGGTCTTCAGAAGGTTATGGATACAATAAACGAATTTGCCGAAGGAAGAAAAATTGTGATGTTTGGGGCAGGCGGAGAAAGAGATTTGGCAAGACGCGCTCCTATGGGAGAAATTGCAGGAAAATATTGTGATTTAAGCATACTTACATCAGATAATCCAAGATTTGAGGATCCTTATGAAATATGTATGGAGATAGCCAAAGGTGTTGAAAAATACAAGGGTGAATATAAAATAATCATTGAGCGCGATGAAGCCATAAAATATGCTATTGACAACTGTAAAAGCAAAGATGTAATATTGTTAGCGGGAAAATCTACAGAGCCTTACCAGGATATGGGGACGGAAAAAGTACCGTACGATGAAACAATGATTGCAAAAAAGGCAATAAAAGAAACAGAGAAAAAACGAGGGATTTAAGGTATGGGGACACACCTATATCAAGGAAAGGGGACACACCTCTAATACTAATATCGGGATAGTCTATGAGGGTAAGAGGAATGTCCCCGAATATGTGGGGACACAAGGAAAGGGGACACACCTCTAATATCGGGATAGTCTATGGGGCAGGAGGAATGTCCCCGGATATGCGTCTATGGGGCAGGAGGAATGTCCCTGGATATGCGTCTATGGGGTAAGAGGAATGTCCCCGGATATGCAAATTAGGATAAGGAGTTAATCATGCAAGGCAACGGACAAATAATAAGAGTTATAATAGTATCCTTTTTAATAGCACTGTTTTTAGGACCGGTCGTAATTCCGATCTTAAAGCGTCTTAAAGTAGGACAAAGTATCCGGGAGGACGGACCCAAAAGTCATTTCGGCAAGACGGGAACCCCTACAATGGGCGGTATAATTATTATATTTGCAATTCTGATTGCAGTTTTGACCAGCAGGTTTTTTGAGCCGGAAGTATGGGCGGTAATATTTTTTATGCTGGGATTTGGGGCAATCGGATTTATAGATGATTATATAAAGGTAGTATTAAGAAGAAACTTGGGGCTTCGGGCATACCAAAAAATTATCGGACAGCTGATTTTTTCTGTTCTGCTTGCATGGTACGGCTCAAAATACAGCGCCATGGGTACTACATTGATGATTCCTTTTGTTAACATACATATTGATTTAGGGGTTTTGTACATACCTTTTATCACCTTTTTCACAGTAGGGATGGTAAATGCCGTGAATCTGACAGATGGTCTGGACGGACTTAATACCGGGGTAACTTTGATAGTTATGGCTGCCTTCAGCCTTATTGCCAACAGCTTAATAGAAGAAAACCAAATATACGAAGGAATCTCATTGGTAAGTGCCGCAGTTTCAGGTGCCTGCCTGGGATTCTTAAAGCATAATGCAAATCCTGCCAAAGTATTTATGGGAGACACGGGCTCCCTGGCTTTAGGAGGGGCTGTTGCGGCTGTTGCTGTACTGTCAAACACCGTTTTATATATACCCATAATCGGCGGTATATATTTTGCCGAAGCGCTGTCGGTGATTATTCAAGTTCTCCATTATAAAAGAACAAAACGCAGGGTGTTTAAAATGGCACCCATTCATCATCATTTTGAAATGTGCGGCTGGAAGGAAAAAAAGGTTGTGGCAGTATTTTGGATAGCAACCTTAATATTAGCATTCATAGGTATTTATTCAATATAACAACATAAAATTATAATGGGCTTTTTTAGGAAAGAAGGTAAAGGATGAAAAATATACTTGTGGTAGGACTCGGAGTTTCGGGCATTGCATGCATAAAAGGATTAAATAAGCTAAATGCAAAAATTTATGCATTTGATGAATTGTCTGAAGAGGATTTAAAAGAACGGCTAAAAGAAGTAGAAGGTATTGATGTAAAATATTTCTTCGGAAATAAGGAAATTGAAAAAATAGATTTTGAAAAATTAGACTTTGCTATAAAAAGTCCCGGTATAAAATATGAAGTACCCATAATTGAAGAGCTTATCAGAAATAATGTAGAAATAATAAGTGACATAGAAGCGGCTTATATGGTAACAAATGCACCGATAGTTTCCATAACGGGAACTAACGGGAAAACAACTACAACAACTCTCATCGGCGAAATGGTGAAAGAAAGCGGGAAAACATGCACGGTAACAGGAAATATAGGTTTCGGAATGTTTAATGATGCATTAAATGCAAAAAAAGAAGATATTCTTGTGGCTGAGGTAAGCAGCTTCCAGTTAGCCGGCACAAGGAAATATAAGCCTCACATAAGCGTATTGACTAATATTACTCCTGACCACATGGATTACCATCACACACTGCAAAACTACATAGATACTAAGTTTAAAAATGTAATCAATCAGGATGAAAATGATTATGCAATACTTAATTATGAAGACGAAATTATTAGAAATTATTCGGATAATATAAGGGCTAAAAAAATCTTTTTCAGCTCCGACAGAATATTAGAGGATGGAATATTTGCTTACAAGGATCAGATGGTTTATAAAACCGCAAGCAGCACAGAATTTATAATTAACACAAAAGAAATATTTATTCCCGGAAAACATAATTTGGAGAATGCAATGGCCGCTTCAGGTGCCGCCTTAGCATTGGGAATAAATACCGATGTAATAGCAAAGGTTTTGAAGGAATTTAAGGGTGTTGAGCACCGCCTTGAATTTACCGGTGAATACAACAAGGTTAAATTTTACAATGATTCCAAAGGAACAAATCCGGATGCTTCAATTAAGGCTGTCCAGGGAATCGAAAAACCTATTGTTCTGATAGCAGGAGGCTATGATAAAAAGTCATTGTACGATGATTTTATCAAAGCTTTTGACAACAAGGTAAAAGCTTTGATTTTACTTGGTCAGACTGCTGATGATATAGAAGTATGTGCCAAAAAATATGGCTTTGAGAATATATACAGAGTTAAATCAATGGATGAAGCTGTGAAAAAAAGCTTTGAATTGGCTGAAGAGGGAGACAATGTCGTGTTATCTCCCGCGTGCGCCAGCTGGGGAATGTACCCTAATTATGAAGTCAGAGGCAGAGATTTTAAAGAAAGGGTAAATTATTATGGAGGAAACTTTAAAAAAAGCTAAGGCAAGGACTATAGACTGGGTATTGGTTTTTATAATAGTTTTGCTGGTTTTGTTTGGGTTTTTAATGGTTTATAGTTCCAGTTATCCCGACGGATATTACAAATATGGAGGAGACCCGTTTTATTTTTTGCGCAAGCAAGTTGTAGCAGCTGGTATAGGGCTTGTGGGCATGATATTTTTTGCAAATCTTCCATACATAATATATAAAAAATTCAACAAGCTGATATTGATTGTATGTTTTGTTTTAGCCATGCTGACGGTTGTAATGGGAATTGCATCAAACGGTGCTCAAAGGTGGATAGTAATAGGGGGTATGTCCCTGCAGCCATCTGAAATCATAAAAATCGGCGGCGTGCTTTACATGGCTGATTACTTCAGCAGAAGAAGAAAAGACTTGCCGACATTTTTCAAAGGATTTATTCCTTCATTAGGATATATAGGATTTTTTTGCGGATTAATAGCAATTCAGGATGACCTTAGCACTGCCGTAATATTGGGAGGAACACTGATGGTTATGTTCTTTTGCTCCGGAGCTAAAATAAGCCATCTGTTGATGCTTGTTATTTTAGCCGCTGCAGGAATTGCCGTATTGATAGCAACCCAAACATACCGCATAACAAGAATAATTGTATTTTTTGATCCATTTAAATATCCGCTGGATGAAGGCTATCAAATCATAAATTCATTGTATGCCTTAGGTACGGGGGGACTTTTTGGAATGGGAATAGGAAAAAGCAGACAAAAGTTTTTCCATTTGCCCGAAGCCTACAACGATTTTATTTTTTCAATAATAGGCGAAGAGCTCGGCTTTGTGGGATGCGTGTTTTTAATGTTGGGTTTTGTGGTTTTTGCATGGAGAGGACTTAGAATTTCCATGAACACGGATGACTTTTTCGGCAGCCAGGCGGCACTTGGTTTAACCGTATTAGTATTGGTGCAATTTATTATTCACATAGCGGTTGCAACATCATCAATGCCCCCGACGGGAAGAGCGCTGCCATTTATCAGTGCAGGAGGGTCTTCACTGATGTTTTTATTGTGCTCCATGGGAATTTTGTTAAATATATCGAAGTATTCAAATACTTATAGGGAATAAAGGGATGGTATTATAAATGAGAGTTTTGATAACAGGCGGAGGTACCGGAGGTCACATTAATCCGGCGTTGGCTGTAGCTCAGAAAGTAAGGCATGAAAATCCTTCTGATGCTATTTTGTATGTGGGAACCAAAAACAGTCTTGAAAGTGAATTGGTTCCAAAGGAAGGTTTTGAATTTAAGTCTGTAACAGCTAAATATTTAAGAAGGAAAATTACATTTGAAAATATTGTAACACTGTTTGCTTCGGCAAAAGGTGTAATGGAATCTTTCGGAATAATAAATGAATTCAAGCCCGATATAGTTGTGGGTACGGGCGGATATGTGTGCGGTCCGGTAGTTTTGGCCGCCCATTTAAAAAAGATACCTACAATGATATTGGAGCAAAATGTTTTTCCCGGAATAACCAATAAGCTTTTAAGCAAGATTGTTGACACGATAGGAATAAGCTTTGAAGAAGCAAAGCGCTATTTTCCCGAGGGTGTACAAAATAAGCTTATTTTAGTGGGTAACCCGGTGAGAAAGGAAATAACTGCAACCGACAGGAGGAAATCAAGAACCAAGTATTCCTTAAAGCCTGAGGATGTATTTATTTATTCATTTGGCGGCAGCGGAGGCCAAGTAAGTCTAA
>ENA-UOOE01003423-UOOE01003423.1-fermentation-metagenome-genome-assembly--contig:-NODE-3423-length-10044-cov-4.736610_pt1 | contig 10044 bp, 10 predicted proteins | sample MGYA00245776_ERZ724021 | MGnify/ENA primary metagenome ERZ724021 (study PRJEB28704, sample SAMN03018321) | fermentation metagenome | biome: anthropogenic terrestrial biome; feature: soil; material...
AGAGGAGTACCTCGTCGTCTGCAGAGACTATTTTAGTCGCAGCGTACCTGTGGGCAGGTTTTGATTGCAAAAACCTCAAGGAGGAAGTTCATGACGTACATCGATGAGGATATTGCAAAAGATAGGGAATTCCAGCTATATTTACGTGGAAAAACCGTTAAAGATAAAACTATTAGACTATACAAGCAGCGTTTGAAAGAATATTGTAATTTTCATGAAATGAGTTTGAAAAATCTAATAAAAGAAGCAGAAACGGAGCAATATGAGTTTAAAACAAGATTACGTTACAGGAAAGTTAATGATCGTATTGCTGACTTCGTTTTTTATTTATCTAATGAAAAAGAGTTGAAAGGAGGTAAAAAAGGGTTAGAATTTGAAACCCTCAGAGGTTACATTTGTACCATAAAAGCTATTTATCATTCAGCAGGAATTGACTTGGGTCCTGTTGCATTACCAAAATCAGATAAAAATAAAGCGTTTGAGAAACTTATTTCATACGAAGAAATTCGTACAGTTGTTAAATCTGCAACACAAAGAGAACGTGCTATTTTTACTACTCATTTGTCAAGTGGGATGGGAATGTCTGAGGTTAGATCTTTGAAGTATGGTGATTTTTTAAGAGCACTTGAAAAATACACTGAAACTGACAAATACTTTTCTGTTTCAGATTTGGATGAGTGTTTGAATGGAATAAAAGACCCTATAATTCCTATATGGAAAATGAGACGTGTTAAGACGGATTATCCATATATTTCATTCACAAGTCCCGAGGCAACACGTGAAACAATGTTATACCTGATGGAAAGGGAAAATGGAAAATTCCCCATTGAATCTAAAAGGGATGTCCTTTTTGCCACCAAAACAACAGGAGGAATGATCAGTGAACGAGAATATGCTGATTTATTTGAAAGATCAAATGACAAACATAATTTAGGTCGTAAACTGAAAAATAATTATAGACGTTTTCAATCTCATGAATTAAGACGTTACTTTTCTACTGAATGTATGGTTACAGGTATAGATTCTTTAAAACGGAATTTTATGATAGGTCATAGTATTGATAAGACTCAAAGTGCCTATTACAAAGCGATGCCTGAAGATCTCCTCCAAGAATACCGTAGGGTTTTGCCACGTTTAACATTTGACAAGGTTCGAAACATTACTATTGAGGATCCAGAGGTTGCAGTGTTGAGAAAAGAACTTGTGGAAGCTCAAAAACAAAGGGCTGAAATGGATAAAAGACTTCAAGAAATGGATGATCGTCTTAAAGGCGTGTTAATATAACAATCAAATTTCAAAAAAGTTTTTTAATATTCCTTTTTAAACATTTTCGTATTATCTAAAATTTTGTTTAATGAAGGATCTAATTTAAAAATTTCAGTCATGACTTGATTCCAGCATTGGTAAGAGTTTCTTTTTTTACTAAGACCATATGCTAATTTTTTAATTAATTTATCCGATTTAGATGTGTCTGAATTGATTAGATAGATTGTTAACTTGTCAAAAAGTTCTCTTATATCTTCTTCTTTTAATTTTGTAGGTTTGGGATATCCTAACTCGTGTTCTAAAAATTTTTCATCATTTAAATGTTCGAAGAATCTAAATTCATATGCAACCAACATTTCATCAGGTAATCCACCTAAACCCTGAACCCAAAGTTGCCAATTTCTTCTTTCTTCTTTATTTTTGAATGAGTATTCTAAATTATACTTAAAGAAGTCATAAACGTTTAAAGGATCTTCTATTGGAATTATAGGTTCCTTATTTTTCCTATGCCTAATCATTACATTCCTGTAATTTTTCTTCAATTCTAAAATATCAGTGGTAACACGATTTGAATAAAACTTTACCCAGTTATTATATTCTTTTTTGTCCATTAATATTGAAAAACTGGTTCCTTCATTTATAAGATTCGCACTTAAACGTCTATGTGCTTCTAACCATCTTAATTCATTTTCGTTGAGGTCACGATGGATTAAATCTTTATTAGATTCCCATTTTTCATTTTTTTGTGACTCAATGTTCCTAATTTTCTGTGAAAAAAGTTTTTCTGCTTCTTTAGTTTTTCCCTCTTCTATTTCTTTTATTGTGTCTATTATTTTGTATAATTCCTGTTTTGACGTGCCAAAAAGAAGTCCTTCCATTTTAAATGACTGTTTCCGTTTGCTCGTATTAAGATCTGGATTATAACCCTCAACTTGTATACAACCATCTTTTATAAGGTTGTGTAAAGTTTCACAAACAGTTTTATCTTTCACAGGTTTATCTGAAATCATTTTAAGTTTATTTTTAATATCATATCCATAAAGTGCCTGTTCTTTTAACATATTTTGAATGTCTTCTTTAAAATAAGATTTTTTCCCCATTATAATTCCACCATATTTAGAATATGTGATATATTCACTTAAAACTATCGAATTTTGGATTTCATTGTGCCTAAATAGTACTATTTGTAAATTAGTAACTTAAAAATTCAAGCCAATAGCACGAAATCGACATTAAAATGCTATAATTGAATATTTAGGATATTTAAGTATAAGGAGGATTTTTTAATGGAAATTAAAGGTGAAAATCAAAATTTGGAAGGAATTAGATTAGAAATGTCAAGTGATATAAATAAGATGTTTGAATCTTTGGAGGGAGCTTATGGAGAAATAGTAGTGCTAAAACATTTGCCACGAATGGGTAAAACTTATAATTTACTTGAATATTTGAATGATTCAAATTATTTATCGTTATATGTGAGTGATATTCACACTCAGATGGATCAAATTGCGGATAATTTTAATAATATGTCTGTAATTAAAGGTTTAAATAAAATTTGCCCAGTAATTGAAGATCAAAAACTATTTAATCAACAAAGTAAGGATTTTAAACTACTTTTTACTCAAAATCTTAAAGGAACAGTACTCTGTAAATTTTGCAGTTTACGTGACAACTGTGTATATCATCAACAATTTGATTTTCCAATTAAAGGCATAGTTAGTATTGCAAAAGAATCATTACAAAATAGAAGAATAACCTCTAACTTTTTTGATTATGTTATATTTGATGAGAATATGGTTAAAGCCCGTACTATCAAACCATATTATCTGCAACTTGATAATAAGGTATTAGAGAATCTTTCTTATGGTTCTGCAATAACAGATATGTATCAAACTTTGCAACATCTTGTCAAAGGGAATATTGCAACTTTTGATGAAATTAAAACATTTGAACAAAACATGAAGATATTCCAACGTAAAAAAATCTTAAGAACTACTTTAAATGAAATAAGAAATATTAACGAGTTTAACAAAAAATATGATGAATTATCTTTCTTATTTAGGTCTTATCAAAGTTTAGAATGGATGAAAAAGGGATTTTTAACAAATGAATTTCGAGATAAATATTATAAACCTTACATCCATTACGCATTTGATATGCTTCGAGAATATGGTTCTAATATTATTATAGCTAATGCGACATTTGAAGAGGACATTTACAATCAATTAAAATGTCAATACCCCTACAAATTACCTTCATTAAAAGAGATCTTAAAAACACCCATTCAAAACAAAAATAGTTATTTATTACATTATAATCAATTAGGCCGAAGCTGTTCTAAGACAGGTTTAGAAGAATATGGATCTGAAATATTTCCCATGATACATGGTATACACCGTTTTTGCAGTAAAAGAGGATTAAAATCCGGTTTAATAACATTCAATGAATATGAAGAAGAATTTCAAGAATTTGATGTTATAGATCATTTTGTAGCACACCGTGGAAAAAACGATTTTGACAATGTCAATGTCTTAGTAATCCTTGGAACATTTAACATACCTCGAATAGGTATTCTTGAAAAAAATTATGCCATAACTGGAGAATACCTCCAAAAAAAAGACATAAAAGATTGGAAAACTATGGACATTAACGGCTGCAAAATAGCAGCCCCTCAAAATGAAAAATATAGAAATACCAGATTATATCTTTTAAAAGATGAACACTTACAAGCCATACTAAGAAGTGGAGCACATATAAAATCTGAAAAATTGGTTATAGTGTTTGGTTATGTACCAATGGGAGTTGAAAAAATATTTAATTATAAAATATTTAGGACCACAAATCAGCTTGTCAATGGATATTTAACGAATATATACTCCCAAGGACGTAAAAGGACTACCTAACCTTAAAAACAAATTCTTAAGTTAAAAATTGATAAAAAATGTTTAATAAGGAGTTAATTAATAAAATAAACATTTATAATGCTTATTTCAAACATTTTACTAAAAATTAATTTATTATAATTTTTAGACTGGAGTTTTGAATCAACCATAGAATTCCTTTTCGCATTGATAAAAAGGTTTGTTTACAAGTTATATGGAAAACCTAACTTAAATCAAAGGTTAAATCATTATAAACTATATAATTTAATCTAAACTCCAATTATTTTAATATTTCTATTAAAATTCTTCAATATCATAAATTCCCCTATAAATTCTCCATGAACCATTTTTCATGCCCCGTATTTCCATCTCACCATTCTCCCTTTCAAAAAGCATTCTGAAAGTAATCTCTTTTGATATTTCCTTATCCTCTTTTTGAATTGTGAGATTTACTTTAATATCCGATATTACTGGAGAATCATCGTCGATACTTAGAATAAAATAATTTTTAATAGTTTTACCTTTAAAAATACCATTTTTTAGTCCAAATATTATTCTCCCTAATGTATCTCCCTCTAAAAATCTATAATTTAGTTTTTCAACCATTTTTCCAAAATTATTATTTCTCCAATATTCAAAGAATTCTACTAAAGCTTTTTCGGGGCTATTATCAGAATATTTGGATGAATCACCATTTTCTGGGAGATCCACATTAATTTCTAATTTTCGTGGCTTCCATTTGTCTAAAAGTTCCTTTCTAACTTCATTATCTTTCATTATTTGTATTGTATCACTTAAATCAAACTTTTCTGGTTCTTCTGGTGTTTTACCCTGTTTTATTGCAATTATCCCATCTTTTAATGAAAATAATGTTGCCCATAATTTGATTGCTACTTTTTTATTTGCATAATTTAAATCACGGCCATGCATTATTCCATTTCGGTATGGAATGTCTATCTCTTCAGCGGTGGTTTTTCCTCTATTTTGATATAATAACTTTCGAAGTTCAGTTAAACCTGTTTTATGGGCAGCAATTGAATCCCATGCATATATGTTTTCACCTTCAGCAAAAAATCCTTTATTACCATCTATTTCTTTTATATCTGCTACAAAGCCATCAATAACTGTAAATAACATTAAAATACAAGAATGAAATCTTCCAGCTAAATAATCATCATAAGCTAATTTTAAAAGTTCATTTCGAGGACTGAATTCTTCCATCCATTGAATCATTTTAACAGACAATTCAAGGCTTTCATCATATGCATCTATTATAACTTGTTCAGCTTCATCTAACTGGCCATTTTCTGCTAATTCTACAGCAGTTTCCATAGCAGTAAAATTCATAGATTCATGAGCTATCCAGCCACGTTCCACGAAATGTTCATTAAATTTGTCTGGAACATCTAACATAGACATTTGTTCTTCAAGTTCTTCTAAATCTGAAAAAGCATCACTAAACTTATCCTTATCTAATCCAAACGGAATTAATCCATCAAATAAACCCATTTCAGTAGCGTTCTTTAGCATTTTCATTCCTTCAAGAGATTCTTTCATCTTTTTAGCTGAAGGATTATCTCCGATTTTATCATTGGAATTATTATCCATTAAATCACCTTCGGGTAAATAAGAATTACTAATTTTTCTATCTTTGATTAAACAACATTTTTTATACTTTTTACCACTTCCACAAGGGCAAGGGTCATTTCTTCCAAGTTTAATATTGTTCTTATCTTTTCTTTTAGTAGACATTTGAATCTCCTTTCATTGCCTTAAAATATTAAACTTAATCAAATCCTTTTCATGTTTATTTTGCCAAATTGTGTCGATGAAACTTATAAATTCCTCTTTTGTTTTAGTAGCATGAGTTAAAATAGTATCTAATAACATGATTCTCATTAATTCTCTAAACATGTCTAAAGAGTCATGTAAATCTATTTTTTCTCCATTAATTTTAATGTATAAAAACTCTGTTTTCCATAACCCTGTATTTCCATGTACAATTTTGCTTCTAATATTGTATAATCCTTTAATGAGGTCTTGTATTTGTTTTGGATCCCAATTTACTAAATAGTATAGATATAAAGAAGCTCTTAATCGTAGTCTATATCCAATTTCAATGTTTTCATCAGGTCCAGAAAGTAAAGATTCCAGTCCAATCATTATGTCAATCAATTGATCAGCAATAAAATCAGATTCTGCATATCTTTCAAAATAATCAACTGCAACAATCCACCAATTTTTCTTGTAATCTGTTAAATATGATCCTTTATCAGCTTTTAATAGAGTACAATAAATTTTATGAATAATTGGAATATCTTTTTCTTCTATGTAACAGCCATTACACCATGTAAAGTATTTGGTATCATAATATTGAATTGTTTTAATATAATCCTGATTTGAAAAAGCGTCAATTCTTAAAATACAGACAGGTTCTTGTACAGAAATATTAATTGATTGAATTAATTTTTCAATAAACCATATAGCTTTTCGAAAAATTAGTATCTCTTTATCATTTTCAGTTATGTCTTTATCCCAATTTTTATTTGAATAAATTGGTTCTTTTGCAGTTGAAGTTTTTACATATTCAATAAAATCATCATTAATATTGAATTCAAGGCAATGAGTTAATACTTTTTCAACCATGTCCTCATGATAATGTTCAAAGAAAATTTTTTTTTCTTTATCCGAAACTTTTCTTAAAATTATATCATTAATTTCTAATTTTTCAGTTTCTTCATTTACCAAAAAAAGAAATGCAATTAACTTTTGGTTAAAATGAACATTCTTTGTTTCTTCCATGTTTCAATCGCCTTATTTTTTGTTCAATACTTTTTAGCTTTGAAATGTATTTTAGAGCTTAACGCTTTCTGTTCTGCTATCTAATTCGTTGGTTAATTGTTCATCCGCTGTTGTTCGGCTTAGTTCCCAGACTTTTTTATTTATTTCAAACATTTGATCAGTGTTGGTTTGTGTGGTGTAGCTGTATCCACCTAATCTTCCGTCTAAGTAGTATGTTGCATTGACATTTTGGCCATCCTGTGTGAAAATTATCTTTATTTGGTGTTCTGTATCGTTTTGAAGGCTCATTTGTTTTCCACTTCCAATTAAAGATATCCTGGTTCCATTTTTATAAGCTACATATTCACCTGCAAAGGCATCTATAACTTCTTGTGGGACCCCACCAAAATGATCTGTAGCTACCTTCCAATTTCCCTGATAAATCTTTGTACCATAATTTTGAGTGTTATCTGTACACCCAGAAGCCATAACAACAAAAATTAAAATAGTTATCAAACCTATTGAGCCTAATAATCTATTATTCATTAAAAACACCTCATTTAATCGGATTAATTCAAGTCACTGTTTTATTTTTTATTTTTCCTATATTCACGTGCTTTTTGAAGTTCGTATTGATGGATTTCTTGTTTTTGTCTTCTTTTTTGTGTGTTGGCATATCCATAAGCTATTCCTGCATATATTCCAAGTAATATTCCTATTAATGGGCCAAAGGGTCCGAGAAATCCTAATGGGAATATACCTGGAATGAATATGAATAGAAAACCGAAAATTACTGCCCAAAATATTCCTTCACCTGTTATTTCTAAATTTTTCATGAATTGTACTCTCCATTTATCTTTTAATTTAATCCAAAAAAATAAAAAAAACGGTAAAATAAGGTTTTAGGCGTTTTGCATTGATCCGATTATGTCTTGGATGTATTGTTGGTTTTCTGAAGTTTCTGAAGCTGGAGATGTATTTCCATCAGCATTAACCGTATTCACGGCAATTGAGTAGTATTTTCCATTTTTTTCAAAGAAAACTGATAAAGCATTTGGTACTTTTGTAACAGTTACACCGTTTATGGTTTTATATGATTCTGCATTTTTAGATTCAATTTTGTATAAATCTTTGCTGGAATATTCTGTTACAATGATGTTTGTATCAGTCTTATCTAATCTCACCCTTGATGCTTCGCCGCCGTTGCCTGAATTAAATCCTTCAGTAAAACCACCTGATAAATAGAATTTGCTGGTTCCAACACTAAAATTTGGAGTTGGTGAATTATCTGAAGTTGATGTTGTCTGAGTATTTGAATTAGTAGTTGAATTATTATCAGAGCTGGTATTTGCAGTATTTGCATCAGGAGAAAGCGTTCCACCTATAATAACCATTAATATTAAACCTATACAACAAATTCCTATAGTTGCTTTACCTTTAGTGCTTCTTTTACTCCACCAACCACGTAATCCACCTTTTGATGTTTCTTGTTGTTTTTTTGAACTTTCATTCAAATCTTTTGTCACTTGTACTTGCCTCCATTCAATTTTACAATATTATAAGGACTTAAACTCATTTTACTGGTCTATTCTATCTTTATTTATTAAGAATAGAATTGGGTTCCACATTTTGGACATACAAAAAGAGTATGTTCTCCATCGCTTGCCATGCCGGCATCAGCACCACATTTTGGACATGTAACAGTTGCAGTTGCTACACCGGAGTCTGGATCATATTGAACATTACGGAGATCACTATCACTACTACTTCCACTACTACTTCCACTACTACTTGTATCATAGGTGCTGCTATTACTATCAGAACTTGAGTCTGTTGTACTTGTATCGGGAGAAACCATTCCAACTAAGGCAATAATTACTATAATGCCTATACAACAAATCCCTAATCCTATTGCTGCTTTACTTCCGTTACTTTGTTTATTTATGTTTGTTTCGTTACCGGTTTTAGCAGGCTTTGTGGTATTCATTATTTTTTTCAGATCTTCCCCACAATTTTGACAGAAACTTGCTGTATCTGGATTTTCTGCCCTGCACTTCGGACAAATTTTCGTCACTTATTTTAGCCCCCTTTCACTTTTACAATATTATAAAGGGTGTAAACCCATTATAATCGTCCATTTAAAAGCTTTAACCAGAATTCCAAGTCCTAACCCACCTATCAATCCTGTTGTAAATCTTAATGTGTTATTACTTTCTCTAAAACCTAAAAGTTGAGTAAATCCATCAGTAAAGGTTGGAATTATCATTAAAATTGCTAATAAAATTAAAAATGAAGAATAATTTACGTAAAAGAAATAAGTATAGATAAAGTAAGAAAAGGCGCCAATATAAAGTCCAGTACACCTTGAACAAACTGGAAAATAGTGTCCTCTGACTTTAAATGTTCTTTCAGGTTTTCGGTGGCAAATAATAAAATTTCTCATTATAATCATCTACGTAATTAATGAGAACTATTGAATAAATTATATAAAACATTTTCTATAATGTTCTAATAATGAAGTTATAACAAAAACAAGGGTTTGAATAACAAATAATGAATAAGGAAATAAATTATCTGAACAAGTCATATTTCATTTTTAAAATTTTCTAAGGGCTTGAATTTCAAATATAAAAAACAAGGTACTACCTATCCGGAAAATTGAAAGGGGTCATAGATCGTTTTTTAATTTTTTTATAGCAATTTCTTCATGAAATGTTCAAGTTCGTATACATGTAAACATTCAAATACTAATGTTTATTAATCTTTAATTAATTATTGAAGAAACATTTGTTTAAAATGAGTGGAATATCAATTCCTATTGTAATATTGGACCTACTTTTAATTTAAGAACAAGAATATCCGATCTGTGAATTGCAGAAAAGAGACTGGATGATTGGACTATAAAACATAGAATATATACTCTTACTGTTTATTTTTTTTAATTTAGATATATTTCAATTTGTATGGTATATATACTGTTTTTACCAAAAGTTTTAAACTTTAAAAGGAGCATATAAAATATTATTAAATTTTGATTGCATTAAAACCTGTTTCTGCGTATTCGTCTGCAGAGACTATTTTAGTCGCAGCGTACCTGTGGGTCATTATTGGAACT
>ENA-UOOE01003425-UOOE01003425.1-fermentation-metagenome-genome-assembly--contig:-NODE-3425-length-10041-cov-4.793010_pt1 | contig 10041 bp, 8 predicted proteins | sample MGYA00245776_ERZ724021 | MGnify/ENA primary metagenome ERZ724021 (study PRJEB28704, sample SAMN03018321) | fermentation metagenome | biome: anthropogenic terrestrial biome; feature: soil; material...
CCAACGCTCCAGTATTTTATTCATGTAGGCAGTTTGGTATTTTCCGGCACCGTCAATCGTCCGGTCATAGGCTTCCCGTATCATTTCCGGACTGAACTTCCACTCGTTGACCCATATGGGTGCCAGGGACTCTTCCCGCTTGGAAGGGGCGCGGTGCGGTGAACCGACGGCCTGCTCCACAGTGCGCCAGGCTTTTTGGTCTTTTGCCAAAAGGTTAAGGCGTCCTTCTGCTTTTTCATGTGTATTGATGTCATTGTCTGCCCAGTCAATTGCGGCTTTTTCAATGTAACGCATATTTGCCCGACCGGCGTTTACCGCATACTGGATCAGCATAGCAATAACATCACAGGGCAGGCCGTAATCGTCATGGATCATCAGGAGGGTAGCCAAGTCACCGCCGGAAAGCAGCCGCCCGAGAATTTGCTGGGCAGACTGCATAAGACAGGCAATCTCTTTTGACTCCGCCATCCGCTTTGCAACAAATTCACTGTCTGGTTTCTGTGGGCGTGAAAGGAGATGGTGCGGCTTTTCGGGAGGTCCTGCAACTTTTTGCTGAAGCGGTGCAGGCTCAACCTTTTCATCTGCTGCCGTACTGGCAGGGGGCGAAAGGGTTTCGCCATCGACGGAAATCAGCCCGTTTTCCCGCCAGTACAACATGGCGTCACCAACGTCTGCCCGGTCAATACCAAGTGCATCGGCAATATCCTTTGCTTCAAATGGTTCACCGGCATGCCGCAGTACCCAGAGCAGCACTTTCAGTTGGACAGAACCTGCCAGTTTCAGATTGTCGTCAACAACGGAGCACGGCACTGCAAAGACAGAATTCCATGACCCGAGATTGATGGAATAGCTCATTCGTTTCACCTTTCCGGATTGATACATATAAAATTGGATTCGACTGATTTGGCTCAATTATACCACAGAAGAAGGTCAGATGTGCAGGAAAGAACAGAATGGGAAAGTGCGTGAATCAAGACAGTCCGGAATTTTATAATTGATTTTTTCTTATCATTGCGTTATGATAATATCATAAATAATAAATTTGGTATTTTCCTTGATAATTTTGTAGAAGGTGGTGGGAAAAATGATGTCAGGGGTAACTCCCGTCAGCCGTCCAGAGACAGCGAAGCAGTCGGGCTCGGTTTCCGGGAAAGGGGCATCCGCTTTTTCTACTGTACTGAAAGGTGCCGTATTATCCCAGAAGGAAGAAAATCTCAATGGGATATTCCATGAAGCTGCTGCAAAATATGATGTTCCAGAGCGCCTCCTAAAAGCAGTAGGAAAAGCAGAATCCGGTTTTCAGGCGGATGCGGTTTCCTCCTGCGGTGCTGAGGGAATTATGCAGCTAATGCCGTCAACAGCGTCGGCTTTAGGGGTAGAGAACCCGTTTGACCCTGAACAGAATATCATGGGAGGTGCCAAATATCTTAGCCAGCTTCTCAGTTCTTTCGGCGGGAACGCCAAACTGGCTGTGGCAGCCTACAATGCCGGAAGCGGTGCTGTCCGCAAATATGGCGGTGTGCCTCCCTACCGGGAAACGCAGAATTATGTGAAAAAAGTCCTGGGTTATGCAGGAGAAGATATTTCGGCCCTTGGCTCTGCTCCTGCAACTTCGGTCGCAGAAGGGCTTGGCAACCTGTCTTTGCCTATTTCAGATTCTTTGTCAGCAGGGAAGGGTGAGGACACTGCTGCACTTAGCGGCACGGCGCAGCTCAGCCTGAGTAGTTACCAACTCTTTGCAAAAGCATATGTGCAGCGTCTGGAGCAGCAAGCCCTAAATGTTCTTGCTGAGGAAAGTACCGCGCAGCCGGAAAAAAGTCCCGATTGAACCCGGATTTCAGGCTCAATCGGTTTCAAAAAACCGAATAAAAATCAAAAAGAACCTTGACAAAGCGGATGGTTTTGCCTATAATAAAACCCGGCAGCGGTAGTTGGTCAAAAAGTGCGAACGTAGCTCATCTGGTAGAGCGCCACCTTGCCATGGTGGAGGTAGCGAGTTCGATTCTCGTCGTTCGCTCCAACTTTTATAAGGCCCGGTCAAAACCGGGCCTTTTTTCTGTGCCATGCGCAACCATTTTCCCTGACCGGTAAAAAATGGTTTTCATTCGGATAATAATTGCATTTCCCGGGAAAATAAGGTATGATTATATGACTGTATTATTGGATAAGGAACGGAAAAAGGAGAAGTCAACTATTATGTGCGAGGGAAATACTGCTGTTGCAGAGAAACAGACGGAGACGGAATGGTTTGTACGAAATCCGGAAAAGAAAATTGGAATCGTTGCGATGGGCAAGCATTTTAACCGCTATCCGGTGCGCACTCATTACGTCCGTGTAGGACAGGATACTTACATTGACTTAATCCGGAAATATATTCTTCCGGTCTGGCGGAATGGGGATATCCTTTCCATCAGTGAAAAAGTCATTTCTCTTTGTGAAGGGAATGTCGTTTATAAAAAAGATGTGAAAGTTAGCGGCCTTGCCCGGATGCTCAGCAAACATGTCCATTATGATCCGATTGCCGGACTCCATCTGGCTATTCCGGAAAAAATGCAGGTTGCTATTGACGAAGTCGGCGTGCCCCGGATCCTTCTGGCAGCGTGCTGTGCAGCATTTACGAGGCCGTTTGGCAAGCATGGTGTGTTTTACCAGGTAGCGGGCCGCCAGGCGGCAGGCATTGACGGCTTTGAGTCAGATGGTTTTAAGGATTACAATGATATGGCAATCCTCTGCCCTGAAAACTCCGATGAAATCTGTGCGGATATTTTACAAAAAACCGGTGTGCGCGCAATGATTGTTGACGCGAATGATTTTGGCGTTGAAATCCTCGGTGCAGCAAAGACAATTCCGTACACGTTGGATGAGATGCAAAGCTTAATTCGAGACAATCCAGCCTGTCAGGAAGATGAATGTACCCCATTTGTCATCATCCGTGAAGAAGAGGACGAGCCTGCGGCACCTTCTGCTACCTGAAAAAAGTTATGTCTAGGGCCGGGGGTTTCCTTTTGGAAGTACCCTCGGCCCGTTTTTCATTCACAATCAAAAGGTTTTGTGCTATAATAAATTGTCATAACACCATTTTTCGGCGAATCTAAATGAAAATTGCGGTTTGTTACTGCCGCATAGACCAGAAGAGGGAAAACTGCATGGATGTCAGAAACGATTTAAGAAACATAGCCATTATTGCCCATGTTGACCACGGGAAAACAACACTTGTCGACCAGCTCTTGCGCCAGAGCGGCGTTTTTCGATCCAACGAGGTTGTAGAAGACCGTGTTATGGATTCCAACGCTATTGAGCGTGAACGGGGCATTACAATCCTTTCAAAAAATACGGCCGTCTACTATCAGGGGACGAAAATTAATATTATTGATACTCCCGGTCATGCTGATTTTGGCGGCGAGGTGGAACGCATCCTCATGATGGTGGATGGCGTACTGCTTTTGGTTGATGCTTTTGAGGGCTGTATGCCTCAAACACGATTTGTGCTCAAAAAAGCTCTTGCCCTCGGTAAGAAACCGCTTGTTGTCATCAATAAGATTGACCGCCCCAATGCGCGCCCAAAGGAAGTTGTTGATGAGGTTATTGACCTGTTTATTGAGCTTGGAGCGACCGAGGATCAGCTTGATTTCCCTGTAATTTATGCTTCAGGGCGTGACGGCTATGCGACGGCCGACCTTAATGTTCCCGGGAAGAACATGAAACCGCTGTTTGATGCAATCCTGAAAGATATTCCTGCGCCGAAAGGCAACCTGAATGGGCCAACGCAGGTGCTGTTTTCCAACGTCGATTACGATGATTACGTTGGCCGTATTGGCATCGGACGTGTGGAGCGCGGTGCAGTCCATGATGGTGAAAGTGTTGTACTCTGCCACCGTGACGGCACCAAAAGCAATGTGAAGGTTACCAAGTTATACCAGTTTGAAGGCCTTAAGCGTATTGAGGTCAAGGAGGCTAAGCTGGGCGATATTGTCGCCGTTTCCGGTGTTTCGGGCCTTAATATCGGTGAAACAATCTGTTCCCCCGACTGCGTTGAGCCTTTGCCGTTTGTAAAGATTGATGAACCGACTGTGTCCATGATGTTTATGGTTAACAACAGCCCCTTTGCCGGACGGGAAGGCAAATATGTTACTTCCCGCAATCTGCGTGACCGCCTTTTTAAAGAAGTGCAGACAAACGTTGCCATGCGCATTGAGGAGACTGATTCCCCCGATACATTTAAGGTTTCCGGACGCGGTGAGCTACACCTTTCCATCCTTATCGAAGAAATGCGCCGTGAAGACTATGAGTTTCAGGTCTCCAGCCCAACCGTCATTTACAAGCAAATCAACGGAAAAAAATGTGAGCCAATAGAACTTCTGATGATTGAAGTACCTGATGCCTATGTTGGCGCTGTCATGGAAAAGCTCGGAACGCGTAAAGCTGAACTTCAAAACATGGGTACCCGCAATACCGGCGTTACCAATCTTGAATTTAAAATCCCGGCACGCGGCCTGATGGGTTATCGTCAGGAATTTTTGACAGATACCAATGGCTATGGCATTATGAACAATATCTTTGACTGCTATGAACCTTACAAGGGGGATATTCAGACACGCACGACCGGTTCACTGGTTGCCCATGAAGCGGGTGAATCTACAGGCTATGGCCTGTTTTACGCGCAGGACCGCGGCAGGCTTTTTATTGGGCCGGGTGTGGAAGTTTATGAAGGCATGATTATCGGTGTCAGTCCAAAAACTGACGATATCACCGTAAATGTCTGTAAGAAAAAACACGCGACCAATACACGTGCCTCGGGTTCTGATGAAGCGCTGAAGCTTACACCTCCAAGCAATCTCAGCCTTGAGCAGTGCCTTGAGTTTATTAAACCAGATGAGCTGGTGGAGGTTACTCCTAAAAATATTCGTATGCGTAAAGTTATCCTGAACAAGGAACTTCGCATGAAGAGTGCTGCAAGGAAAAAATAAAATGGATTTTGTCATTCTCGACCTTGAGTGGAACGGCGCTTTCAGCAAGCGGCTTGGACGGTTTATCAATGAGATTATTGAGATTGGAGCCGTCCGGATTGATGGGAAACTAAATATACTGGATACTTTTGAAGCGCTTGTCCGCCCACAGGTGGGGAAAAAAATCAGCGGGAAGATAAGGTCGCTTACCAATATTACGAATGAAGAGCTAAAGGGCGGACTCGTTTTTATGCAGGCACTTTCCCGCTTTGGCAAATGGGCGGATGGCGCTGCCATTATGACATGGGGTACTTCAGATGTCCTTGCGCTCATTGAAAATTGCCGCTATTTCTGTGGGAGCGGCCGTATCCCATTTCTGCGGAAATATGTTGACCTGCAGGCTTACTGTGAGCACAGCCTGCAAAGCGGGAATGCTCAGCAAATGGGCCTAAGCACAGCGGCAGGGCTCCTTGGCATTGATGAGGGTGGCTTTGATCATCACCGTGCGTTGGGTGACAGCCTCCTGACTCTCCGATGCTTTCAGAAGGTTTATACTCCGGAAAGTCTGACACCTTTTATCCAGGATGCGGAGGAAGATGAATTCTACCGCCGAATGGAGTTTAAGACAGTGGCTGTCTGTGACCTGCATTCTCCGCTGATTCAACCGCAGGACCTTGTATTTCGTTGTGATGGGTGCGGGCATCGGGCACGCCGCATTGGCGAATGGCAGCTCCGGAATAAAAGCTTCCGTGCACTGTTTTTCTGCAAGCGGTGTGACCGTAAGTTTTACGGCCGTGTTCAATTTAAATTGAAATATGAGGGCCTTGTTGTCCGGAAAAAAATATTGCCTTATCCAAAAGGAAAAGAAACTGCGAAGGCAGAGCCACCGGAAGCAGGCAAACAGCAGATAAAAGCGGTGTCGGGATAAAATCTGTTCCGGTACCGCTTTTCCAATTTTTAAAATGAATTTAGAAATTAAGGGGGACAGGACTGATGAAAGCAGAACAGCTTGATCCAAACTTTAGGCCACAGTCACCGGTAAGCCATGAAGATATTGTTTGGCTTGATGCCCGCAGGGAGCCATTCCGTATTTATGGGCTCTATCACCCAAAGACCGAGGCCGTCTTCCGCCGTTTGCCGGAAGCAGTGGCAAAAGCGACAAACGAAGGGGTTGAACTTTTTTCCCAATATTCTACAGGCGGGCGGGGCCGTTTTCAAACCGATTCGCCGTACCTTGCCATATCTGCAGAGATCCTGAAGCCGCCTTTTTTCCCGACAATCAATGCTGCCTGTACAACAGGGCTTGACCTTTATCTGGAGCACAACGGCAGCCAAGTTTTCGTTGGAAGTTTCCTTCCTTCGGCGGAAGGAATAAAGAGCGGCGGATTTTCAGCCTGCATTGAAATTGATACTGTCGCATACGGCACAGGGCCACATAACTACACCATTAACTTTCCACTTTACAATGGCGTCCGAAAGCTCTTTGTCGGACTGAAACAGGGCAGCATGCTTGCCCATGGCCGAGAATACCGGCCAGTTGCGCCATTTGTTTATTATGGCTCATCCATTACGCAGGGCGGCTGTGCTTCCCGTCCCGGTATGTGCTACCAGAGCCATATAAGCCGCCGCTTCAATATTGATTTCGTAAATCTTGGCTTTTCCGGTTCCGGCAGAGGAGAGCAGCCGATTGCAGATTATATGGCAGGTATGAACATGAGCCTTTTTGTCTGCGATTATGATTATAATGCACGGACTGCAGAGTATCTCCAAGCAACTCATTTTAATCTTTACCGAACAATTCGCAGTAAAAATCCAGATGTCCCTTATCTGATGGTTTCCCGACCGGCTACCCTGCGCCGCGGGGCAGAGGATGCGGAACGGCGCGCTGTAATTGAGGAGAGCTACCGTAAAGCCCTTGCGGCCGGAGACAAAAATGTGCGTTATATTGATGGCCGCAGACTCTTTAAAGGCATTCCGTGTGAAGACTGTACCGTTGATTCTGTCCATCCAAACGACCTTGGATTCTGGTGCATGGCGCATGTGATTGGCGATGAAATTGCAAAATTCGGCTTTTAGAAGACTGAAAAGACAGGCGGATATGCAGCTCAACAAAAAAATGGTATAATTATATTCAAACAATAAAATGAAAGACTTTAGCTTAGTGGGGTGAATTAAAATGCTTTGTCAGTGCTGCGGAAAAAATCCTGCCACAACTTATATCAAAACTGTCTCGGGCGGAAAACTGACGGAGTACGCCCTTTGTCCTGAATGTGCGCTTCAGCTTGGCTGCGGTAATTTTTTTGCCGGGCTTGGATACCGCTTGGATGGGATTATCGGGGAATTCTTTGGCAATGAAGAAGAAAATGATGAGGTTCGGTGCAGATGCTGCGGCTCTTCCTTCAGTGATATTGTCCGCAGCGGCCGTGTCGGCTGTGCGGAATGCTACCGCACATTTTATGACCGGCTTCTCCCAATTATCCGGCAAATTCACGGAAGTGACACACACCGCGGTAAAAGGCCAGGCGGATCCCTGCCACAAGTGCAAGCCAGCGGACAGCTCGCTGTCCGCTGCCCTGGAAACGCGGCGGAGGGGAAAAGATGAAACCATGGTTTGAACTGGCCGGGCCAGAGCGTGAAGCCGTGCTTTCTTCCTCTGTCTTCCTTTCCCGCAACCTGGAAGGTGTGCCGTTTCCGCCCATGCTGGATTCTTCGCAGAAGAAAAACTTACTCGGAAAAGCGCGGGAAGCCATCCTTGGCGAAAAAAGCCTTTTGGTTAATTTGTTTCACCTGGTTCCAATGAGTAGCCTGAGCGGGACAGAAGCAGTTGCTCTGGCCGAGCGCGGTGTGATTCTGCCGTCTTTCCTAGGCGAAGAAAAGAGCCGTGGCCTTTTCTTTTCGGAGGATGAATCGCAGAGTGTGATGGTCAATGGGGAAGACCATTTTCTCCTTCAGGTGCGCACGGCAGGGCTTTCGCTGCACGAAACCTATCGCAGGGCTGACCAGCTTGATACAATTTTGGATAAATCCCTTCATTTTGCATTTGACAAGCGCCTTGGATATCTGACCAGAAATCCTGCCTTACTTGGGACGGGAATGGTAGTTTCCATAGACCTTCATCTCCCGGCCCTGACGGAAACAGGCGCAGCAGTCCGTATTTCTGCTGACCTGAGGCCGTTAGGCATTGTGTTACGCGGTATTTCCGGAGTTTCCCTGGGACTGTGCGGCGCAGTGTATCGCCTTTCCAACCGCATGACGCTTGGCATTACAGAGCAGGAAGCCGTTACAAACCTCTGTGGCATAGCAGGGCAGCTTATTGCACAGGAGCGCGCAGAACGAAACAAGCTGATTCGCGACCTTTCCGTGCAGGATATGGTAGGGCGGTCGCTCGGAATTTTCAGCAGTGCGCGTCTTCTGAACTATGGGGAGTTTTTGCGCCTTGCATCTGTTGTACGTTTTGGCATTGCGGCAGGATTCCTAAAAAGTATTAGCTTTGAAAAAATTGATTCACTCCTGATGTATGCCCAGCCAGCAAACCTTGCTCTGAGAGCAGGACATGGGCTTTCTCCGGATGAAGAACGCTCTGCCCGCGCGGAACTTGTCCGCAATACATTCATGAGGAAATAACCCTAAAATGGCCGCCTGTTTGAATTCCTTTCAGACTGATGGCTTTAAAGGGGCAGAAGCTTTACTTTGTTGGAAAATCCGTTCCCATTTTCCTGTGCGGTATTCAAGGTAGGAAATGAGAAAATTTACAAACCAGCCGATTGGGACCGCATACCAGACCATGGCAATGCCAAACCGTGGCGACAGCAAAACCGCAAGAAACACACGGATACCAAGATTTGCGAGGTTTGCGATTGTAAACATTACCATATCTCCGGCGCCGCGCAGCAAGCCATCAATTACCATTTTCAGCCCAATTATAATATAAAACCACCCCATGAATTTCAGGTAAGACGTCCCGGTCTGCAGAGCAAGCTGTGTCCCGTCGCTACCCAAAAACATGGAAATAATTGGTGTATAGAAGCATTCCAGCGCAAAACAGATGAGAACAGAGAAAAATACAACAATGGCGTTTCCTATGTAATAGCCTGTTTTTACTCGCCTGTGCTGTCCGGCACCAATGTTTTGGGCTGTATAGGCTGAGATGGCATTTCCCATGGCTGCCATAGGAACAACGCAAATGCTCTCTATCCGTATGGCAGCCGAGAATCCTGCCAACGTTTCCTCACCAAAGCTGTTTACGACGGACTGTACCAGCATCATGCCGATGGCAACAGTTGACTGCTGCAAAATTGACGGGAATGCAATCCCTGCCATATTTTTCAGCTCTGTGCCATCGAAAACCTTTACATTTTCCGCAGGATAGGATTTCAGCTCCCGCAGGAACAGCATAAACGATATCACGGCTGAAATTCCCTGTGAAATCAGTGTTGCCCACGCTACGCCAGCCACACCAAGGTGTATGGAGCAGACCATGTAGACATCGAGGAATATGTTTAAGACAGAAGAGAAAATCAGAAGATACAGAGGAGTACGTGACTGGCCTATTGCGTTAAACATAGCAGAAAAGACATTGTATAGGAACAGAAACGGGAGTCCTAGAAAATAAATATCCAGGTAAATCACCGACATACCCAGGATACTGTCCGGTGTGTTGAGCAACTGCATGATTTGCTTCCCAAGCAGAAATCCCAATATTCCCAATACTACACTCAGAATGAAAAATGACAGTAAAGCAGTGTAAGCAGCCTGCTTCATTTTCTGGTATTCTCTTGCACCGAAATATTGACTTATGACAACTGAAGCCCCTATGCCGCCGCCAATGGCAATGCAGATAAAAACATTGGTAACGGAGTAGGATGCCCCGACGGCGGCCAATGCACCTTCACTGACATAGCGTCCAACCACAATCGAATCAACCATGGTATAAAACTGCTGAAACAGGTTTCCGAGGATCATGGGCCAGGCAAAGATAATCAGTGCTCGAAACGGCTTTTCGTGAATCAAATATTCTTTGTCCATTTTTTATCGATCATCCTTTTTATGGAGGGAAAAACTCCAAAATATTTACAAGACTTCTGCCGAAATTCAA
>ENA-UOOE01003426-UOOE01003426.1-fermentation-metagenome-genome-assembly--contig:-NODE-3426-length-10040-cov-61.071107_pt1 | contig 10040 bp, 4 predicted proteins | sample MGYA00245776_ERZ724021 | MGnify/ENA primary metagenome ERZ724021 (study PRJEB28704, sample SAMN03018321) | fermentation metagenome | biome: anthropogenic terrestrial biome; feature: soil; material...
TATAAGAAGCATAAGTATCTGTTTTTTCACATTTTCACCTCCTTTTTAAGTTTTGGTAAGCATAAAGAATTATTCAAATATGCTTGATAAAAAATTAAGTAAACTTGACTATATATTTTTCTATTCATTCCATTTCAACAAGTCATAAGTGGAGTGAAGATTTACAGCAGGTTTTTATGAACATTCCGACGGATCGTTATGATCTTTAAAAATTTGAAATGTCTTGAAGGATGCATCTTAAAAAATGAAGTCTAAAACTGAGCGGATAATGTTAAAAGAAAGTTATGATAACATTAATAGATATAAAACCCTATTTTTAAGTTTAATAAAAATAAAATTCTTTATAGTTCATTAAAATATATTTTAAATGGTAATGAGAGCACAGTACTGGTAAAAACAGGCCAATTAAGAAAATATTGTTCAACTAAAAAAAACCATGACACCAAAAAAGTAAGATACCACCAACAAATAAGCCACCTAAAAAAACAAAACGCACAACTAAAAAGAATACCCAAATAGTGCCAAACCCTTCAAAATTGATGTTGCATCCTTTTTTCTAAAAAAATAAAAAAATAGGGTTTTAAACCCCAAAAAAATCTGTTTACTTAACTCATGGTTTTAACTTCTTCCCTTGAAGTATCCTGCACCTAACAGTCCGATAAGGGCGAGAACACCGACTATTGCAGCAACTGGTACTCCAGAGGATGATCCTGCTGCACCTTTACTGCTTTTAACTGATATCTCACTTGCCTTTCCATTGCTGGATGAGCTGGCTGAAGCCTGATCACCGCTCTTGGAAGCAGCCTGACTGGCTGAAGATGAACTTGAGGCTGATGGTGAAGCACCAACACTGCTCGTTCCTTTGCCTGTCTGGGACTGACCCTGACCGTTGCTGCTACCTTTGTTGGAGCTACCTTGAACATTCAGGTTCATTCCAACAGAGGATGCCATGACACTGGCGAACTGCTGTACCATGGCCTTGCTCATACCAGGCATAAGTGATGCCTGCTGAACAACCCACTGGTTGAACTGTGGGTTTCCGCAGGTATGGTGGCAGCATGTTACGCCGTATTTGGTTGTTGCCTGCATGTAAATAGTTGTGAGCTGTTTCAGCATGGAGGATGAGGGTTTCCACAATCCCCTTCTTGCTGCTTCAAGTGCCCATGCAGACATGCTCTCCATTGCAAATCCTTGATAGTCCTTTGATAGTCCTGTGCTACTTGCAAGGTCAATGAGGTTCTGGGAAACCTGGTTCCACGTATTTTGGGACACTGAATCAGGGTTGGTTGCTGAGAATGCAAAGAGATCAGCGTACCTAGATGCGTACTCGTTCCATCCGCTTGCCGAACCCAGGAGTGAGTTTTTGTAGGCAGGGTTCAGGATCTGGGAGTTCAGTTCGAGTTTTATCTCGTCCTTGTAATCCCTTGTGACCATGTTGTTCTGGTTCCTCATGTCTGTGACCATTCCTTCAGGGTTTCCACCCAGCTCCTTGGAGGTCATGAGCATGCCACCGAACCAGTCGTAGTAGTCGTCTGAATCCAGAAGTCTCCATGTGCTGTCGATGTTCTGGGCCACGATGTTGGTGTTCTTCAAGAGGTACTCGAAAGTGGCCTGATTGTTCACGATGTCAACACCGCCTCCGTTTTTTGACACAGCAATACCACTGTCTGTGGATCTCCATGCATTGGACATCCTTGAGAGGTAGACACTTACAAGATCGCTGGTTGAGTTCCACTTGGATGTGTTCGGCAGCAGATCAGAGACACCTGTACCTTCAAGGATGTTTCCAGGTAATCCGAATACACGGTCAAGGGATGGGTTCACTGCAAGATGTTTCAGGAGATAATTCTCAGTGAAGGATTCCCCCTTGGCTGATGCAGCAGTTTTTACTGCACTGTTCAGGAGGTTTATCCAGCTCTGGGTTCCTGTAACTGCAGTTGTGTAAACATCCACACGTGGCCTGTTCATGGTTTTCCCGTTGATGGTGATCTTCAGGTCTGCAAGTGGGATGAGTGCGGTTCCATTGACGTTGCCGTAGTCGTCCCAGGTTGGTGTTACACCCAGAAGGTAAAGGAATTCTCCCAGGGTTATACCGTCTGTTCTCAGGAGCTCTGTACCCCACATAACCAGTCCAACCAGTTCAGGGAACTTACCGTACTTAGTGTAGTAGGCTGCTAAAAGCTGGTCAGCTGCCTTTTTACCTGTTTGGTAGGCTGCCTGTGTGGGCATCTTGTCTGTGTCCGAGGCGTAGAAGTCCTTACCAGTTGGTAGCACGTCACCGTAGGACGGGTCTGCTCCAAGACCTGGAAGCACGTAGCCGCCGTTAAGGGCGTTCATCAAGCTGTCCATTTCAGCCTTGCCGCTGGCCCTTATGTCTGTGATGAGCTCCTTGCAGAATATAAGGTCTGCAAGCAGGGCACTGCCTGCGGCTGCCATTGCACTTGGATCCGTGCCGTTTATGATCTGGTTGATGTAGCTCAGTGCCTGGTTTTTAACTGCAAGGCAGATGTCCGCGTATTTCTGGGCATTCTTCTCCATATCGTAGTAGGACACCCCCTTAAGTTCGGGGTACATAACATCCTTGAGATCGTTCATGAGGGTTTTCCTTGCAGATGCCACAGTGAGCACCTCCTGTGCAAGCTGGTCTTCAGACATTGACTGACCGAAGATGTGCAGGCCAAGGGGTATTATGGACTCTGAGATTTCGTCCAGGCTTTCGTGGAGCACTTCAAGATAGCTGTCTGCTGTTTGGTTCGCTGACGGACTTGGAAGTCCAAGTGAAGCTGCTTTGGCTGTTATCTGGGATATGAGTGCAGGCAGTTCCTGGGTGTTACCAAGCTTCAGGGCGTTGCTGTACTGATCCAGAAGACTCTGGAGGTTGTACAGGTCACCGTAAAGACCGGATTGTACCATTGCAGGAGTCATGTGGTCGATTATGAGGGCATTTGCCCTGTCCTTGGCGGTCATACCCTCCCCAGGATTTGATACTATGTAGGGGCATATGTTAGGTATGGTTGTCAGCTGGAAGGGCCAGTCAGTCTCCTGAAGACCCGTGGTTCTTCCAGGTAGGAACTCAAGTGTTCCGTGTGTACCAAGGTGTATCATGGCGTTTGCACCGAAGACCTCCTCTATCCAGTTGTAGAATGCTATGTACTGGTGGCTTGGCGGAAGGTACGGGTTGTGGTAATCTTCAACTGCGTCCCATCCTCTGCTTGGCTGTACAGTCAGGAAGACGTTTCCGAACATCATACCAGGGATCACTATTTTACCGTTTGAAACCATTATGTTTCCTGGTGCTGAGCCCCACTGGGCTGTGACGTTCTGCTGCATTGCTGCAGGAAGCTGGCTGAACCACTGAAGGTATGTACCAACATCTACAAGCTGTCCGTTGGCTGTGAGGTTAGCGTGGTTGGCTGCAACGTACTGGTCAAGTAACTTCTGTGCCCATGTTCCCTTGTTTGCAAAGGCAGCAACTATGGTGTAGAGCTGATCTGCAGTGGGTATTGTTGTTCCAACGTTGTAGCCTTCAGCCTTCATCTCAACCAGTATGTCGTGAACGCTCTGGAACACGTCAAGGTAACTTGCACCTATGGAATCCTTTCCAGGTGGGTAGTCGTACAATATTATGGCCACCTTCTTATCGGCGTTTGGAAGTTCCTTGAGCCTGGCCCATCCAATGGTCAGCTGAACAATCTTGGCAATGGATGCATCTATTGGATGCACGATGTTATTGGCGTCTGTGTAGGACAGTGCCACCGGACTGAAAACACCCTCCATACTTGGACTCACAACGTCCATTGTCCACTCGTACTGTGCACCTAATGGGTTGGTTAAGCTCGTTGGATCAGTGAGCTGAACAGCCTGTATCGCTGCCAGGTTCATCTTCTCAAAGTCGCTTACTGCACCTCCATTGTAGATGTTGTTGTAGTTCATTGACCATGCGTAGAGAGAGTTCACAGCTGAAACACCCCTCTTTAATGGGCCGATTCCACCTGAGCCTATGGTGAGTTCGGTTAAAAACTGGCTCATTGAAGGGGTTGTTCCTCCCTGGTAAAAGTTGAAAACAGCCCTTCCCTGTTTCTCGTATGCACGGATCAGGGCGTCCACTGTTGCACCTCCAGGATAGTAACTTGCAATCACAACAAAAGCACCTTTAGCTGCCTTGTTCTGGGTGTACCAGTTTTCGAAGGTTGTGTAAACGTTCTGACGCTGGGTTGAAGCCCATGCTGCGTATTCAGTATCCACCCACTTCAGACTGCCTGAGGTCTTCAGGTAACCTGGATCTGCAAGGATCCAGTTCAGTATCTGCTGGTTGGTAACCGATGGAACCGAACATATGTGGTTGGATGTTGGGTAGTCAGGGTGGTAGATACCCCAGTCTGCTATTCCAAAGTCAGGGCCCTTACCAAGGGTTGTTGGATCCACGGCAGTTTCACCCATGAGGTACTGGATGTAACTCACCATGTTGGCCATGTTGGCTGTGCTTGTGGAGTCAACAAGGTAGGAACCCATGATGGTGTTCTCAACTGAGTCCACGTTGTTTGTGCCGTTGTAGCCCAGTATGTGCAGTGCGTCCGGCGGGATAACAGGCCAACCGAATGTGTATGCGATCATGGCATTTGACTGTGCAGGGCTTTGGAGTAAACTTGCGTACCACCAGTCGCCGTAGCCTGAACCAGGCATCGCCATGTCTGTGAGTGCGAAGTTCACATTGCTTATCATCCAGTTGTACACAGGGTTCGATGAGTAAACGCTGTCAAACATGTCCACAAAGAGAAGCCTCCTGTTCTGAAGGCTGTTTATCGTGTAGGATTTGTCTGAACCAGAGCTCAGTATCAAAATGTCCGGCATGAATATGTGGTCAAGGGTTGCTTCGTGGCTCTCACCAACAGTTAAAGTACTAACAAAGGTTTTATAACTTGAATAGATTATCTCAACGTTGAATTTGGTGAGTGCTGAATTGAAGTTGACACTGTAGTGACCGTTGACATCTGTCTTAGTTGTTGCCAGTACGGATCCTGTGCTGGGGTCTTTTATGTTCACGGTTGCGTTTTTAACAGGTACTGCGTTGGTATCGTTAACGTAGACCGGTGTTGGGTCGTAGGCACTTTTAGTGCCGTTGCAAACCTCCTTCACTGTTCCGTTTATCACAGGGTCTGGTAGTTCCTGAGTGGAAGTCTGCAGAGAAGCTGGAGGAGAATCACCCCCTTGTGATGTGTCTGCAGCTGAAACTGCTCCACACATTACCGTGCAAAAAACAAAACAAAACAATAGCAGGAATAATTGTTTTTTGATCTTTTCACCTCCTTTTTCAGTTTTGATAAGCATAGATGATTATTCAAATATGCTTGAATAAAAGTTAAGGAAATTGGATTTTATATAGATTTCCATTTTACTTTAATAAAATCCATTTTGCTTTAAAATAAATAAAGTAAATTTTATATACTAGTTAGAACCATCATATGTAATGTGGCAATTTATTACAACGTTAACAACGATAAGGGTCCATTGTTAAACCTTGTTAAATAAAAACAGACATCCGGGATCTGCAGGTGCGGATCCCATTTTTCCTCCCTGAAATTCTGATTTTTTAGCATTCACGCATGAAAAAGAGATATTCTTATTGAAGTTTATTTAAAAAAGGAATCAAAATTAACCTGATGGTCTTGGTTTTTTAAGTTTCCGAAAGCTTTTTTAGGGCTGTTGAGGGTTCAGCCTGCTGTTGTGATGAGTCACGCTAAAATTACAATCATTATGATAGTTTTTATGGATATAATAAGCATTATAAAATAATATTGTATCTCCTTTTTGGATTATTCATCTTCTTTTCAGGTTTTCCAGTATTCTCTGTGAATTCTCTTTTCAACAAGAAAAATCTAATACCCTAAATATACAACCTTAACGCAAAAATTCTTAGAGAAACGCAATAAAAAGTTTTATTAATGTATTTTACAGTGAAAAACAATTAAAACAGAATATTAGCACTTTAACTGTGACAACAAAGTAAGGTGCCGATATATCACATTCCTACCACCTGAAGCAACAAATTCAATCTTAACAGCCACAAAGAACGAAAATATGGCCGGAATACGGATAACCTGCTCTTCCTCACAATGGGGAAAAAGAAATAATAGGTGAATGTGTGGTCACCCCCCCCCGAGTGGGCAATTTTACCCAGACAGTGAAGTCATGTTCTTTTTTTGTATTTTTGTTCTTTGAATGTGATGGTGTAGCTTGTTCCGGGGTTTTTTTCTAGTTGTATTGTTCCGTCTAGTTGTGTTGTTAGTGCTTTTATTACTGTTAGGCCGAGTGTTTCTGGATTTTCCATGTTTATTGTTTCTGGTATTCCTATTCCATTATCACTAATTTTTAGGACTATTTGGTCTATTTGGGAATAGAGATGTATTTCAATGGTTCCTTTTTGGTTTTGTGGGAATGCGTATTTGATTATGTTTGTTATGATTTCGTTGATGATTAATCCCAGGGGTATTGCAGTTTCAATATTAAGTTCTATATCTTCTAATCCGGTTTTTAAGGTAATTTGATTATTATTTACATCGTAAAGGCGGAATATGTCAATGATAAAACTTTTTATGTATTCCTTGATGTTTACATGTGTTAAATTAGGTGATTGGTACAGTTTTTCATGTATCAGGGCCATAGCTCGGATTTTACTTTGTGTATCATTTAATATATCATCGGGATTTCCTTTTTCATAACGTGACCCTAAGCTTATTAAGCTCATAATTATTTGCAGGTTATTTTTCACCCTGTGGTGAACCTCTCTCAATAATAATTCTTTCTCATCTAAAGCGATTTTTAATTCTTTTTCACTTTTTTTAAGTGCTTCTCTGGATTTTATACGTTCTGTAATATCATCAAATAATATCTGAATAGCAGGTCTTCCATGATATTTAATCTGAACAGCGTAACAATGCAACCACTGTTTACGTCCGTCTTCGTGTTCTACACTAAATTCTCGTTGTTTAGAAATTTCTTTACCTTCGCTTAGTTCATGTACACATTTCCAGAGATTATCTTCTTTTTCGTTAAAAAATAGTTCATTTAACTCTGTAGGTGACATACTATAGATTTTATCTAATGAACAACCTATTAACTTGGAGAATGTATTGTTTGCCAGTATAATATGGTTATTTTGAAGTACGGCTAAGCCCTGGGTTGAATTGTTAAAAAGTTTATCATATTTTTCATCGGATTTTTTGAGATTAGTGATGTCGTAATGAATACTGAGAATTTTCCCAGAGGTTAATCTTTCAAAATGGTTTTTAGACCAGTTAATCAGTTCATTGTTTTCATAAACATTTACATCACATTTTTTGGAGGTACCATTATCATTAACATCCCTCAAAATCTCTAAAAAGCCTAATTCAGCTAATTCTGGAGATAATTGGGTAATTTTCTTCCCAACAACATCCTCCTTTTTAAGTCCAGTAACTTTTTCTATTTTAGGGTTAATGCAGCTGATTACGAAATCCTGACCATCATCAAGAACATCATATACAATTATTCCTCCCTTTAAATGTCCCAAAACCTCTTTAGGATTCCAGGAATCAATTTCATCTTTTTCTTGTATCTCTCTAGAAAAATTCATTGAAGAATCTACAAATATCTTTGGAACGTGCAAGGTTTGAGTTTTAGAATTATCTTCACTTAAAGAAACTCTAAACATGAAAAAGACCCCCTAAATTAGTATTAATCCTTGAAATCTCTACAATTCACAGACATATAATAAACTCACACATTTTTGTGGGATAACGCACAAAAAAAATCTAAGAGCTTAAAGGGATATATTATTTTTAAAAGATTATTTTTAAAAAAAATCATAAACAACCTTCCTATTTAAAAATAGAATGAAAAAAGCAGTTTTTAGGTATTTAAATATTTCTCAGTTGCTTTATCAAAGTCAGATACGTAGTTTTTATCCTGTATTTTCCGATACTCTTCATATTCCGTAGACGCAAGCTTTTTTGCAACTTCTGCTGAAACCTTACCTGCATCATTTAAAATATCATACTCATTGAACCTTAAAAATGAATCTAATTTCTCCACCCATTCCAGCATGGACATTGCTTTATGTCTACGTGCTTGGTTTTCAGCAAAATCCAGGTACATATTAACAATATTATTTAATTCAGATAACTCTTCTTGCGTTAAATAATTTTTTGCAACCAACACATCACTCTTTAATATTTTACCGTCTGGGGAATTTTTCCATGTTTTAAGGCCCATGTAGGGTTTACTCCTATCTGCACGTTCAACAATTAACTCCGCTGCAGTATGTTTTGTAATTGCCCAGTGCAGTTTATTCTGCACCAGCGCATAGAATCTTTTTGTTACCTCAGCATTTTTATCATAATCATAGCTGCACTCTGCATACACATCGGTTATTTTCTGATAAAATCTGCGTTCACTTGCCCTTATTTCCTTAATACGCTCTAATAATTCCTCAAAGTAATCCTTACCAAATCTGGTTCCATTCTTCAGGAGGTCATCATCCAGAACAAAACCCTTGGTTATGTATTCCCTCAAGGTTTCAGTTGCCCAGATCCTGAATTGGGTAGCCTCTTTGGAGTTAACCCTGTAACCTACAGCAATGATGGCATCAAGATTGTAAAAATTAATATTTCTAGAAACATTTCTGTTACCTTCTTTTTGAACTATTAGGAAATTCCTAATGGTTGAATTTTCAGGTAACTCATTCGTTCTGAATATGTTTTTTAAGTGTTCATTTATTGTAGCTGGAGTAACGTTAAACAATTCAGCCATTGTTTTTTGCGTTAACCACATTGTTTCATCTTTTAAAAGTACTTCAACAGTTGCAGCTCCTTCACTACCTGTATAAAGGATGATCTCACTTTTTTTTATCCCATCTTGATCCATAACAACTCCCCAAACTATTTTATAAGGAATAGTTTAACTATTTTTTCATGGTTCACATTTTCAAGCCAGATATGAACCATTACCTCAAAATAGAATATTATTAGCTAATTTTGATCAGATTGTAAGAATGTTTTCTACCATGATTTTTTTTTAAGGATTTACCAAAAACGTTCCAATCAAAAAAAAGACTTCATTCATTGAAAGATAATTAAAAAAATTTATGCCGTTGCGAAGTTGGTCTGTATCTGAGGAATGTCCACATCGTTTACTGCAGTGATATCAACAGGTTTTTTCAGTTGTTTGTTGTGTACCGGTACTGATAAGTTAGCGTGCAGTTTAATGGTCTCTTCCTTGATCCTTATCTGCATGGTAACCTCAATTATTCTTTTCAAAGAAAATGGGTTTACGTTAAGTTTTCTGGAAGCATCAACTATCTCCAGGGCCACTGGAACATGATTCTTATCAAAATCCAGTATCACATTCTCTCCAAGGTCTATTGATTCTAAATATTCATAATCATCAATGATTCGAATATAAAGAGAATCTGCAATTGGATCGTAATGTTCTTTAATATCAACCACCATTTCTTCCCACCTTCCAACAGTTTCTTTTTAATTTTTTATGGCTCGTTACATAAAAAGTGTGACATTTAACCCGGAAAGATTTTGAAAAAAAATCTCGTATCTGAAAAAAGAACCTCATCTCTTAAATAAAAGAGATTTAAGATCCCTGTTAAATAAAAAAGGATTCGAGAGTATCTGTTAAATAAAAGAGATCCATCATCATCTGTTAAATAAAAAGGATACTGAAGACCTAATTTACTAAAAAAAGAATTTAAAAGAAGAATTTTTTATCTTATTTCCGCCCTTACTACATGTAAAACGTGTTCGTAACATTCTTTGCAAGCTGATCCTGCAGGTGAGGGTAGTAAACATAGTCTGTGAGTATCTTTATCCTCTTACCGTCTGGTACGAACTGGAAACTGCCCTTGAAGTCTGTCACAGGTCCGTCTATCTTGAACTTCCCTGTGAAGTAGGTTCCGTTGTTTGAGAAGTTTCCATATCCTGTCCATGCAGCACACTGCATGTTGAAGGTTCCGTTCATAGGCGTTGCAAACACCGCACGTGTGAGGTTCTTGT
>ENA-UOOE01003430-UOOE01003430.1-fermentation-metagenome-genome-assembly--contig:-NODE-3430-length-10022-cov-9.187117_pt1 | contig 10022 bp, 11 predicted proteins | sample MGYA00245776_ERZ724021 | MGnify/ENA primary metagenome ERZ724021 (study PRJEB28704, sample SAMN03018321) | fermentation metagenome | biome: anthropogenic terrestrial biome; feature: soil; material...
GAGTAACCCATTAAATCGAAAAAAGCACCTACCGATTTTGATCGGCAAGTGCTTGGCATTGTAGTGACCCCGGAGGGGCTCGAACCCTCGACCCATTGATTAAGAGTCAATTGAAGTGTGTTTTAGTTAAAACTGTATATTTTGCTATAATACTGTTATTCTGCATTTTATTGGTATTAACAATGTTAATTACACTCGATAGTTTGGGTTATATTTAGATATTTTCCTACATTTGTTTACCCATTGTTTACCCAACTTTTGATTGATAATTGCATGAGACAGAATGGACTTACAACCAACAAAAAAACTGTTTTTAAGTATAAAAACAGAAATGTATCCGTAATATTGACAAGAAAATATCGGAAAGTGAGTGATGAAGTAGCACCGGTATTCTGGAGAATCACCTTTAATCGGAAGTTGAAACACATTTTCACCGGTTTCGAATTCTCAAGCGATGACTGGGATGATTTTGTAAACAGGGATTTAAGAAAGCACAGTGATTGCAAACAAACCCTCGATCGTTATTTACGATTAACCCTAATACCAGCAATCGATAGTCTTGCCGAGAAGAATATTTTTTCATTTGATGCATTGGATATGCTCATCAACAATTCTCCGGATTCAATAGGATTGAATGAAGCATTTCATCAAAAAATCGAGCTTTTAGAAAGTGAGTATAGAATTGGTAGTGCAGGAGTATATAAAGCAACCATCAAAGCATTGATGCGGTTCAAGCATTTCAAACAACTAAAAAATCGTACTGATAAAAATGCATTTATCGCACTCTGTAGGGAGAAGCGACATGTTACCATCGGGAAAGATGTCCTGGATATTGAGCATACAATCCGTTTTGAGGAGATCACCCCCGGGTTCCTGGTAGAATGCGAGAAGTTTTGGTTCGAGACAGAGATCTCTCCTGCCACGATGGGAATCTACATGAGGACATTGAGAGCGATCGTTAATAATAACAGGGGCGATAAACCATATATCGATGCTGAAAAGTACCCCTTTGGCGTGTCGAGGGGAAAATATGCTATTCCGGAGGGAGGCAGAAGAGAGATTGCTTTATCGATCGAGCAGATATGGAAGATTGAAGAATACCAGACTGAAAATGGGACGTTGGCCACCGCGCGTGACATATTCGTTTTCATGTTCTACTGCAATGGATTGAATTTCGGGGACCTCTGCCGGTTGAGGTATGAGAACATTGATGTGTCGAACAATGAAATCGTCTTTCAGCGAAAAAAGACACTGAGAAAAACAGCAAAGCCAACATTTATTTACGTGCCCATACTTCCTCCGATGATTGAAATCATCAACAGGCAAGGGAACAAAGATCAGAATGGATATATCTTCCCCTTCCTGAATGGCATTGAACCCACTGATAGCAATGAGCGAAAAATCATCAACGCGATGAGGCTCAATTTAGATCCCATCAACAATTCACTCAAACAGATAGCGAATGAGTTGGGGTTGGATCCGGAGCTATCGACCTCCTATACCCGGAATAGCTACATCACCCACCTCACTAGCGAATTACTTGTGAACCCCATCGTGGTTAGAAAGATGGTCGGCCACAGTACCAGGAAGGATGTCACTGCCGGCTATGTGAAGTTGACAGCTAAGAAGCGAAGAGAGATAAACATGCAGCTGTTAAATCCGGAGAAGAAATATACAGCGATTAATTCAGGCAGAGTGATTTAGTATTTTTTAGATAGTAAAATATCGCATTTTAATCTTTAAAGAGATATTATTGATATTTTTCGTTATTTATCTAAATATTTGTTAGTTTTGCATCTATAACCCTGGTACTGATGAGAAACGTTGGTTTCTACCAAAACTTTTGTGTTAATGAAACATTCGTAAATGAAAATAAAACAACCTTTATAATTTGAGGTTATATTATTGATATACAATACATATTATAATAGAATTAATAATTTATCAATTCAATATACGAATGTTATAAATCTGTTATTTACAAAAGTTGAATAACTATTGCGTAAAAAACATGTTGTGGGTAATTCTTAAAGAAACATAAGTACATGACAGACGATTTTGAAATATTCAATAATAAACGACCAGATAGGACATATATAAGTCCATCGATTGAACTGAAAAATCCATTGAATGAGGAGATTAGAAAAATACGTATAGTTTCAAAGGTGATTGACTCTCCTGAAGAGTACACTTTTGCAAAAATAAAGGGTGGGCTTGTAATTAGAGTTACATCTAAACAGAGAGAAGAACTTGTAGCAAAGTTTTTTGAAGATAATAGGGGTATTTTCGTTTTAACTTTTCAGAAATTCTCATTAAAAACAGGCAATCCATATCAGGCAAGTTTTTCTTTTATTGGGGACGAGATTAAAAAAATTGTTGACTTCATACATAGTATTATTGACCTGCCTTTAGATAATAAAACTTCAATAAAGATTGACGATAAAAAGTTAGAAGAAATCCTTTTATCAAAAGAGCAGACAAGGAGATTGTTTATGAAAAATGAGGAGATTCTAATTGAGTTTTTGAAGAATGATATTACAAAATCTGACATAGTAACTTTAGGTTATCGTAAAAAGCAATTATCCAATTTTGAGAAATTACTAAATGACCCAGAGTATTTTGATAAACTTAAATCGTTGTATAAAGTCACTAGTGATGAACGGTTGTGGCAATTATTCTTCGAAAAAAATACATGGATTTTTGGATACGGATTAGATTACATCTTTAACTCTCCATTGAAGGATAAGAAACTTGAACAAGTAGTATCTGGGTTTGATTTCAATTCATCTGGAAAACGAGTTGACGCCTTATTAAAAACTAAGGGATTCATCAATTCACTTTGTTTTGCTGAAATTAAAACGCCTAATTCACATTTGATTAAGAATACTAAAACCCCGTACAGAACTGAATGTTGGCAAATTTCAGATGAATTATCCGGAGCCGTTGCACAAATTCAAAAATCTGTTCAAAAATCTATCAAAAACATTTCGACAAAAACAGAGATAAAAGATGTTTCAGGAAATCTTACTGGAGAGGAACTGTTTATTTATCAGCCTAAATCTATCCTGATAATAGGAAATCTTCAACAATTCATTGGCGAATCTGGAATAAATGAGGATAAGTTTTCTTCATTTGAATTATTTCGACAGAATCTCAAATCTCCTGAGATAATCACATTTGATGAACTCTATGAAAGAGCAAAATATATAATAAAAAATACGGAATAAATAGAAGATACGGAATAAAGAACATACCCTACGACACGTAATATAAAGCAGTTGTAGTTCAGTGGTTTGCGAATGTTCTGCTCTGCTCCAACATACCACCTCGGTGGATACAAACGCAGCCCGAAAACCCAACCGTTTCATATTGCCATACGTTGTGGGCATGTTTACAGACTGTCCAGTGTGAACCGGAGAAGCCAATAGCCAAAAAGTGGAGGCAAAACGAAAAATTAAAGATAAAAACAATGAAAGAATTTAGAGTTCTAACAATTATTTTAATAACTGTTTTGGCTAATAGTTGCGCAATCCTTAAATCCCCTATAATCACAAAAAATGATTCGCTCGAAGGATATAAATACATATTCATTTCCCCAACGCAGAGTTTGACTTCAAGTACAGGAGGTGTGTATGGAGGAAATTATGGCGTTTACGGCTCAAATAGTAGTAAGAGTGTTAATCCAAGTGATGTTATTTCAGGGAAACTAACGAAGGAAGGGTTTATTAGATTGTCAGAGTTAAAACCTGATCTATTGGACGAAACCCTAATAGTGAACTATGGAGAAAGTGGCAGAAGAATTGTTGCCGGAGGTCTTGGGGGGTATACAATTGAAGTAACAATACAATTCATTTCGGCAAAATCAAATACATTAGTTTGTTCTTGCACAGCAGAAGGCCAAGGGGAAACCGAAGTAGATGATATTAGAAAAGCAATTAACCGTTGTTTATCAGCTCTATTTCCAAAATAAAAATATGCAGAATGTTACTCTTGTCTGTACTAAACATTCCGAAATCGGGAAATGTAATTCTGATGAATTGTATGAAATTCTCGAAAATATAAATCCTGAAGTGATTTTTGATGAACTGCCAAGCCATTATTTTGATATGTATTTTAGCGATTCGTTTGATTTATATTGTGCCAATAACATTTTGCACAATCGGCAACCACCAGAATTACCTCTCGAAGTAAAATGTATCAAAAAATACAAACAAAATAATAAGGTTAAAATTATACCTGTCGATATTGATGTAACACCAAAATTATCCAAACACCAAGACGAAATTTTATTTTTGTTTCGTACATTCTTCAAATATGAGGATTATAAAGAGTTGGATAAAGAGAAAGAAACTTTAATTGCACAGAAAGGTTTTCACTACCTCAATAGTGATATTTTTTTGGACTTTTTAGAGAGAAAGGAGGTCTTAGAAAAAAATATTATGGAATCTGAAATTGAAAAAGATAGACTACATAATATTTACATATTATTTCACGCAGAACAATGTGATAATCGAGAAAACGAAATGCTTCAAAATATTTACAATTACAGCAACGAAAATAAGTATAATCAAGCTGTATTTTTAATTGGGGCCGAACATAAAAAGTCAATAATGCAAAAAATAATAGTATTCGAAAAGCTATCAGGAATTAAATTGAATTGGTCGATTTATGGCAAGAAATAAAAAACTGCCGCTAAAACGCGCTATAGTTAATTGCCGATGCAGTGCTTGTTTCAAGGTTCCCGCTATTATTAAAGTTTGGTGTAACTTGATAAGGAAGTGCTTCGAAATCGGCAACTAACCATAACGCCAACGTTAGATATCTTTATTGAGATTGAGATAAATTAAAAAAGAGAGGATCACACAAAAGAATAGACCAAAAAGGAAGAGTTTGAAGTTGATGCCGGGAGAGGTGGTTATTTTATCTGTAAGTTGTTTGTTTTTATTGGTTAGTTTTTCGACAGTGAGCTGCAAGTTATGGTTTTGACGAGTGAGGATTTTGTTTTCGGTGGTTGTGGATTTGAGAAGTGTTTCAAACTCTTTTTTGGTTTCTTCGAGGGTGCCTTTGCTTACTATGAAACTTTCAGTTGAGATGGGTGGTTTGCCGGTCTGTGGATTCACGGGAGCGGATGTGTCGTAAGATATCAGGTGCGTTGAGGTCTCATTCCGCAGACGAAGGTTTTCATCGCTGAAGCGCTGTAAATCAGTTTGCAGGTTGACGATCCGGATTTCTTTTTTGAATAGACTATCATTGAGGTTCCAGATTGCAGTGCTGTCGGTTTTGGTGATGGTCTTTTCGGTGATGATATGTTTGGCTTTGCACCCCACCAGGAAAAGCAGTGCCATTAAGAGCAGCAGGAGTAAAGCAGCGGTTCTAAATGGTGAAGCGGCTACCGGTGCGATTGTAGGTGGTGAACTTTTAGGTGGTACACTTTTAAGTGATGAACCAACTGGTGCAGTTGTATGTTGAGCCTTTGATTTCATGATGCTTTTCGGATTGCTTCGAGGAATTTGTAATGATAGCCGGCGATGGTCCCGGCTCTATCGAGTCCGTTGACGATTCTACGGGCACCGAAAGGATCATCGCGGTGGGTATTGAAATAGTTTTCGAGCGAAAGACCGGTGAAGTCACCCCGGTTGGATTTACCCAGGATCATCCCCTCAACCAGGATTTGGGCAGAGATTTCAGGATCCAGCGTTAATTCAGGTTTCTCCAGGAGAGGCAAGCCCATTAATATTCCCATCCATTGGTAATTTTCATACCAGGTGAGCTGTACATCACCCCTACCGTAATAGATCTGATCCGGCCAGGTATAAATCTGGCCACTCAGTTTTACTTTTCTACCGTAAGATTTCCCCCTACCTTTTCCCCACTCTTCGATCGGCATCATAGTCCGTGCAGTTTCGTGATAGGATGTGGCCAGCATATAAGCGCGCCACCGATCATCGGTCACATCAAACTTGTCAAATGATGCCAGCTTATGAAAGATCCCTTCCCGTTGGCGGTTATTCAGTTTACCGTGGAAGAGCGATCGGTTGATTTCCTGAAAGAATAATTGCCGGTTCATGATGAGAAGTGATAAGTTTAATCTGTTGACGTTCAAGAAAAATCAGGTTGAGAAATGGATCACTTGTGTTTACGGTTATTCGCCAACCCGTTTGAATGTACCACGAGGTGGTACCCGGTTTTCACAATCTTCCACCATGCAGTAGTGATCATCCCCATCCTTGCGCCAGCGGATCTCACGCTCCACCGTTTTTTCGAGACCGGTAATCCGTCTGTGATCTTCCATGATCTGCAACTGGAGCAAGGCGATATCCTTTTTCAATTTCTCGTTGATGCCCTCTTTCTCTTTCAGCATCCTCAGCAATTCCTCTGAGTTGGACTTGTTGTAAGAGTTCATCTTCTCCATGTGTGCGACAGTGCGTTCCAGGAGTCCCATCATCTCGGTTGCGGCCAGGGCATCCTCCCGCTTGGCCGATGCTTCGGACTGTGAAGCTTCGCTTTGTTTAATCCGTCTGTTTTCCCTGCGGTTGATGATTGAAGAGATCAGTCCGCCGAATGCACCGCCACCGGCAAAAGATCCCAGGGTGAAGAGCCAATCAGATGGTATGTCGAGCAGTTCAAACATCAGATAGAGATGATGTAATTCACTAAAATCGGTAAAAAACCGCTCCATTGCGGAGCGGTTAATCAGGGAAAATCATCCGATTACTTAAGCAATTGTCTTTTGTCCAAGGTAAGCACTGGTAGCTACCAATGAACCATCCTTTGAGACAAAGCCCAGGTAAACCTCAACGTCGTCACCGGTCCAGTTAGCCGGTATCGTCAGCACGTCAGCCTCCGTGGAACGTTCAGCCCCGTTCGTTTTGAAGACAGCCTGACCTTTCGAGATGTTGAATGCCAGCGGCATTGCCATGTCCGCACCCAAGGCGTTGCTGACCCCACTGTTGTCGGTCCAGGCGAAAGAGATGCTACCTGAAGCAGCGGTTGCAGTAGCATCCTCAGCACCCAGAAGACTACCTTTGGAGACCAGCGCATTGGGATAATCCAACTCGAAGTCGGGGAACGTGCCCGTTACAGCGTTGCTGACATTGTAGGACATGGCGGCGTTGTAAGCCGACTGCTTGCTGGTGTAGGGTTTGAACCCCACGTTGAGATAAGCTACGATTGGCCGGAGGAAATCCAGGGCCACCGTGAATTTCGTCCGTTGGGTCACCTGACCCTCGGTACGAGGATTCTTCACACTTGCGGGAAGGCTTCGGATGTAGTCGATGCCTTTCCAGGACGCACCGACAACCGTTCCCACCTTGCCGGAGAATCCACCTAAAACACCTTTTTTAATAGTACCCATGATAGATTGAATTTAAAATGTTAAACATCCAGTTTTTCGAAGTTGATTCGGACTTGGTACGGGCTTGGTACGGTTTATATTCGGATTCAGTATCGATATGAGGCTGGTACCGATCTATTGAAATATGTCACCAAACCTGGTACTCTATCCGAAGCACTCCGGGAATAAAAATACAATGAGTAATGGATGAACAGTTAACTTAGTGAAGGATACGTTATTATGCATTGTTTTGCAATGTGTTGCCTTTTAGGCTTTCAGTGAAAATCTAACAATACTCTAACGATGCACTAATAAAATAGCACTAATAAAATCTAATGATTTATGCATTGTTCGGAAATATGGTGCGCGACGATTTGGCGCGACGCGACGGTACTGTTTTATCCGACGCTGAGGATCCAGCATAAAGTGTATTTTTCAAATATTTGAAGTGGGTATAACTATATGTTGGCAGTATAATAAGATTACTGTCGAAATATAGTCAGGGATTTAGTTCAGTAATTTGGATAAATAGAGGGAAGGAATAATATGAAAACTTAGCGATCAGCAAAGGGTGGCTTTGTAATCGGCAAGGTTTTCCGGTGAAATACGATTTCCGCGAATGCGGAATTGGAGATTTCATCGGAAACCCGGAGGGCTTGACCTTGCAAGATTACAGCAAAAGCCACCGTATCTTTGCGGGGTTTTCATTTATCGAATAATAAATATGTGCTAAGTATATATGCTTTACAAGATGGAGATATATTGATTATCATTTGATCTTCAATATTATTCGTTTTTTGATACAATATATCGCCTCGACAAATAGTTAATCCAATTCTGATAATTGTCATCAGGGCAATACTTCGTTAGAAGAGCAAAGAGATCTTCATATGTCAACGCAATAAATTTATTATCGCTATTCTTAAGCAAATCAATGTACTCCTTGCTTGTTTTTAAAAAATGAGTATTTCCTGATGGGAAGAGTGTCATGGATGTGAAATATTTGAATTTATCTTTATCCATCAGCAGGATGCTTTCACCAAGGATGTGGTTTCTCCAGATTTGCCGATATTTATCTGTTGGCAATATATTAATCGCATCGTCTTTATAGAGTCCACAACTATTTGTTACAGAAAAATATAATGAATCAAAATTGTGACTATCTTTATCTTGTTTAGAATCGGGAAGAAGTTTATAATCTCTTTCTGTGTACTTCACTTCAATTCCTATTATCCCTTTAGATCCATCGACCTTTGTGTATTCAATGTAAGCATCAAAAGAAGTTCCGTCGTTTAGATACTTTTTTCTCGGCTTTGGTGCATATTCAATCTTTACAGCATCAATAGATTCGAGATTTGTTTGTAAAATTTCCTCGAAAACTTTCTTACAAAAATTTTTGTCTTTATCCAACGGGATGAAAATATTAAAAGGAATATGTTCACTTCTCAACATGTTAGAATAAAGAGCTTTATTGTACTTTCGATATGCCCTAACAGCATCAAATACCCCAAATCCATCATAGAAGTTTTTCCCTTTTTCGCCATCACATTTTGTGAGATAATTACCATAGGTGTCATAAGGTAATTCAAGATAATTCAATCTGAAATCAGATTGATGTTGTCGAGCACGTTTCAGAAAACCAGTAGGATCAGTTCTATCATCCTTTGGATATTGTTTTCCATTTTCATTCATATCTCATATTATTAGACTGCGATGGGGTTAATTGTCATCACAGATTAACTGAATAAAAGATGCATCTACAGATTTTGTGTTAATTCTTTAATGAGTTGTTGTTTTTTTATTTTCTGAATTTCGGGAGCTTCTTGCTGTAAGAATTCAAGACCAGAAAAAAGGTTACCTTGTTTTCTGTTTTGCCTGGGTTCGACACTTTCAATTAATACTGCTTCAAGTAAGTCTCCAAGATTCTGAAAAGTTAAGTTATCTAACTTGATGTCAGTAATAAGATTTCCTTTATCGCTGATAGGATAAAAACCAAACCAGGAGAATCTATCCCAACGTCCACTTAACCGATCGATTGTATGAATTTTCAATCTTTTTCCCAGGGACTGTTCAATAGCTTGTCCCACATAGATAGTTTCACGACCGTCATGTAATAAGTAAATACCTACCTGTTCTTTAAAATTGACTTCTGAGGCACCCATCTGTTGTATACCTAAAAGATCAGGGTACGATTTCCAGTGTACAAGAGATCTGTTCCAATATATACCGAATGAATTAATGATTCTATAAACCTCCTTAGTAGTTTTCTCAGTTATTACCGTTTCAGATTCAACATCAGCATCATCCAATTGAGAGGAGTCATCCAAAAACTTTCTAAGTATATAAATACCTTTATCTACTCTTACGAAAATAGAATTTTTGTTGTCCGATTTTATATCTGTTGTAATGCTTGCACTTACGGTATCTTGCGGAGTAGCTCCAAGGGACTTTCTATACCCTCTTTCCGCGATTAACTCTGCAATATCAGTATAGTGAAGAGCTTTTTTTTCGTCTTCAAAAACTTTTATAATTGCATCTTTCCATTTTAATTGGGTCATGTATCTTATTATTAGGTTACTTCATTGAATGTAAAGACAAACGTTTGTGATGTGGCAGTAAAATGTGTTTAATCCACAAGTTTAGTAAATTTTATTGATAAACAAGCTAAATCATTTAGGATTTATATTCC
>ENA-UOOE01003434-UOOE01003434.1-fermentation-metagenome-genome-assembly--contig:-NODE-3434-length-10018-cov-41.038944_pt1 | contig 10018 bp, 11 predicted proteins | sample MGYA00245776_ERZ724021 | MGnify/ENA primary metagenome ERZ724021 (study PRJEB28704, sample SAMN03018321) | fermentation metagenome | biome: anthropogenic terrestrial biome; feature: soil...
AAAACGGTAAGCAGCCAACGAATGGGACATTAACGAACCGGTCGGAAAGACCGACCTATAAGACTCCTCCGAAAGCACCGACCACACATCATTCCAGTTATTCTGGAGGTGGTACAACACAGAGAGAACATTCTAGTGGTAGTACGTCCACTAGAAAATCCAGTGGAGACTCGGTAAACGGTAATAAGACTTCAGGTGGCTTTGATACACACAAAGCGTGGGGAACTGGTGGTCAGCAAACAATTATGGGCGGTGATCACGATTCCCATGATGATGACCAAGTTGGTACCATGGATTAAGCTTTTAAATACGAATTTATGGGTACAATCGAGTTAATCGGTTGTACCCTTTCTTTATAATATGGAGGTTTTGAATGAAATGGAAACGTATTGCCGCACTGGCTCTTTGTGCGGTAGTCTCTTTTACATCTTTTCCTTTTACCGCAAATGCCGATGGCAGCGGAAACATGAACAACGGTGGCGGCAGCGGCATGGGAAATGGAAGCGGCGGAAGCTACTGGAACGGTGATGACGGGGTTCGAGTAACGGTTGTCAGGGTCAACGACAATAAGCCTGTCTCAAGGCCGATCGATCTAACCAATTATGCTGAATCTAATGTTACCAACTCTTTTGTCCGTAAAAGTAAATTGCATTATCGTTGTGGATCAACTCTGCAAATAAATTATGGTAAATATGTTTACGTTAAGCCAGATAAAACTATGCCAAAGATTATATTGGAGAGCGGAAACACCAATATTAATGCAATTAAAAAGTACTTCTGTTCAAACTGGGTTATTAAGAAAATTGCGCAAGTTGTTGGTACCTCTTACTCAAAACTGACGGACGGTAAGTACAAGCTGCTGCTTGAACCTATCGCTTATTTTTATTTTGACGGCTATAAATACGCCATGACGGCAACGGAAGCGGCGCTGTACGATGAGGCCCTGTCTGGCGGCCTGCGGGCAGAAATGGTTTCCCTTACCCATCAGCAGCTGCCGCTTTCCATGTTTCTGGAGCATCCCGATTTAGGCTATCCTGCTTTTCACGGGAACAAACGGGGCCGGCAGTCCGACTCCACAATAATCAACCAGCTAGGCCTTGGTGTTGTAAAATTCAAAGACGACGGTTCCGGCGGCTCCAATAACACGGAATACCGCTGCAACACTGACGTTATCACTTCGGTATATTTAAGCTCGGACGATGAAATCAATCCGGATTCTCCCGCAAGTGTCACTTTCCATATTCTCGGCGGCTCGTACACAGTAAGCAATATTGTAATGCCTGCCGGTGAAAGCCAGCTTGTGTGGGTGAAGTGGCATACTCCAAGCACTCCGCAGACTGTAAGCATTGGCGTCTCGTCCACAAAAGGAATTCTGAGCGACGATACAATCTCGGCTAAGGTAGAGGCGCTTACCGAAAAGACACCGCCGGATCCAACCGCCACAGACCGCAACGACAGTTTTAAGCCTGTTTCCCCGCCAAACTATACGTCAGTGTCCGCTGGTTCATGGACGGTTTGGAGTGCTTACTGGGTTCCAAACTGGGTATGGGTATCAAACTTCGTATGGATTGCACGTCCCAGTTGGCAGTCTGGAGGCGAGTGGGTAGATGAAGGCCAGTGGGTTGATAAAGGCAAATGGAACTTCAACTGCAATTCGTATTCGGCTTCTCTATCTGCAAAAATGAATTTGCTGCCGGATGACAAAGACCCGACAGCAAATGGAAAGCAAATGAAATCCGGATATGGCGTAAAAATTGATGTCCCGGCCAATGTTGATGCCTCAGTAAGCTCTTGGGTAACCGGCGCGCAGACAGCTATTACTTATTTTCCAGAGTTCCAGTACAAAAAATACTGGCGTGTACTTGACCTCATTACAGGCGGACTGAATGCGGACTTTGCATTTAAGAAGAATCCGTATTCCACCTATGGCCGCCGGGTACACTTTACCCCGATCTGGTATCCGGACGGAACCTATACAGCGTATACCTACCTTGAAGATGTCTGGACTCCAGCTGGCATGCTGTCGGCCAACCTGACGGACAGCACACAGATAAGCGGCAACGTCTATGATGACTGGCACGTTGGACCGGAAATGGTGAAATGAAAAAAGTCGGACAAAATGTCCGACTTACTTTTTTGCGTTTTAACACAGAGCAGTGTGGCCCTATCAATGCGGTCTGAACAAAACAAGATCGAACCGTTGCACGACCATAAAGTCGTAGGAATAAATGCTATAATGCACAAAAAGGAATAAACAAGATGAGCACATCTAACAAGCAAATAGAAGAAAACAAAAGCGACGATAAACAGAATTTTTGTACAAAAGCAGAACACCAAAGCAAAACAAACGGCAAAAGCAATGAGCAAAATGACAAATTGACGCTCGCTCAATGTGATCTGTTGTGGACAAATGCGTATAAAGAAAAAACGTTGAATGCAACTATTTTTTCTCCCATGCCCATTTTTATTTTTCTTATCTTTATTAGCCATTATTATACACTTCCTGCACAAAATTGGTGGCTATATTCCAATTCGGTCGTGTTTGCCACTCTAAAATCAATTGCCTGCTATTTAGCTGATTTAAAGGAAAAGAAGTTATCCCTTATATTTTATTGATTGCAGGTTTAATTTACAACTATTATCCACTGCTTGAATCAATTTGTTGCAACCATGGGCAAAACGCGGGTGCTATTTTTCTTTTGACATTTTTAATGTCTATCGCGGTATTAATCTCATATCGATGCTTTTATTACTGAGTAATTCTGCATTAGAAAGGAGGGCTGTCAATGGGATATTATGCATCAGAAGTTACCTGTGTCTGTAAAAGCCGTAATGAAAAAGCTTTGTTTGATACAAGCTAACTTGCCATTTGCAAGAAAATACGAACAAAATTTTGATTAATTGGAGGAATAAACAATGTTTGAAGCTATTAAAAACAAAAAAGGAAAAATTCACTGTGCAGTGAAAAAAGCGATGAGTGTCTTCAGGGACACAAGCGGTGCGAACAGAACAACTGAAATTCTCGTGGGAATTGCAGTCGCAATTGTAATTGGCATGCTGCTTTTGTCGACAGCGACTGGTTATTTTTCAAGTACTTTCTGGCCGAGTATCACATCTAAAATCAGTGGTATCTTTTCATAATTCCGTGATTTTTCTTTTAGGCGCATTTACAGTCGGCCTTGTAACCGACTATTTTTTTTACTGTCACTTTCGCCCTATTTCATATCCGGCAACTACATTTCTAACGCTGCTTAACTGTGGCCTCCTGATAAAAACCTTTCACTGTCCGATACTGATTCTGAAAGGTTTGTTTTTTTCTCAGGCGCTGATAATTGCCGGATATTACGATGCTAAAAGCCATACGATTCCAAACTGGATTGTAATTTTAACTGCGGCGTCAGGATTAATTGATTTTCAGCCCGTACGTTCTGCAGTTGGCGCTTTCAGCGTATCTGTGCTGTTCTTTATAGTTTCATATATTACAAATGAAAAAGGAATTGGTGGAGGTGACGTAAAGCTTGCAGCCGCAACTGGATTTGTATTAGGCGCTGCAGCAAATACAATCGGTACTCTGACCGGAATTCTTCTCTTTTTAATCGTGTACCTCATCGCTTTTCGTAAAGGTAAAAGAAAGTCTTATGCAATGGCACCCTGGCTTGGTACAGGGTGCTTTTTTGCATATGTTTTTATTAATTAGGAGGTCTTTATTTTTCATGAAAAAGCTATTCAGAAACCGAACAGCTTTAGCTGCCGTCAGCATCGTTCTTGCTTTGGTTATCTGCTTTGCTGTAGCACCTGCGGTTAACGCTGCAAATAGCAGACAAACAGACGTTGTTCGTGTCGTGCAGCCTATATCAAAAGGTGCAAAAATAACAAAGTCTATGGTTCAAGCTACAAAGGAAGGCGGATATAATCTTCCATCTAACACTCTAAAATCTGCCGACCAGGCTATTGGCAAATATGCGCTTGCGGATCTCCAGCCTGGAGATAATATTCTGTCTACAAAGGTTAACAGTAAATCACCATACGGCGGCTTATCAACACTGGACGGCACTGAGCAGGCAGTATCAGTTACAATTAAGAGCTTTGCATCTGGATTGTCCGGTAAGCTGCAGCCTGGGGATATAATATCCTTCTATGTCGCCGATTATGGTGATATGAAAGCAACTCTTGCCCCGCCTGAATTGCAGTATGTACAGGTTATTACCACAACTAATAATAAAGGCGTTGATAGGTCAGATACCAACCAAACAGGCAAGAACGCCTCAAATTCCGATGATATGCCATCAACAATCACCGTCCTTGCAACACAGGCACAAGCTGTAAAACTTGTCGATTACGAGAAGAACGGTACTCTGCACGCTGCCTTAGCTTATCGCGGCACTGAGACTAATGCAGCAAAATTTATTAATGCTGAAAAGGAATATTTAGATTCACAGATGGCAAAGTCAAGCCAATCACAGTCTAATAATAGCGTAGAATCCGGAGGAACCAACAGTGGAAAATAAAATCATCGCTGTTTGGGGCAGCCCAGGAAGCGGCAAAACCATTACGGCCGTAAAGATTGCTAAAATGTTGTCTAAAATGAAAAAGAACACTTTGATTGTCGGCTGTGATACCGAATCACCTTTGCTGCCATTACTGATGCCGGCAAGAAAAAATGCGCCATCACTTGGTGATTTGTTAGCTTTGCCATCTATCACTGGCTTGACCGTATTGCAGCACTGCGTGCCATGCGATAAAAATGACAACCTCGCGGTTCTCAGTTATTGCAAAGGCGAAAATATACGCACATATCCTGAATACAGTCTTCAACGAGCGGGTGATTTTATTTCAATGCTTTACGAGACTGCAGATTTCATTGTCATTGACTGCACATCCCATATTACAATTGATATGCTTACGGCTACTGCATTAGAAAAAGCAGATGTAACGTTTAAAGTCGTTAACCCAACAATTAAAAGTATCAGTTATATTCAATCACAAAAGCCGCTTCTCCAGCCCAGCAAATTTCGTTATGCCAGCCAAATAAATATAATCAACAATATAATGCCAGACCAAGACGTTGCACCCGTTATTGACTTTCTTGGCAATAGTGCATATTGCCTGCCAAATGTACCAGCACTGACCAATCAGTTTGATTCCGGTAAATTGCTCGATACTGCATTTGGAAAAAATGCCAGAGATTACGCCTCCACTATGGAAAAAATGATAAGCGAGGCGGTCTTAAATGACTAATACAGGTGATATGTTCAACTCTGGTGTTAATCAACTTAAATACGCTGGCTTGCTTAGTAAAGTACAACATTATATGTCCGAACATTACGCGTCGCTGCTATCAGAAAGGGGCTCTGCAAGAAAGAAGGAAATGGAGCAGAGTTATATACGCCAGTATATCAGCAAACATCAATTTTCTGTTTCGGGGTACACAACCGACGAACTTGTCGCGGCGTTATATAACGAGATGGCCGAATATTCATTTCTCACGCCTTACCTTAACGGAGAAAATAACGACTGGGAAGAAATCAATATCAACCGGTGGGACGACGTGAAAATATCATACTGTGACGGCCGGATTGAACGCTCTAAAGAACAGTTTCTCTCCCCTCAGCACGCTACAGACGTAGTAAAACGGCTGCTGCGGCAATCTAATATAACATTTGATGAGGCACGGCCATGTGTCCGCGGGCATCTTAACAATAAGATCCGGATCACTGTGAATGGGCCCGGCGTCATTGACGATGACGTCGGTGTTCAAGCATCAATCAGGTATATTAACCCGAAAAGGCTCGGAAAAAAAGCCTTTATCGAAAGCGGCATGGCTACCGAAGAAATGCTTGATTTTTTATCGACAGTTTATCGGTATGGGATCTCAATTTGCCTTGCCGGACCAACCGGTTCAGGGAAGACCACAGTCATGGGCTGGATATTGTCCACGCTACCTGACTGGAAGCGCATTTACACAATTGAGAATACAACACGCGAAATAGATCTCACCAGGCGCGATGGTAATGGTGTTGTTCTTAATAACGTCCTGCATACGGTTACCCGTGACAGTGACGATCCGAAGCAATGTGTAACAGAGCAAATGCTCTTGGAACAAGGCTTAACATTTAACCCTGATTATATCTGCATGGCAGAGATGAAGGGCAGTGAAGCATTTGAAACACAGGAGGCTGCACGAACTGGCCATGCTGTTATTACTACAGTCCACGCAAAAAACTGCGCTGAAATTTATGACCGTATCCTTGATTTGTGCAGCCTAAAAGGAAACCTCAGCGGAGAACTGCTGAAAGTATCTATCGCAAAAGCATTTCCTATTACTTTCATTGTAAGGAAAATGGAAGATAACGTCCGGAGGATTGTAGAAATCTGTGAGTGTATCCCTAATAAAGACGAAACATACAAGCTAAACACACTCTATAGATTTCGCACTCTTCAAAACGCTGAAAAAAACGGAAAAACAGTTGTTAACGGCCGCTTTGAAAAAGTCGCCGTTATCTCGGAAAAGCTGCAGCAGGAACTCCGCGATAACGGCATTCTGGAAAATACACTGAAAAAGTTGATTGGAGATGAGAAAAAATAATGACACTTTACTTAGTCGCTTTTATTTTGATCATGTTCGGCATTTTATATTTGCTGCATATTTCACCGGTAAACATGCTTAGTTCTGCGTTTAGGTCAATGCCAAAGCACCGGAAAAACATGCGCGAAAAAATCAATAATAGCCTGCACCCCAAGAAAGCACATGGTGTCCATGCGATTATACAGGAGTCAAGAATAATACTTCAGTCCACTAATCAGTCCAATCGATTTTCGTCGATTTGCCTTGCATCTATCATGCTGATGGTCGTTGGCATTCTAATTGCAAGCCTCTTGAATAATATAATTCTCATGCCAGTATTAGCTGTAGGATTTGCCCTTATCCCGTTCCTTTATATCTTGCTTTCTGCATTCGGGTACCATCGCCGGTTAAACAGGGAACTCGAAACGTCACTGTCACTAATCACGATGCAATATATACAGTCAGAAAACATTGTTAAAGCTGTAAAGGACAATATCGAATATTTTCACTCACCGGTAAAGGGGATTTTCCAAAAGTTTCTCGCGCAAGTAACCTTAATCAACTCAAATGTCAACCAGGAACTTATGAACATCAGAGGCAGCATCAACAATGATGTCTGGCGCGAATGGATTGATGCGGTAATTTCCTGCCAAAGTAACCGTAACCTTAAAAGCACATTAATGCCTATAGTAGATAAGTTTTCGGATATGCGTATCGTATCCAGTGAAGTAAACCTGGAACTGTACGGCCCTTTCAAAGAATTTGTCTTTACAGCTCTTTTCCTTTTGCTTGAGCCAGTTTTTCTCTGGACTCAAAATAAAGATTGGTACAGTATCCTTATGAATACATTAGCAGGCAAAATCATTCTTGCAGCCGATGCCATTATCTTCTTTATCTGTCTGGTACGCGTAATTAAGTTGACGCGGCCGCTTGAATATCAGAGGTGATTATTATTTTATTTATAGTATTTTTGCTGCTTGCCTTTGGTATTTACATGCTTTTGTGCAGCGCAATGCATTTACCGTCTTTAGACCATACATTTTCTTTGCTACATGTCACACAGAATACAAATAGTGGAAAAAAAGAAAAAGCATTCGATTCGTTTGTGCTTAGTCTTGCCACGCGGGTTTCAAGGTTTATTCACTTGAATCCAGACAAAAGAGAAACGATGGTGGCTGTACTTAGGTCAGCTGGTATGGATATGACACCGGAGACATATTACGCAAAAGTTATTGTGCAATTTCTTCTCAAACTCATTCCAGCAATAATTTTTTGCTTCTTCAGTCCTATCGCTGCGGCCGTATTTCTGTTTTGGGCTATCTGGAAACTGTTTGATGACCTAAAGGAAGCCAAACAGCGAATGAATAGTAAAATACAGAAAATTGAAGCTGAACTGCCGCGCTTTGTATCGGACATTTCAGAAGAGCTTAAAACAGACCGCAATGTTGTCAGAATCTTATCAAGCTATCTTCCAAACGCCGGGAAAGAGTTAAAGGAGGAGCTTGAGATAACTGTTGCAGACATGAAAAGCGGGCCGCAGGAACGCGCTCTTACAAGGCTTGAAACAAGAGTCGGCAGTTTTCAACTCAGCCAGGTATCGCGCGGCCTACAGGCAGTGCTGCATGGCGACGACTGCACGATGTATTTTCAAATGCTTGAGTATGATTTCAGAAATTCAGGCATTCAGAATTTGCGCATGGCAGCAAAGAAACTCCCTGATAAAGTGCGGGCTCCGTCTGTTGTTGTCATGGTCTGCGCAGCGTTGACACTGTTTACTGTTATTATTATCGATTTGTTTGGAAAAGCTGCTGCATTTATTTAACAAAAAGAGGTGAGTCCATGAAAATATTACAGTCAAAACGCGGCGAAGTTGTCATCAGCTCAGCTGTTTTTCTGCTTTTGGCCGTGCTGGTGATTGCTTCTGTCTTTTATATTTTTCCCTGCCTTACGGCAAAACAGCAGCTTAATACATATGCGTCGGAATTGTGCAGGACAGCAGAAGTTTCCGGCTGTGTTGGAGAGGCGACAGATGGGCGTGCCAAGGAGTTAACAGCAAATACCGGATTGTCACCGAAAATCACATGGTCTCAGATAGGAAAGATACAGGAAGGCAATGCAATAACAGTGACCTGCACAATTACAAAAGAAGCAGGATTGTGGGGCGGGCTTGGCAGTTTTCCTGTCACTCTGCATGGAACTGCTTCCGGAAAAAGTGAGGTGTACTGGAAATAAAGAAGATATTAAAAAGCAGAAAAGGCAGTTTTTATATCAGTACGATTTTTATTATTTTTGCGCTCCTTGTTTTTTCTGGTGTCCTTTATGAATATGCCCGCCTGCAAATAATTGCGCAGGGAGTGCGGGATGCCGTCCAGTCGTCTATAACGGAAACCTGTGAAGACAATTACGCTAACATTTACAACGGTGTCAGAGAAGGCTATTCAGGCGGGTATCGTGCTGAAAAATCCGGAATATGGACAGAAAGCCTTGATGCCGGCGACATTTATAGAAGAATTGATAAACGCCTGAAAACACATGATGAAGGAGGTGAACATATAAAATATTCCAATGGGGCTGAAGAATATGCTCTTTCAGGGCTGCAGGCAGAAATTACTAATACACCATTTGCTCCAAGTAAGCAGAATGCAAAGCAAATGACCTGCTTAGCAGAAATTGATCTGAAAGTTCCGTTGTCTTTCGGCTGGCAAAGCCTGCCGCCAATGAAAACTCACCTATCGATAAAAGGAGGTTATACACCGAAATTCTGAAGTCGGACATTTTGTCCGACTTGTTCTAATTTAATTCACTTTTTAACTGGAAGGGAAACATATGAAATCAGAAAAGAAAGTAAAATCCCATTTTCTTACGGTCGGTATCCTTCTGGTGCTTGCAATACTGCTGCTTACGTTAAACGCAGGTGCAGTAGGCAGAAAAGGTAGCAGCAGTAATGTCAATGTAAATCCCATCTCTGCTGAAAAAAAAGCGCTTTCGCAAGATATCAGTAACATCAATCCGATTCAAAGTAAGAAAATCATTTCGGCTCCACCGAATTCGAAAATTTCAGATGATACAGACAGCTCAAATGATATGTCTGGTATATCACAAAGTTCAAGAGAAACTACAGGCCAAACTGGTAGGCAAGCCCAAGTTACGCAGGGTTCACCTGTATCAGGTAAAAGTTATTCAAATACATATAGTGCATCTGCAACGACAACACCGAAAAAATATAGTACAGCCGGAAACCAAAAGTCTTCTTCGTTATCCGGTAGTGCACATAAGTCGAAACAGTCGAATAAGACTGCACAACCAAAACCAATTAAAAAGATAATCCCAATCAGCGGATTAAGTATCAGCCGCAGCAGCCTCTCACTTAAAAAAGGCCAGACGGCGCAGCTGGCTGCTTCTGTTTCCCCTGCTGACACAACGCAGGACAAGGCAATCAGCTGGACAAGTTCG
>ENA-UOOE01003435-UOOE01003435.1-fermentation-metagenome-genome-assembly--contig:-NODE-3435-length-10018-cov-21.992573_pt1 | contig 10018 bp, 7 predicted proteins | sample MGYA00245776_ERZ724021 | MGnify/ENA primary metagenome ERZ724021 (study PRJEB28704, sample SAMN03018321) | fermentation metagenome | biome: anthropogenic terrestrial biome; feature: soil; material...
ACGAAAACGATTTTATTTTCATCGGCGGAAGTTCGTTCATTGTAGCAGATGCACTGCCGTTGTTTAAATAATTACCAGATCAACACAATCCTGAAATTGTAGTTTTGCGGTGCATCTGGATCGTTTTCCAATTGCGAATCTTTTATAAAGAAAGCAACCGTACTTTTACTGTTATCTTTATATTGAACGTCATAACTGATGGTTTCAGTAAAATAAATTGGTTTACCCTCTGTATCATTACCACCAAAATATGTATTTACAAAAGGAAGGGGTTTTTGTACTTCGTCTACTCCTTGCTGGCCCAAAAATATATAACCCAAAACAGCACCTTCTTCATAAATGGATTTGGTTAATTCAGGTAAATCATATATAGCCTCATATTGGCTCATGGATGCATTCCATACCCAATGGTCCTTATCAACTGCAATATTCTTTATCTTCCATTGACCGTTAAGCGATTCGTCTATCATTTTCTGAATTTCATAATCTTTTAAATAGTCGTCATTACTGCATGAAGTCCCCATAAAAATCATTCCTGATAATAAAAATCCTGCAAGGAGAGAAGTAAAAAAATTTCTTTTCATAAGTGTAAGCATTAAGAGTTTTTTCTTGATTCATTGACTGAAAAAAACTGCACTCGTTTAACTGTTAAAACGTATTTTTTTAAATCAATTGTTTATTTGCTTCAAAAATAAGCAAAAAAGTCCTTATTCAGGACTTTTTACAGAAAAAAACAGGATAAAGTGTCTTTTATTTGATTGTTTGTCCGATGGGGCCATTTAATAATTCCGATAAGTCCATGTTGTTAAATTGATTAAAAATTTTATAAAGATATTTATTTAACACCGTAACACCCATTTAGTTTTGTAAAAAAAAGAATCTATGGAAAAAATCAACAATACGTCTTGACAGGGCTATTTTGGAATTTTCATCCGGCTATCTTTCGGATAATACAGTTTGAGATAAGAAAATAAACTTGTATTTTTGTGTGAAACTCTTTTAAGAATGAAACAATATTTAGATTTACTTCAGCGCGTGCTGGATGAAGGCGTGCGGAAAGAAGACCGTACTGGAACGGGTACCATCAGCATTTTCGGGCACCAGAGCCGGTTCCGGATGAGCGACGGATTTCCCGTCCTCACTACCAAGAAACTTCACTTGAAATCGATTATACATGAATTGTTATGGTTCCTTAACGGGGATACCAACGTAAAATACCTGAACGACAACGGCGTGCGTATATGGAACGAATGGGCGGACGAGGATGGGAATCTCGGACATATATACGGTTACCAGTGGCGTTCGTGGCCGGACTACAACGGGGAACATATCGATCAAATAACTCAGGTAGTCAACACCATTAAAAATAACCCTGATTCTCGCCGCATCATTGTAAGTTCGTGGAACGTGGCCGATATTCCCAACATGAACCTTCCGCCCTGTCACGCCTTCTTCCAGTTCTATGTAGCCGATGGAAAACTGAGCCTGCAACTCTATCAGCGCAGCGCCGATATTTTTCTGGGTGTACCCTTTAACATTGCGTCCTATGCGTTGCTGTTGAAAATGATGGCACAGGTTACCGGGCTGGATGAGGGTGATTTTATCCACACCTTCGGCGATGCCCATATCTACCTTAACCACCTGGAACAGGTAAAGCTGCAACTTTCTCGCGAACCGCGTCCGTTACCCGAGATGAAGATCAATCCCGATGTGAAGGATATTTTCAGTTTCCGTTTCGACGATTTTGAACTGGTAAATTACGATCCGCATCCACATATAAAAGGTGAAGTAGCCGTATGACAGACACTCCTCAAACCATTGCCATCATCGTCGCTCTCGATGAACAAAATGCCATTGGTAGCAACGGCGATCTGCTCTGCCATCTACCCAGCGACCTGAAGCACTTTAAAAAGATCACCACCGGATACGCTGTGATCATGGGCCGGAAAACCTATGAATCTTTACCCAAAGGAGCATTACCCAACCGTACCAATATCGTGATTACCTCCGGTGAACCGGAGAACTACCCCGGTTGCACGGTTGTTCGCTCTGTCGAAGAGGCGCTTTCTCGTTGCAGCAATCAGGGAAAAGCATTCATCATAGGTGGCGGGAAATTGTATCGATCCACGCTTCACCTGGCGACCCAACTCTACCTTACACGCATCCATCACACCTTTGACGATGCGGATACTTTTTTTCCAGAAATCCCTTTTACAGAATGGAAACTCGTTGAAAAAGAATCGCACGAGACCGACGATAAACATCCATATGCATATACATTTTTAAACTATAACAAAAAATAGTCATGCAACGATGGGCAAAGAAGCATGGAAAAGATTCTTAGCGGGTGATGAAAGATCTTTCGAAGCACTTTACAATACCTACTTCCCGGAGCTTTTCGCCTATGCGTTGAAAATAGGATTCAACGAAGAAACATGCAAGGATGCGATACACGACGTCTTTTTCAAACTTTATGCATCAAAAAACAAATTGCGGCATATTCAGAACATTGAATTCTATTTGCTCGGCAGCGTAAAAAATCGGCTATTCGACATTCACACCATAGAACACAAAATACACGAAATCAACTATCTGGACTTCTTTATTGAGAATGAGAAAAACATCATTGAACAAATAATTGATGAAGAAAGGCAACTCCAGTTACAAAAAAAACTGTCACACCTGCTTCAAACTCTACCTCCCAGGCAACGGAAAATAATCAACTATCATTATCAACTTAACCTGAATTATGCAGAAATAGGCGAAATTCTCAATCTCTCTCCCGATGCCGTAAAAAAAACATTGTACAGGGCACTCAAAAAAATGAAAGATAATTCCAGACCCCATTCGTTATCATCTCTTATATATTTATTCACAATATTTGGTTAATATTCCTTAAATACGTCCTTTGGTCCACATTTTCCAGTCTTTGATAAAAAAGAGTGTGAATGAAGCAAAACATACACGATAAAAATTTTTTGTGTGATGATCTTTTCATATACTGGAGGACTCATCCTACCAAAGAGTTGACAGCTTTCTGGAGCAAATTTATCAGAGAGAACGAACACCTCAGGGAACCGTTTCAGGAAGCCATTTCCGAATTCGACAAAATACGACAGGGACAATGTACATACCGGCTTGAAAAAAAAACTGTGTACCGGGAACTGCAAGGAAGACTTGGGCAGGCAAGGAGGAGAAGACTGCGGATTCTGTATGCATCATCTGTTGCTGCCATTTTATTTTTGGTTTTGATTACGGTACTTTATACAACCCGCCGGGAAGAAATCGTACCCGGCAAGCAAATGGCATTCATTGGAGAGGTGATGAACCGGGACAAAGTACAGTTATTCACAGAACATCAAGTGGTTGACTTGGAAAATAACGCCACAGTTCAATTCTCAGACAAGGAAAAGGCCCTGATCAGGGATTCTATCTCCCAAAAGGAAATTGATTTAAAAAACAACCGGAAAAACAGACTTATTGTCCCTTTCGGAAAAAAATCTTCGATCCTTCTTTCCGATGGATCAACCGTATATGTAAACTCCGGTACCGAATTGGAATTTCCTTCTGCTTTTTCCAGCGAGGCTCGGGAAATTAGTGTAAAAGGTGAAATCTTTATTGAAGTGACAAAGCAAGACCATCCATTCATCATTCACACGCCTCAATCCCAGATAACCGTTTACGGAACTTCGTTCAACGTATCTTCCTATACCGATGACCCAAGTGAATCGGTGGTGCTGGTGAACGGATCTGTGGAAGTAAAGAGCGCGGGCAACTCTTTGATGCTGAAACCTAACCAAAAAGCTGAAATTAGTAACGGAAGTATCCAGCAACAACAGGTGGATGTTATGGAATATACCAGTTGGAAAAACGGATATATGTTGTTGAACAAAACCTCATTGACCAATGTACTCAAAAAAATCGGAAGATACTATAACATCGAATTTAATTACGATGCAGGGCTAAAACTGCACAATCAAACCTGTTCGGGGAAATTATTCCTGTCCGATAATTTTGAAGATGTGTTGCAATCATTTTCAAAAATGACCTTTCTGAATTACAACGTACTGAATGAAAGGGTTATATACATAAGTAAACCCTAAAAAACGTAAATTTAATTTACATGTATCATTTAAAACAAAAAGCCTATGATAACAATCCCAAAAGAAAACTAAAAAGCCGAATAATGCGGTAACATTATCCGGCCAAAATGTAAGTGAATCATAATCTATTTGGTAACAAATTAAAATTCAATGACAAAGATATGCAAGAAAATAATAACCGTGCACATTTTACCACGAAAAAAACCGAAAAGTTTTTTACAATCATGAAAATTTATTTTTTGATAGCTTTACTCTGTATTTTTTCAATCTCGGCAGAAAACACCTATTCCCAATCAAAAACAGTGAATGCCGAATTAAAGAACGTCACGCTGAGGGAGGCATTACAAGAAATTGAAAAAAACAGCGATTACCTGTTCCTGATGATGGATAATACCGAGGCGGCATTGTCTACCAGTATTGATTGTAACTTTATCAACAAATCCATTACGGAAATATTGGATTTTCTCCTGAAGAAAACAGAACTTACCTACTCGATAGTCAACCGTCAAATCACGATTTCACGAAAACCGTTAGCCGAGGAGGGTAAAAAAGTAATCATCACCACAACGGAAGTCATGCAACAAACCGGAAAGACAATCACTGGAAGAGTGATCGACGCCAAAGGAGAAGCCATCATCGGAGCCAATATCATTGAAGTTGGCACCTCTTCCAATGGGACCATCACCGACTTCGACGGACGGTTTACTTTCAGGGTAGCCGACGATGCGTCCATTCATGTTTCCTATATTGGTTATATGAGTCAGACAATCAGCACCGCAGGAAGAACCCATTTCAACATTACCCTGTTGGAAGATACGCAATCACTGGAAGAACTAGTAGTGGTGGGGTATGGGGTTCAGACAAAAGCCAATTTAACAGGAGCTGTCTCCACCGTGGATGTCAGCAAAACGCTGGAGGCACGTCCTTATTCCGACATCTCGAAAGCCCTGCAGGGAGCAGTCCCGGGCTTATCCGTTATCAGCAACAGTGGCAAGCTGGGGGCGCAACCCTCCGTAACCATACGTGGTTTGGGGACATTAAGCAATGATGCCACAAGTAAACCCCTGATCATTGTTGATGGCGTTCCCATGGACGATCTCTCCCTTCTGAATACGGAGGATATTGAAAACATATCTGTCCTGAAAGATGCTGCCTCTACTTCAATCTACGGGACCAGAGCCGCTTTCGGAGTGATACTTATCACTACCAAATCGGCACGGCAGGTGGATCGGGTATCTATAAACTATACCAACAATTTTGCTTGGGATACCCCCACCATATTACCTGACTACCCCGATGTCCCTTCTCAATTGAAAGCACTGATTGCCGCTAATGAACGCGCAGGATTGGCCAATGAACTGTTTGGCATGTATCTCGATGAGATGCTTCCATATGCTGAAAAATGGAGAGACGAACATAACGGCAAAAAAGCCAATTACCGGGAAATGGTGTTGGGTGATAAGAATGCACTTACAGACAGTTCAAAACCTCTCGGCGATTTCATTCTGAACAACAACGGCGTGGGCATGTATTTTGCAGACTGGGATGTAGTGAACATTATGTTCCGAAACTGGAAACCGTCACAGAGCCATAACCTCTCCCTGCAGGGGACAAGTGGAAAAACGTCCTACTACATGTCGGTAGGATACAACCACGAAGAAGGTGTCATGACATATTTCCCCGAAAAAATGGACAAGTGGACAGCTATGTTGAACGTAACAACCGATGTGAAAGATTGGTTACAGATCGGAGCCCGGTTCAATTACAGCAATAAAGATTTTATTGGACCTGCCACACGCAGAACGACCTATCAGTACATGTGGCGCTGGGGAAGTTTCTTCGGCCCTTATGGGACTTATCAGGGTAACGACTTCCGTAACGACATTGCTTACCGTAAGCAAGCGGGCGACTGGACCGATAATAATAGTTTCATACGTATGGGAACTTTTGCAAAGGCAATTCTGGCAAAAGGATTAACCCTAAATGCCGACTATACCTATAACGTGAATAACTATACCTATAAAGCGGCCTACATACCTTTGGGTGGATGGAATTCCTGGGGAGGAGCCATCGAAAAGACAACGTTGTATACCAGTAGCTCCTGGCTGGAACAACAATCCGATCAGGACAAGACCTTTGCACTGAATATCTATGGTAATTATGAATTTTCTTTACCCTATCGCCACCATTTCAATCTTATGTTGGGAGGAAATGCGGAAGGAAATACATACTTCAACCATTATTCTGAAAGAAATGACCTGCTAGACTATAATCTGCCGGAATTTGACCTGGCCACAGGCAGCCAGTACGTTGACGGGGCACATTCGCATTGGGCTACAGCCGGATACTTTGGCCGCTTGAACTACAACTATGACGGAAAGTGGCTGCTCGAGTTAAACGGACGTTATGATGGCTCCTCCCGGTTTCCGGTTAACGACCGCTGGGCTTTTTTCAAATCGGCATCAGCCGGATACAGGATCAGCGAAGAGGCTTTCTTCGATCCTTTAAAAGAATCGATCAATAATCTCAAGTTAAGAGCCTCATACGGAGAAATCGGCAATCAGGCAGTAGGTAGCAACATGTACCTTTCCACACTGACAAAACGCGATGCATCCAACAAGCCTGCTGATGACGTAAAGTGGTTAACTGATGAAGGTGTGCCTGTTGTTGCATACAATATGCCCAAACTGGTTTCCTCCACATTAAAATGGGAGCGTATACAAACGCTCGATTTTGGTGCCGACTTAGGGCTCTTTAACAACGAACTGAATTTCACATTCGATTGGTATCAACGTACAACGAAAGACATGCTCGCACCAGGCCAAACAATGCCACAGGTACTCGGAGCCACTGCACCCTATGTCAACGCAGGAACTCTTCGCACACGTGGATGGGAATTGACGATTGACTGGCGCCACCGCTTCAACGATGTATTGCTATATACCAATGCTAATGTGGGAGATTTTGTCACAGACATTGTGAAATGGGACAATGAAACCAAATTATTAAACCAGAATTACAGTGGTAAAAGGTATGGCGACATCTGGGGATTCGAGACAGATCGTTTTTTTACAGAGGAAGATTTTAATGCAGACGGCACCTATAAGACAGGGATTGCCTCTCAAGTCGGATTACAACAAGGAACATTTGTATTTGGCCCCGGTGACATCAAGTTCAAGGATTTAGATGGAAACGAAATTATTGACGGTGGAAAAGGAACTGCCGATGACCACGGCGATCTGAAAGTGATTGGCAACACCACTCCGCGTTACCAGTACAGTTTTCGCTTGGGTGCTGAATGGAGAGGATTCGATGTGGATATGTTTTTCCAGGGAGTTGGAAAACGCTCGGTGTGGACACAGAGTGCATTTGTCATGCCGATGATGCGAGGTGCTGACGCCATTTATGAAAACCAGACAAATTACTGGACGGAAGAAAATCCCGATTTCAAAGCCGATTTCCCGAAATTATTCCCGGGTAATGCCGGAAGAGGTACGATTGCTGTTCTGGAATTAGGGAACCATAATTTTTACCCTCAGACTAAATATATTGTGAACATGGCCTATCTGCGTTTCAAGAACCTAACACTAGGTTACACGCTTCCTACCGATATGGCATCGAGAATATATATGCAAAGAGCCAGGATCTATTTCAGTGCAAATAACCTGATGGAGCTGATTAACAAGAGTAACGCGCCCGTCGATCCCGAAGTCAATGACAAAGAAGAAGGTGTAAGTCTGGGTAATGCGACCTGGGGACGTATAGACCCCATGTACAGGACAATATCATTTGGTGTTCAGCTCACATTCTAAACTGTTGTATTCATTATAAAAAAACAGAAATATGAAGAAAAAAAATATAATATACATCGTTGCTGCAATCTTGGCCTTCTCTTCTTGTAACGACTTTCTGGACAAAAGCCCGTTGGATACTTTTACCAACGATAACTTCTGGACAAATGAAAGTAATGTAACCGGTTACGCCAATACCTTCTACCAGGATTTCCTAGGGTATGGGAATGCCGGAGGCTCGGGTCTCTTTTATTTTCGGACCCTTTCCGATGACCAGGCAGGCGGAAGTTTTGCCGACTGGACATTTCAAAACGTGCCGGCCAGCAGCACCAACTGGCGGGATGGATGGATTGAAATCCGACGGGCCAATATCCTACTTGAGAATGTGGACAAAGTGAATATGAGCGATGAAGCTAAAAATCACTGGAGAGGCGTTGGTCGGTTAATGAGAGCCTGGCATTATTACCAGCTTGTACGCGCCTATGGGGATGTCCCCTGGGTGGATAAATCATTGGACATCACAGACGAAGGGTATTTATACGGTGTCCGGGAAAATCGGGATGCAGTGATGGATCACGTGTTGGAAGATTTAAATTTCGCTTGCAACAATATGAACGATAATAATTCCAAAATAAAATTGAATAAAAATGTCGCCAACGCCATGAAAGCCGAAATCACGCTTTTCGAAGGCAGTTTCCGTAAATACCGTAAAGCAGAAGATGGTCAGTCTGCCCCCGATATGGCGGGCGCAGGCAAATTCTTCACGGAAACGAAAACCGCAGCCGCATTCCTGATGGGCAAAAATTTCACGTTAAGTCCTACTTACCAGGGGAATTACAATTCCGTTAATCTGGCTGACAATCCTGAAATGATTTTTTACAAAGCCTACAAACAAAATGTGCTGCATCACTCCCTGATTGCCTATATCAGCTCATCAACCCAAATAAGCGGCATGAGCAAGAATGCATTCGAATCTTATCTTTTCACCGACGGTAAACCATTGTCACTGACATCTCTGGATAAATCGGATGCCGCAGTAATGAAGATAGGGACTAAAACTGTAGGAGGAAATGTAGTTCCCGATACGGTAATGTCCATTAAAAAGATATTGGATATGCGTGATAAGCGGCTCAGTCAAACCATCGACACGGCACTATGCTATGTGGGACGGGGATTCACCCGGTTTGGAACCGGCATTTCAATGACGTCATCCACAGGATACGGGGTAAACAAATATGACAACAAAAGTCTGGATAATATGTACAGGAACCAAACCAGTGCTAATTTTACCCACGCTCCTATATTCTGGTTATCTGTTGTATATTTACAATATGCGGAAGCTTGTGCAGAGTTAGGTTCAATCACCCAAGACGATCTGAACAAATCAATCAACAAGCTGAGATCCAGGGCCGGCATTCCTCCGTTAAACGTAAATGTAGGTTATTCTGATCCAGCCAATAACATGGACGTAAGTGATCTCATTTGGGAAATTCGCCGTGAACGCCGTAACGAATTGATGTTTGATAACTGGACCCGCTACTGGGATCTGATCAGATGGCATCAACTTGATAAGCTGGATTCGTCTTTATATCCGGATATACTTCTGGGTGCCAACATTGTGAATGACCCCTATAACCATGTTGTAGACAGAACGGGTGACTATATTGACGGGACCAAGGGAAAGAAACGACAATTCAATCAGAAACACTATTGGTATCCCATACCATCAGATCAAATCTCTTTGAATCCTCAACTGGTACAGAATCCAGGATGGAAATAATTAGTTGAGTATTTCTTGCTTTATAAGGGTTGCCCAAAAGTTCATTTCTTCTTCTTTTGCATCATTGAATTGCATAAAGACAAAGACGGATGAACAACTTTTGGACAACCCTTTTTCAAGGAAAGTTTGTAGTTTTCCATTACTTTACAAGGTACTTTTAAAAGATTGAAGTTATTCAATCATTTTTTCTAATTTTGTAAAAATTGAAAAAAATATACTGAGCATCCGATGAAGAAATATGTTTTTTTAGCGTTGATTCTGGCCATGTCCTATTCTTCTTTTTCCCAAAATCTTCAGGAGGATTCCCTGAAATTCAGACTTAACGGGTCGTTGACCAACATTTA
>ENA-UOOE01003437-UOOE01003437.1-fermentation-metagenome-genome-assembly--contig:-NODE-3437-length-10009-cov-4.828813_pt1 | contig 10009 bp, 12 predicted proteins | sample MGYA00245776_ERZ724021 | MGnify/ENA primary metagenome ERZ724021 (study PRJEB28704, sample SAMN03018321) | fermentation metagenome | biome: anthropogenic terrestrial biome; feature: soil; material...
ACTGGAGTTCAGACGTGTGCTCTTCCGATCTCTCTTGAATTTTTGCTATATTCATTTATTCACCACAGTAACATTTATTTGTCTCATTAATATTATAAAGGTATATAACAAAAGATAATAAGGACAACTTTTTATGTCAAGATATAGTTGTAAATATTATAGTGGTTGTGGCAGATTCGGACAAGGAAAAGGAGTAATAGTTATAATAATACTTTTATTATTATGTTGTGGATGCGGATGCGGATATTAAGACTGTGTTTGCTAAAATAGATTATCCAAGGGAAATGAAATTCTTCGTTTCCCTTGGATATGTATTTTTAAAATGGGATATATTCCAAGTGGCTTTGCCACTTGGATGTGACTTTATGGCGGTACCGACCTTATCCTGCCTTAAAAAATAAACACTAAAACTTTCGTTTGTTTTATCCAATTTATTGAAGATACTTTGCACTTCATAACACAGCTGCTGGTATTAGGCCAATTTGTTATGGTGTTAGTTTTTATCAGCTCAAATCCCAATACAAATCTATTCATATTATTGCGTAGATCTATATTATTTTTACTATTATAAATCACAATAAAGCAGTAGATCGCATATTGTAATTATGTAGTTAGTTTGAAAGGAGAATTTTATTGGCCGAAAACTTATCAAATGATACTAATGAAATTCGTGATGAAATGGACTACCATTATCATGAAAATAAATCTTTAGGGATAATGTGTCCTTATCTTGCAGGATATGATGTCCCTATGAGAATGCACCCTCTATATCCAGCAAAAGATATGAAAGGGATGATGCATCATCATAAGGACTTAATTGAGACTGTTCAGGAGTGTGAGGTCACTTGCGAGCATATGACAACCATGATAATTGATAAGCATAATGTTCATATGAGAAAAAAACAGCTCAAATTATTACGCGACTGTGCAGATGTCTGCACATTAATGGCAAAATTCCTTGCTCGTTATAGTGTATTTTCAAAGTCTCTTGCTAAGTTCTGTGCAATTGTGTGTGAAACTTGCGGAAATGAGTGTAAAAAATTTCCTGACGAAGAGTCTCAACGATGTGCTCAAATATGCTTTAATTGTGCAAAAGAATGCAGAGAATTTGCAGTTTCAATGATGTAAAAAGGGTACGGCAACAATTAATGATTTAAACAGCCATAAGACAGTTATTACAATTTTGATAAACTATAAAGCAAAAATGGTACTACTGTTTTGTGGTTGTTAAAACGTGAAATAAGGATAATTCGTATTATAGAAAATTTTTATATTTCGTCATTTAAGCGTTTTTCAGCTTCAAGTAATTTATCATTTAAATTTTCGAATGCATCAATTTGTTTATTATATTCTTCAACGGACGTAATAACTTTAAAAGGATGATTATTTTTCATTATGAATATTTCTTTATCTGTATCAAGTACTCTTGATGTGTTTCTCTGTAAATCAGTATATAGATACAAATTGACTATCATCAATTTTTTCCTTTATCACAGCTACACCCTCCTTATATATTATTATACTTATTGTTTAATTTTAATTGATTTATTAGTAGAATATTTTATCATTTTAAATTATACATAAGAATTATATTGTTTACTAACTAAGGTCACATACTGGATATTAATTCTAGCATGTGGCCTATTTTTATAAATATGTAGGCTATAACTTTTAGTTTCCTTTATATGGTATATGCTTTTCAGTACATGACACTGCTGATATTACCACTATATGTAAAAGAAAAAAATAATGTAAAATATTAAAAATAATGTAAATGTAGTATAATATTCAGATGTAAAGTATAAAATGCACATGTATGTACAGAGCTCTCTAAATTAAAGTTATAATTAATATAAAAAAGGCATAGAAATTCTATGCCTTTTTTATATTATCTTTTTATTTAACTCCTTAGTATAATTTAAATACTTTTGAACTACACTTTTATTAGGGGTAATTAGAATATATCATTATTTACATCTGGTACATTATATAGTGCATGAGTGACATTTCAACAACTTTACTTAAATACTGTCTTGCTTGCTCCATTGATATCCCGCAATTCGTTAATGTCTTTAACATACTAGGGTGATGCTGCTCAAACATTCTTACAATCTCTTGTGTATCTGATTTTATTTTTTCCATATCTTTTTTTGACATATCCATCATATCTGACATTTCCTGTTTCATGTCTGGTTTCTTCTCAGCAGGTGGTATTGTGCTTCCTTTATGAACTTTGTCCTCTTCAAATTCTTCTTTTCCCTTAAACAAAGATTTAGGTTTCACACGCATTACAGGCGGATATATATTTCTATTAACCATCATGTAATAGCAACGCATTGGTGTTATTTCTAATGGCGGATACATGTATTTATACATAAAAACCTCCAATAAAATTTTTCTCACAATAGTATATACTATTCAGAAGGCTTATATTTGGTATATTTGGAGTATCTCCATCATTATGCGGATTTACAACGTTAACCTTAAAATTATACATTTTTATCAAAAATCCTGGCTTATAATAACCTGTAATTTTAGTTCAGATAATAGCCTGAAACGTGATAAGTTCTTTATCAAAACTATTATCAGAATGAACTTTTCTTAAATAACCCTTTTTGAAAGCATAACGACATTTATTAATAATTGAACATAGTATTTTCAATAGTTTATTATCTTAACGTTGTAAATCTGCGTTTTACTGAAGGTACCCCATATATAAATAACACCATGAACAAATTATTATTTAGGCAAGTAATTATGTGTTATATGAACTAACTTGTGATACTAGAATACAACCATATAGTATCTGAAATGGAAAATGTCTAAAAGGTTGGTGTAGTTTCATGTGTATTGATTAAATGTGCAAGATTTAAATATTATTGTTCATAGTTTAACAATTCAACGTAAGTATCATACACTATTAATAACTTAAAAAAGTATATGTAGAGGAGAAGTTATTTTGAAAAGACCATTACTTGATTTACTTAGAAATGGAGGATATGTACTGTATACTAGGCACGGGGAAGCAACAGTTGGAGTAGATCAACCTAATTTGAATTTTCAATACTGTTTTACTCAAAGAAACCTTTCAGAAATGGGAAGGAGACAAGCGATGTACTATGGAGAAATTCTTCGTAGTTTGCGAATTCCTATTAATTATCCTATTCTAACTAGTCCCTTTTGCAGAACTATAGAAACGGCACAATTGGCTTTTGGAAGGGAGAATGTTCAAATCGATTCATTTTGGTTTGAAGTTTATAGGTTAAGTGGAAATTTATCAAGCGTAGAACAAAATAGGATATTAGTTTCCCTTCAGTCAGAATTAGAAACCAAACCCCCTCAAGGAGGTAACAAGGTCATTATTGCTCACAGTTTTCCACAAGGGATTGGGTTGGGGCAAATTCCAAATATGGGAACAGTTATTGTTAAGCCGCTTGGACAAGGAAAAGGTTATGAAATCATTAGTAAATTATCATTAGCTGATTTAGCGAATTTGTTAAGGTAGTTTAAAGAGAGAGATAATCGAAAAAATCTTATTTTATTATAAATTAAGAGAAACTGTATCCCACATATTAGACCTAATAGTTCTGTCACTTAAAAATACTTATAAATAAGCTATTCTCAATATTTTAAAGAAAATCCCAAAAACGAATGTTTATAGAATATTATAAAAGATAGAATAAGCCTACCCAAAATATATAGAATATTAATTCTATATATTTTTGAAAAATGTTATAATAAGTAAGCCCCTAACAAAAATATGATAAGGGAAGTATATGAAAATCCTCCTAAGAACATATTGTGTCTATTTGTTAGGGGTTTATTATGAAGCTGTTTTGTGCTTTATAATACGGAAGCTGATATTATACTTATATAATAAAACTCCATAAAACGGATTCAGTGCTTAATTATTATTGCTTTATAAATAGAACATTTCCATATATAATTCATATAATATATTGACACATAGCTATAATAACAATGAAATCACTTACTTTACACTATCCCTGTGCTAACTCTATAGTTGTTTTTTATCACAAAATGAATAGGAGAATGGATAAGTATTATTATAAGGTACTTAAAATTCTATTTAAGTACCTTAAAAATATTTTACAAAAATAAAAACAATAGTCCTATTTATGATATTTTAGTTTTGAAAAAAGAAGAAAGTAACTACAGCTAAAGTTAAAGGGTACAGTTTTGAAAACTCTTACATGGAGTCTATTTTATTGCTGTGTATTCATTATGAATTCTTTAACAGTTATCTATTTTATTTTTTTTAACATTGGCCTTTAAATTACAACTTGAGATATAGGGATTTGTAAAGATCAATTAAATAGACTTTCAATATAAAATCATTGTAGAACTATCTCAAATTCATGATAGATATAAAATTATAACCCTTTTTATAAAAAGTCCTTATAATATGATGAAGTACAGAATTTTCATCATATTTGTAAGCTGGATAATCGTCATCTTTTCCATAAAGCTTTATAAATTCAAATTCAATATTAGGGTGATAAAAGAAACTTCCTAGAATACCAGGTTTTAAATTATTTATTTTATTAATCATATTATTCAAGTCTTCTTTACCATCAACATAATTAAGTGGAGTAGGAACATAAATAGTTTTACTTGCTTTTGATTTCACATCGTCTTTTGGCTCATAAATATACTTAAAATATTGTTCCATTATTTTGTGTTGATAATCAGTAGCTTCATAGTGTGGAGTTTCAAAAAAAGTGTACGGCAAATCTAAATCATTTGCACATTTTATAGCGAGATCTAGTCTTTCACGAATACTTTTTTCATCAGTATTGTATTTTTTACTAAATTCAATTCCATCTATACTTACTTCATCTTTAAACTGGTGTGTATAACCATGAATACCAATAATACCATTTTTATTAATTAAATAATCCATAGTAAAAATAAAATCTGCATTATACATGTTATAAATTTTTGATGGATCATTATCAATGTTTTTAGTTTTATCTATATAACGAGGCACCCATGCAATATGAAAAGGGATTCCTGATGAATATAAATAATCACCTACTATTCTCAATTTTTCTAAATGCTCTGCCGTATTATATCTTTGTGCGGCCACTATGTCTTCTAACCTTATTAGTGCATGCTTTGGGCTAGATTGATTTTTTGCTGATGGTATTATCTTTTCTTTGTTCCAAAATAAATTAATTTTTCTTTTCTCAATATTCCATTTAGTTTTTAAATCTAATATGGTAGTTAAATCAAATAAAGACATATACATAACGTCACCATTTTTAATAATATTTTTTTTTAGATTGAATTTTACATTAGGATTATTATAGAACCAGTATTTTTTGTCTTTATTGCTAATAAATATATTTTTGTTCTTAACATTAATATTTATTAAGTCATTTGTTAATACCAATCTACCATTAATCCTATCGATTAATCCAGAAAGTGGAATATATAATCTGTTTTTGTCATTATATATTGGTAATACTAATTGTAGTGGTTTTCCTTGAAAATTAATTTTAATCTCTTCTTTTGGTAATTTTAAGTCTGGTAAATTGGTAAATTTATAATTATTTTTTAATTGGAGTTTTGTTTGACTTTCAAATTTTTTAGTAGTATTTGAAAGTTCATTATTATTACAGTTTGTACAAATAATAAGTGTGCTAACTATAATAAATATAAAATATCTTTTTAATTTTGACATTAACATCATCCTTACTATATTCAATAATAAAAAATTATTATTAAAGGCAAATAGCTATAAAGCATTTACTTTGTAACAATCTTTTCCCTTAATATGTGTTATTATTGTAAAAATCATACACTATATATCTATTGAGTAAGGATTTATATTATCTTAAATTCACTATTATACTTATTTGAGTAGATTCCTTACAAGGGTATCTCGTCACTTAACTGAAAACACATTAGTTTTTAGGTCGATATTTTTTTGACTTTTACATACAATTTAAGGAAAATAATTCAAGAAAATGCATGATAGTTAATAAGAATATATCACAGCCTGTAATGCCTATGGAATCTGAACCCATGCTTAAGGGAGAAGAAGAATTTGAAGAAAATAGAATTGATAAGGAAAGCACAATACCACCTGTGAAGCAGATGAAAAATATAGAACATAAGTAAAGTTGTTGAAATGTCATTCATGCACTATATAATGTATCAGATGTAAAGTTATTATAAAATAAATAATCAATTTGTAGGAATGGTATTGGAGAACACCAATGACATTCGTTAGGCTGCAATTAAATGATGTATTATAGTCGTAAGAGTTTTTCCAGCATCACGTTGATCCAAATGACTAATGTAAAAATATCTTCATTTTTCTTGAAAGACATATGCAAATAGTGATTCAGCAAAGCCCAAAAAGCCAAATATACCATTCAAAAATGAAGAAGAATCAAAATGAATTTCAACTGAGAAGGTAAGTAGTAAAAAGATCTTATTTTTACTACTTACCTTTTAGTTTTGGTAATAAGTGGAAAAATATGAATAAATTAGTAATAGTAAAAAAGCATTTAAAAATATTGATAAAATTTTTAAGAACAATGAAAAAGGATACAGAGATACTTAATAAGTGTATTATTATAGGTTCTTTAGTATCAATTGTGCTTTTAATTTTATCCAATTTAGTATTTTCTACAGTATTTAAAATACTGTAAAGTATAAGGATTTATCGGTGTAAAGATTTTTATTAATATTATAGTCACTTTAACTTATTTTTATAACTATTTCCAAATATTCACGCAATAACTTAGAGTATTCTTTATAAAAATGCAAAAACTTTAAGATAGCATTAAAGATTGCTATATAAAGGGATATTTATTATAACACATAACAGTAATAAATTAGTAGTACCACAAGCTAGGGAAGCTTTAAATAAGTTTAAGATGAAATCAGCTCAGGAAATTGGAGTAAACTTAAAAGATGGTTATAATGGGGATTTAACTGCCAGGGAAGCTGGCTCTATAGGCGGAAACATGGTTAAGAAAATGATTGAAGTTTATGAACAGGATTTAAAGTAAAGTATGATAATAAAAGACCTGGTGGGAAGAATTTCACTAGCTTTTATTAGCTTTTATTTTTTATATAAAATTAAAAGCAATTATTTCGTGTTGTATAATATTTTTATAAAACGAAAACAATAAAATCAATGTAAAATTCCCATGGAAAATAATGTATTGGTTATTAATTAATAATTGATATTAACTAATAATGTGTATTTAGCGCTCCATGAAAAATAAGTGCCTGTCATGTAAGGTGCTTATTTTTAGTTTTTTAAAAGTACAACTAAAATAACTAGCATCATTAAAAACCACAATTATATTTATGATACATTATTAAAGTTAAATTTATTTAGATATACAAACTAAAAATGCACCTCTGTTACAAAATGCATTCTTTCCATATTGATTAATTAAAGGAAATGATGTTATTAGATACATTATATCACAGTACATCTAAAATTAAACTATTTAAATATAAAAATTAATTACATTCATATTTTTTAACTAGTCTATAAAATGTAGGCTTTGTTAAATCAAGTTTTTTCATAGCTTCTACAGCTTTAATCTTTCCTGTCTTCCATTCATTATAAACCTTTAACCACTGCTCAGGATATTTTATAGCAGGTCTACCAAACCTAACTCCTTTTTTCTTTGCAATTGCGATTCCCTCAGCCTGTCTGGTCTTGATGGTTATTCTCTCTTGTTGGGCTATGGTACTCAAAACCTCTAAGAGAAGATTATTAATCATGTCCATTATCCACTCTTGACCTTCTGGTATATCTATCATTGTAGTAGGTAAATCAAGTATTTTAATTCTAACACCTTTATTTTTAAAATACTCAAGCTCTTCTTTAATTTGTTTTTTATTCCTGCCTAATCTATCTAAGTTTTTAATATATATGACATCACCTTTATCTGCAACATTTTTTAATAATTGATATTGGGGTCTATCAAAATTTTTACCACTTTGTTTGTCAGTCAGCACAAGTCCTTTATTACCAATATAATGGTCTAATTGGTTTATCTGTCTATCTAAGTTTTGATCCTTGGCACTAACTCGTGCATAACCATATATTTTCATTCTTTTACCTCCGCATCATATATAAACTTAACTATAATTATACTAGAATAGTATCAAAACATCAATGCAATATATGAAACGTTTCAAAATAAATCTTATTAGTTATTGATACGTAATAAAGACTTAATTTACGGTTAGCTATTATTTGTATCAAAAGGTATACCTTTTGATACGAGACTTATCCATAAGCAAATTTTCATACCATCCCATAATTAAATAACATACGTTTTTACCCTAAATAATTAATGTTATACTATATAAGTTATCTTAAACTAAAAAAATATAGCAGAATAATTAATTACTCTACTATACTTTTAATTATAACAAATGAATACCACTAATATTTAATTATAATGATTTTCGAGGTTTTACAAATACATTTATATATTATGTAAAATGATATAAATTATTCAATTAAAATATATCAATGTTACTTATCCTATTAATGTTAAAATTATGAAAATGGTAAACTATTCATACACCCTACTATTACTAATAATCCTCTCTTCCTTCGGTGGCTACTGTAAATTTCACATTGACCTGGATGTCAGAATTACATACTGCTTTATTCCAATTGATAATTATTATAGAATTATTTGCTTATAATTTATTTATATATAGTTAAGTCGTACAGGTAAAATATTGTGTATTAAACTATTAAGAAAAATGGAGGAGTGGTAATGTCTGCTTACATTTACATACAATGTTTCACCAAGTATAGAGAAAAAACCTTTGATTACTTGATAAAAACTTTGGATTAGTTTTACAGGATTTAGGCTTTGATGAAAACTACTTAACAAGTTATGTTGATAATCTGGTGTTAGATGCGTAAAACCAGGTACGTTCCCAATTTGGTACTAATAGAACAGTTCTAATCATATTCTTATATAAAGAAAAGAATACGAAGGAGTGTAAAGTTAGTTGTTAAAAAAAGTTAAAGTTAGTTTACGGCCCATTGTTAGTAAGGTAAATTTACCTACTGTTTTGAAAACAGCTGTGCTTCCGGGTGGCTCAATCGAAAGATTATTTATTGCAACCCAGGTAGGAGAGATCTTTTACACTGGAAACGGAGTTATAAAAACTTTTTTAGATATTCGCCCGCAAATCATAAAACTAGGTTTTTCTGGTGGTAGATATGATGAACGGGGATTGGTAGGGTTAGCGTTTCATCCCCAATTTTATTATAACGGTCTGTTTTATCTTCATTATTCAGTAGCTGGAACACAAGGCCCAGGTGCTCTTCCTAGTTCAGAAGTTTCAAGACAAGGTCTTCCCAAATTTTTTAGGCCTAACCCATGTGATCCCAGAACCTTAAACCTAAAGTGGATAAATAGAGAAATTCAATATGATCATATTGATACAGTTGAAGAATGGATTTTGCAATCGAATGGTCAAGCGCGAAAACGGAGGACATTACTTAATTTAAGAAGACCATTTTTTAATCATAATGGTGTCAATAGCTTAAACTTTTCACCTGAAACAGGAAAACTTGTTTTAACAACCGGAGATGGTGGATCAGGCTATGATCCATTTAATTTAAGCCAGGATGATATGGAAATTGCTGGTAAAATAATTGAAATTGATGTAGTTAAGAATACATTTATCAATAATCCACCGGTAGTCACACGTTTTGATGAACTTCCCGTACCTATTCAGGAAACGCTTACGGTAATTGCCAAAGGGGTTCGCAATATACCTGGCATTTCATTTCAAAGGTTTTATAATCAGTATATCAAATATATAGGAATTGTCGGACAGGATCTGGTAGAGTCAATTTTTTCATTCGTTAATTATAAACCAATATCGATTACTCAGCTTGTTCAAGCTTATTTAATGAAATCTGAACCTGACCAAGAAAGATTTATTAAATAAGCTTGAACAAGCTGAGTAATCGATATTG
>ENA-UOOE01003441-UOOE01003441.1-fermentation-metagenome-genome-assembly--contig:-NODE-3441-length-10002-cov-6.574042_pt1 | contig 10002 bp, 7 predicted proteins | sample MGYA00245776_ERZ724021 | MGnify/ENA primary metagenome ERZ724021 (study PRJEB28704, sample SAMN03018321) | fermentation metagenome | biome: anthropogenic terrestrial biome; feature: soil; material...
AAAGAGACCGCAGATACGAAGAAAGAATTACAGGAAACGATGGCTGTGCAGAAAGAAACCGCAGAGGCTATGGATACGAAGAAGGAAACTAGGGAAACCAAAGAAACCATAGAGACGAAGAAGGAACCTCAGGAGACCACAGATACGAGGCAGGAAGCCCGGGAAACTATGACTGCGAAGAAGGAACCCCAGGAAATCATAGATACGAAGGGGGAAGCTAAAGAGACCGCAGATACGAAGAAAGAATTACAGGAAACGATGGCTGTGCAGAAAGGAACCGCAGAAGCCATAGATACGAAGCAGGAAACCAGGGAAGCCATGGCGGAGAAGCAGGAAACCGCAGTGGGGCAGATACCAAGTGAGGAGAGGACGGAAGCAGCAAGGAACCGGGCAGCCAATCGACCATACAGTAGTATGGAATCACCGGTAGCTGCCAGGATGTTTCAAAGCTTTCCAAGGATTAATCCTTTTGAAGATAATGAGGTCATTCTATCGGTAAAGATTGAGCCTAAGGATATCGGACTTCTGCCAAGAGAGCTCTGGGGATTAAGCAATAACAGCTTTCTCCTACACGGATACTACAGCTACCGGCATCTGATATTTGCAAAGATGAAGGACCGGTTTGGGGCCCGTTACATCATCGGGGTTCCGGGAACATATCATAACAAGGAGAAATTTATTGCCAGAATGTTCGGCTTTGATTGCTTTAAACCGGCAAAGAAGCGGGAATTAAGACAGGGAGATTTCGGATACTGGTATATTGCGGTTTCTGTATAATGCAGGGACTGCATTCTTACTTATATCTTACATATGTTTCCTTATCTTTGCGCGGTCATTACGCTATAGGGAATGTTCTTTTACTCTTTATCCGAAGGATTAATCAAGGCATAGCGCTGATGATCGGCCCATTGGCCATTGATGCAGGCATAGGAGTAACAGATACCCTCATAGACAAAATCAAGCCGTTTGATAAGCCGGAGGGAAGGTTCGTTGTTCGGCATTATAAAAGCCTCAATACGGTGTATTTTATATTCGTCCCAGACAAGACGAATTCCCCTTTGAATGCTCTCATAGGCATAGCCCTTATGATTATATTTATACCCATATTTATATCCAAGGCTGCAGCTAAGATAGGGAGCCCTAAGAAAGTTTTGAAAGCAAACGGTACCAATAATCTCGTCGGGATTATCCTTTCGAAATACCCAGTATCTTAAGAGCTTTCCTTCTGCCATTTGATGATATTCCGCAGAAAGGGAAGCTTTTTGATAGAAGAGGGTATAGAAATTATTCGGCCGCTTGGGCTCCCAGGGTTCAAAGCTGGATCGGTTTTCTTCATAAAAGGACAAAACCATGGGCGCGGCCTCCTTGCCCAGGGTTTTTAAGATCAGACGACTTGTTTCACAGGTATGCTGCACGAATTACGCCTCCTTATGCACTAGTCCACGCCCCTTAGTTCCACCTTTTCAACATAGGGGGTAAGCAGCTTAACAAAACTTAGCAAGGTATCCTTTGTATGGCTGCTAAGACCTGGGGAGAGAATTTCTCCGGAATCCTTATAGGACTGCAGATAATATGCCTTAGCCCCGCTGATCCATTGTCCGATGGACCGGATATCCTCTGAAGTATGATGCTCCTTAACAATCGTCGTGCGAAATTCATATGCAATTGGAGAAGTTAATAGATAGGTGATACTATCATTAATTTTATTCGTATTATATTCTTTTATACCAACGGATAAACCGTAATTTTCTCTGGAATTTTTAATATCCATAGCAACATAATCAATCAGCTTATCTTCTACTAAAGCCTTTAGAAGCGAAGGATTAGAACCATTGGTATCTAATTTTACCTTAAGCCCCAGTGCCTTAATCTCTTTAATCAGGTCGGGAAGGTCCGGATTCACGGTTGGCTCACCGCCGGTAATACATACCCCCTCTAAGATACCTCTTCGCTTAGCAAGGTAGGAAAGAACCTCCTCGGTTGGAATCGCGGGAATAGAATCCGGATGCAGCACTAAGGAGGAATTATGGCAAAAAGGACAGCGCATATTGCAGCTGCCCAGGAATATGGTAGCGGCCAGATGCTGCGGATAATCGAGCAGGGTCGTCTTATTAAAACCATGGATCTGCATATTGTCACCTCGTTATGGTTATGATACAATTACTATAACAAATTTCTTGTCCGTAGTCCATATGAAAAGGAAATGAAGGTAATGTCCACCAATGAGCAATACATGAAGGAAGCACTGAAGCAGGCTAAGAAAGCATATCGTTTGGGAGAGGTACCCATCGGATGCGTAATTGTCTATCAGGATAAAATAATCGGAAGAGGTTATAATAAACGGAATACAAAGAAAACAACCTTAGCCCATGCGGAGCTGATTGCAATCGAGAAGGCCAGTAAAGCCATGGGAGATTGGCGCCTGGAAGACTGCATTATGTATGTTACGTTAGAGCCATGTCAGATGTGTGCCGGAGCAATTGTTCAGGCGAGAATTAAGCAAGTGGTGGTAGGCACTAAGAATCCGAAGGCAGGCTGCGCCGGCTCGATACTCAATCTATTACAGATGGAGGAGTTTAACCATCAGGCCGAGCTGGTTTACGGTGTTATGGAAAAGGAGTGCACCGAAATATTGCAGACATTCTTTAAAGAACTCAGATGCCGGAACAAGCAGCAGAAACTGGCAGAGAAGGAAGCAGTAGAGGATAAAAGAGGGGACAGGAAGGAAGAAAAAGGAAAAGTCTGAGGGTTGACATAAGAGTAAAAAAGCTTTATACTTGGCATACAGCTTTTCGCTGCAATTAAAATTGTTCTATAATTTTGTTATAAAATTTCCGTGCAGCCGGGGAGATAGCGGTGCCCTGTACCTGCAATCCGCTATAGCAGGGGTGATGTTCTGCCCCGGATGATTTTACTGTAGGGCAGCCCTTTATAAGTGGTGTTGACGTTTGGGTCTTACGCAACAGGAATTTGTGAACCGTGTCAGGTCAGGAATGAAGCAGCACTAAGCAAAACCTCCTGTGTGCCGTGAGGATGCCTGGACCGAGTTAACTGTAAAGGTAACGCTTATGGTATTCATCCAAAGCAGAACGCACGGATTAAAATATAATTAGCAATGAATTTACAGAGTATCGTGAAGAATCGGTACTCTTTTTTTGTCGTATAAGAAATTACGTCCTATACGATAAAAAACGCTCCGCTAAGAAGTTACTATTATTATTAAAAACATGCTTTCCCGGCAGGAAAGGGCTTCCTTTATTCCGGAACAGGGATATAAGAATTTTGTCCTATATTGATAAAATATGGGATATTCCCCTTTTTTAAAAGATAATTTAGTATATAATAACAGTTGAGAGCTACTATTCACACCCGACATGTATGCCATGCTATGATTTCGACAAATGCAAATACTCCTTATCGAATATCATTTGTCAAAATCATATTATAAACTTTGTCCGGGTGTGAACAGTAGCAATTGAGAACATGAATATAGAATAGATTAAGGCGGTGTAACAATGGAATGGAGATTAAATCCCAATGCAGTAAACCAACTAATGAAAGGAACCGTTATTTTCACGGAAGGAGAGCCTGTTTTTAGTATCGCCCTTGTGATAAAGGGGAGAGTATTAATTCACAATAATGGTGCAAAAATGGTTGTGAGTACAGGAGCCTTTCTAGGAGTAAATGATTTATATACCGGTAAATTCCAAAGTACATATACAGCCTTAGATGACTTGTTTATCTATGCATTTCCCGTTAATCAAAACGAAGAATTGGAACAGATTTTTTCAATTAACAGTGATTATCATGGGTTTATGGTGGCATCCAACAATAGAGAAATATATGATCTTAATCAAATCTATCAAGGTATGCGTAAACATTTTTCCAGTATATATGAATTTCTGACAGAAAGCTATCAGGAATATTTAGATTCCGCGAATCGAGGGGGATACCGGGCACGGACCTCGGACCGTTTCGATGAATTATACCTGCCGGAGTATGACCTGGAGCTTATGGAGGATCGGATTGGGTATTATATTGAATGCAGAGCGTTGCCGATGGAGGTTATCAAGTCTTTCTACTCCTATGGGAATGCGATAACGTTATTTCAGGTAAATGATCAGGTCGGTATCATAAATCAACTGATTGAAATTTTAAAAGAGCAGGCCCAAGCTTATATATCCTTAATCGAATGCCTCTTTGATGATACGGAAACCTGCTTTTTCCAATTGATTGCCGGGCTGGCCCTTGAGATCAGCAGCGCCGGCGGGGATAACCAGGAATTTCTCGACCTCATGAAGAAAATTATGAAAGAGGTCAATAAGGCAGATGATTTTGTAAATCGGATGATTGGCTTCCCGTATTCCGTAAACCGCAAGCGGATGGAGGAAATCTACAATCTTCTTATAACGGATACGAAGGAAACAATAAATAAAGAAACCTTTTTAAAGTATTCGAAGGCGGATTCCGAAAAAGCCATGCAGGAACTGAAGGATTCCTTCCAAAAGATTATAGACTATGCGGAAATCAGTACGGAGAAAGCAGAATCCATGAAGGACGCTATGCTGGATTTTATCAACCTGAAGGATCGAAGCTCTTCCGATAATGAGACCCGTACCATTCGAAGAAATGTAACAGCAAATCATTATGAATTATATATGAAAGTCTTTCTTAAGGCATATAAAACGAAGCAGGTCCCCAAGATAATTGATATGTTTTTAAAATACGGATATGCCGATGAACGTCTTTTGACAAACGAACAGCTGCTTTCCCTTTATTTTTTAAAAGAAACACCCTGTAATGGCACTTGCGGGGTTTACAATATCAAGGAATGGCTGACCTTAATTTATGAAGGCAGGAAGGATCCGTCAAAGAATGAATTTGACATGGAATACCCGGAATATGTCAGATCCATACGAAAGCAAGGGAAACTAACAGAGGAGGAAGGACGGGACTGGCTGGTTAATCCGATCAGAAAAGTAGAATACGAGATACAAAATATGTTTCGTTACAACAATCGGACGACGAATGGTCAGATCTCTGTTTTTGTTCCCGTATTGCACAGGGATATGCTTGCCAGCGATTTTGACCGAATCCATGTGACACCGGAGAAGATAAATGCAACTATTAATAAGCTGCTTGAGATTGATTACTCTGTCTTTGACCACGAAGTAATCTATTCCAATGAGGAAAAGAAAATTACTAAGGAATACATTATAAAACGGGTTTATCCGGACATTATCTTAATGCCGACGGTCGGATGTAACGGGATTATGTGGCAGGAGATTACGGGGAAAAAGAGAGATACCTCTGGGCGATTCCTATTTCCGATCTTTACCTTTACCAATTTGACCACCTTAATGGTAAAGGTATTTGGAAGATTTCGCTGGGAGATGTGCAGAACCATAGAAGGTACGGCATGGAATGATATCAAGCATAAATCCCTTACTTCGGAGTATTCCGACTATCTGCAATTCTACCGCAAGAATAAAGATCTCTCGGAGGAAAAGAAAGAGAAGCTCAAGAATCAGATTCAGAAGGGACGTAATAACAGCAGAGAAATCTTTGTAATTGATTATGAGCAGTGGATCAATTATGAAGCCAAGGGAGCAATCCGATTAAATAAACCGGTTCGCGAAATGCTAGCGACCTATTGTCCGTTTGCCAAGGCAATTCGCGAAAGATTGGGAATGCAGCCACTATTTGAAGAAGCAATGGCGCGCTACAATCGTGAAAAACTAAAGAAAATACGGGAAGTGGAATCCAGGCATCGTCTTTTGGAAAAAGACAGGATAGAAGTGGTGCCGGAGCTCCTTAACACCTTAAATTATTATAAAGAGTACTAATCCCGGATAAGATGAATTTATAGCTTTTATGTGATTTATGACACTCCTATAATAAATACTGTCTCAAACGTTGTTGGGGCAGTATTTTGCTGTTATATATACTTGTCGAATGCAGATACAAATGATAGTATAATGTTATTCAAGGTAACAAACGGTGATGCAAAGGAGGTTATAATCTATGGGCGTCTATGAGAATATAGTTAAAATCGAAGAAATGAGAAAGAAGATGGGAGAGGGAGATTACGAAACCGCTCTGAAAATACTGAATACGATTTCCCTTAAGAAGATAAAAAACACCTCTGATCTAAGTATTATGGCTGAAGTATATAAGGAGAATGGAAGATATGAGGAGGCAATGGAGCTTCTGTTAAAGGTATATCAGAAATTTAAAACCAGAAAAGTCCTATTTCAATTGGTCACGCTGTCGATTAAGATGCTTAACGTTCCGGATGCAGAATATTATCTGAAAGAATATGAAAAAATGGCACCGAAAGACTTTTATAATTATATTTTCCGCTATCGGATCGATAAGCTGAAAGGGGAGCCGTATGAAAAGCTGATCGATACACTGGTTACGCTTAAGAATACGGAATACATAGAAAAGTGGGCTTACGAATTGGCGAAGCTTTATTATAAAGCCGGCATGGAGGAAGCTTGTATTCAGGAATGCTCGGATATCATTCTATGGTTCGGGGAAGGAAATTATGTAGAGAAAGCCAAAATGCTAAAGGCATATTATTCCGGTGAAACCGATAAAGAGAAAATGATAGAGGAATTAAAGCGCCGTGCCAAGGCAGCAAAGCAAAAAAAAGAGGAATCGGAAGAACAGAGTAATCAAGAAGAACCGGAAAACTGGGAAAAACAAGAAAACCCGGAAGAACCGGAAGAACAAAGCAATTGGGGAAATCAGAAAAACCAGGAAAGCCAAGAAGAACATGGAGTGATCGAAGATGACGAGGATCCTCCAGAAGAACCGGAGGAACCGCTAACGGATGAGAAAGAAGTAACGAAGGAGTGATACGTCATCTTTGTTATTTTATACTCGAAATTGAATTGAAATTTCATTCGGCAGCTTTTGCCCATGTTTGGATTTGACATTGGTAGTGACATGTAACAGGTAAGATTGGTCTTTTTCATAGGGCTCCAGGGGTTCAATCTCGATATAATTATGGACCGAATCATACCGTATATTTGTAAGTAACGGTACCTGATTTAAAGAAGTAACATACAGGTTACGGTTATTTACCGAGGAGGGATTCAAAGGAGCAGTGAATTTAATTCTCCAGACAAATTTACCTGTTTTAAATTTAAGATTCTGTTTTACACGATTTTTTACACCACCGGTAACAGATTCAATTGTAATATAATTTGATGCCATAAAATCATCTCCGTTTAAGGCCTACTTTATCTTTTATGTGTAAAGGTTACCTAACTTTTCCTCTGGTTGTTATTTGATTATAACATATTTTATCAAAAATTCAATGTTTTAAACCAATTTCAAAACATAGGCATTTTGTAATAGAATTCCCTTCAGATTTATGGATGGGTAAATGAATAGAAAAGGTAATCTTATTTAAAATATTACTATGGCAAGAGAACAATTTATTATAGAATATTCTAAAAAAATTCAATCACCAATTGTCAAAAGAGGAAATGAGAGGGGGATGAAGTAAGAAAGTGCGGAATTATCGGGCAATTAGTATGTTTGTATTATCAAAAAACAATTTACAAAACTTCACTTTGTGGTATAATCAATTTATGGATAAATAGTTAACAAACTCATGACCTGTTTTATATGCAAAATTAACAATCATTTGTTCGATAAAGATAAAAACTATTAGAGGTGTGCAATGGAGCAATATATTATTAAAGGTGGGCGGCCGCTAAACGGGGAAGTTACGATTAGCGGTTATAAAAATGCGGCTTTGGGAATAATAGCTGCAGCAATTATGACGGACGAGACGGTCAAAATTGAAAACGTGCCAAATGTAAAGGATATTGAAGTATTACTAAGAGCAATCGAAGATATCGGTGCAAAAGTAGAACGATCAAAGAATTCAGTAAAAATAAATGCAAGTAAAATTAATTCCGTAAGTGTGGATTTTGATTATATAAGAAAAATCAGAGCCTCCTATTATTTATTGGGGGCATTGCTTGGGAAATATAAAAGTGCACAGGTGGCATTACCGGGAGGATGCAACATTGGAAGCAGGCCGATTGACCAGCATATCAAGGGCTTTGAGGCGCTGGGGTGTGAGGTAAAGATCGAGCACGGCTTAATTTGTGCGCAGACAGTCAATCTTGCAGGTGCGCATATTTATTTTGACGGATCCAGTGTAGGGGCAACGATTAATACCATGCTGGCAGCCAGTATGGCAGATGGTATGACGATTCTGGAAAATGCGGCAAAGGAACCGCATGTCGTAGACGTAGCCAACTTTTTAAACAGCATGGGTGCGAATATCAAAGGCGCCGGTACGGATGTGATCCGTATTAAAGGTGTTAAAAAATTGCATGGCAGTGAATATTCTATTATTCCCGATCAGATTGAAGCAGGAACCTTTATGTTTGCTGCGGCAGCGTCCAAGGGAAATGTGCTGATCAAAAACGTAATTCCAAAGCATCTGGAAGCATTTACGGCGAAGCTGATGGAGATCGGGGCAGAGGTTGAAGAATTTGATGATGCCGTGCGTGTAAAAGCAAGCGGCAGACTTGGCAATACTCATGTAAAGACCCTGGTCTATCCCGGCTTTTTAACCGATATGCAGCCGCAGATGGCAACACTGCTGTCGGTATCGAAGGGAACAAGCATTGTAACGGAGAGTATTTTCGAAAACCGTTTTAAATACGTGGACGAATTATCCCGTATGGGCGCCTCTATAAAGGTGGAAAGCAATACGGCAATCATTGACGGTGTGGAACGGCTGACCGGAGCCGTGGTAAGTGCGCCGGATCTGCGTGCCGGTGCAGCGCTTGTAATCGCCGGTTTAATGGCGGAGGGCTTTACAATCGTAGAAAATGTCGAATATATTGAGCGCGGTTACGAAAACTTTGAATATAAGATGCAGCAGCTGGGTGCGGCAATGGAAAAGATTGATTCGGAAGATACCAGAGCGGTTCGTAAATTTAAATTAAAAGTAAGCTAGTCTGAATTGAAAATAATTCTTGACGAAAGGTTCATTTCGTTATATGGTATAAGTAATTATTATCAATTGATATAATTTAATAGAACAAAATTTCTCTTATTCAGAGTGACGGAGAGTAAAGGCTCTATGAAGTCACGGCAACCCCTAATAAGGAAGGTGCCAACCTGAGCGAGCAATCGAACAATAAGAGGATTTGATTCCTGCTTATCAAGTCCGCATATTGCGGACTTATTTTTATCGTATACGATAAAAATCGCTCCGCTAAGGATGCGCATAGAAACCATTTGCATTCTTTTACTCACAGAGTTTGTGTCTGCGCGGCATTCACAAACTTCATAATGCTGAAAAGCCGCGCAGAAATGAGGTTAAAAATGCAAAAAAGATTATTTACTTCCGAGTCCGTAACAGAAGGACATCCGGATAAAATTTGTGACCAGATCTCCGATGCGGTATTAGATGCCCTGCTGGAGCAGGATCCCATGAGCAGAGTTGCCTGTGAAACAGCGATAACGACCGGGCTGGTATTAGTGATGGGAGAGATTACAACAAACGGATATGTGGATATCCAAAAGATCGTTCGTGATACGATAAGAGAAATTGGATACGATAAATCCGATTATGGGTTTGATGCCAACACCTGTGGTGTGATCGTAGCATTGGATGAGCAGTCGAAGGATATCGCCATGGGAGTTGATTCATCCCTGGAGGTTAAAGAGAATGTAGCAAAGGATGAAGATCTATCGATTGGCGCAGGAGACCAGGGTATGATGTTTGGCTATGCGAGTAACGAGACGGAGGAATATATGCCTTATCCGATCTCTTTAGCACATAAGCTGACGAGACAACTAACGAAAGTCAGAAAAGACGGTGTCTTAAACTATCTGCGTCCGGATGGCAAATCCCAGGTTACCGTCGAATATGACGAGGAGGGCCGACCGATTCATCTGAATGCTGTCGTATTATCCACACAGCATGATGATAATGTAACTATCAAGCAGCTGCGTAAGGAT
>ENA-UOOE01003442-UOOE01003442.1-fermentation-metagenome-genome-assembly--contig:-NODE-3442-length-10001-cov-5.372009_pt1 | contig 10001 bp, 9 predicted proteins | sample MGYA00245776_ERZ724021 | MGnify/ENA primary metagenome ERZ724021 (study PRJEB28704, sample SAMN03018321) | fermentation metagenome | biome: anthropogenic terrestrial biome; feature: soil; material...
TTATGCAATTGTCACCGGACATCCAGCCCGCTTCATAGGCTGCCCAAAAACTATTGATAATGACCTTGCCCTCACCGATCACACACCGGGCTTTGGAAGTGCAGCAAAGTATATTGGAACCTCTGTCAAGGAAATTATACGTGACAGTTTCTGTCTGGAGTATGAGAAGGGCCTCGTATCCGTTGTGGAAATCATGGGACGCAATGCAGGCTGGCTGACGGGGGCTGCTGCTCTGGCAAAAGGAGAAGACTGTGCCGGACCTGATTTAATTTACCTTCCTGAACTTCCTTTTGATATAGAGAAATTTGGCCTCAAGGTACAGGAACTTTTGTCAAAAAAACCGTCTGTTGTGGTGGCTGTATCTGAAGGCGTGCGCCTTCCTGACGGACGTTACATATGTGAACTTGGACAGAGCCTTGACTTTGTAGATGCCTTCGGGCATAAACAGCTTTCCGGCACGGCTAATTATCTTGCAAGTTATATTGCCGGTGAATTTGGATGTAAGACACGCACTATCGAGCTCAGCAGTCTGCAGCGTTCTGCCTCCCACTGTGCCTCCCGGGTGGATATTCTGGAAGCTTACCAGGTTGGTGGCGCCGCAGTAAAGGCGGCCGACGAAGGAGACTCGGGCAAGATGGTGATATTGAACCGCCTTTCAGATGATCCTTATCAAAGCGGCACTGAAGTAAAAGATGTTCACAAAATTGCCAACGACGAAAAGCTAGTTCCCAGAGAATGGGTAAATGAAGACGGGAACTACGTAACAGATGCATTTGTCAATTATGTCCGTCCGCTCATCCAAGGTGATGTATCTCCAATCATGGTGGACGGTATCCCCAGACATCTATTTCGTCCGGTTTAATATCAGGGAGTTTGTGTCTGAACTGCAACGATGGATCATACAACTGCAACTTTTTTTGTCAAATATATTGACAGGCCTTCTAATCTATTATATAATTACCTTTGCTGTGAACGAACCAGTTCCAGCATGTGCGCGTAGCTCAGCTGGATAGAGCGTCTGGCTACGGACCAGAAGGCCGGGAGTTCGAATCTTCTCGCGCACGTCAAAAAGATGTACTTTCGTTATAAGGAAGTACATCTTTTTTATACCTATAAATTCAATATTACAGATGAAGGGCTAAATATAATTCACATCTTATCCTTCTCGAAACCTTTCTGCCTGTGCATTGATCAGTTCCTGGTCCTCAAAGTAATTAATCTTCATTGCTCCTTTTACTTCCCTGAGAGTTTCAGCTGCCACACTTTCAGCTTTCTCGCTACCTTTTTTCAATATTTCATATACATAAGGAATATTCTTTTGATATTCCTTTCTTCTTTTTCTGATTGGCTCCAGCTCCGCCTGAAGCACAGAATTCAGGAAACGCTTCACCTTCATGTCACCAAGGCCGCCACGTTTATAATGTTCCTTCAGCTCGTCCAGGTTTCTATAATCCGGTAAAAATTCTTCAAAATACTCTGGCCTGCAAAATGCATCCAAGTAAGTGAATACTGTATTTCCTTCCAATTTGCCTGGGTCCTCAACTCTAATATGTGTCGGGTCCGTAAACATACTAAATACTTTTTGTTTTACAAAATCCGGCTCATCAGACAAATAGATACAATTATTCAGAGATTTGCTCATCTTGGCTTTCCCATCAGTGCCGGGCAATCTCTGGCATGCCTCATTATCCGGAAGTAAAATTTCAGGCTCTACAAGTGTCTCTCCATAGACCGAATTAAATTTTCGGACAATCTCTTTTGTCTGTTCCAGCATTGGAAGCTGATCCTCCCCCACAGGTACTGTTGTTGCCTTAAAAGCCGTGATATCAGCTGCCTGGCTGATAGGATATGTGAAAAAGCCGACCGGGATGCTGGCTTCAAAATTTCGCATCTGAATCTCTGTCTTCACAGTAGGGTTACGTTGAAGCCGGGATACCGTGACCAGATTCATATAATAAAATGAAAGTTCACAAAGCTCTGGTATCTGGGACTGTATAAACAGTGTTGACTTCTCTGGTTCCAGTCCGCAGGCCAGGTAATCCAAAGCCACCTCTATAATATTCTGACGTACCTTTTCCGGATTGTCTGCATTGTCTGTCAATGCCTGTGCATCTGCTATCATAATAAATATATCGTCAAACTCGCCCGTATTCTGCAGCTCTACCCTCCGCTTTAAAGAACCGACATAATGCCCTACATGCAGCCTTCCTGTGGGTCTGTCTCCTGTTAATATAATCTTACCCATACTCTTTTTGCTTCCTCCTAATCCGTTTGTAGTCCTTTCACATTATAACACTACTTGAATTGTTTTGGCTATAGGAAACGTGGCTTCCCAGTATATGAAAGTAACAGTTCAGCCATGCGAATTTTCGACAGCGTAGGCAGGAGAAAGCTTGCTTTCGTATGCATATGCTGCCGAAAATTCATATGGCGCTCTGCCACAGCGAGATGAAGCGCAGCACATGTCCTTGGTTAGCAACCGTAGTGTGGTTGTTTAACAAGGACGGTACCCTTGGGGTGGAATCGAGCTGATGGCTGAACTGTTACATATGAAAACACCCCTCGATAAGGAGGAGTGCAAAAATCAACTTTTTTCAGAACTATCTTCCCCAAGAAGCTATTTTTTGTTCTGCTGTCTTTGGAGCCTTTTTCTTATTTGCTTCATATACAAACTGGAAGAGTGCGTAGGCCATCAGCCCACCGGCCATCACATCTATGACGGAGTGTTGTTTCAAAAACATTGTTGCTAAAATAATCAGGCCTGCCAGGACATAAGCACTCCAGCTGATAATCTTATGTTTGCGCAGGGCTTCACTGTCACAGATGGCTATACAGGCACTTATAGAATTAAACACATGCAGACTTGGGAGAACATTCGTGGGAGTGTCCGCACGGTAAAGTGCTTTTACCAGGTCCGTAAAAACATTATCTCGCGGGAAATATACGGGGCGCAAATTGACACCGTTTGGAATCAGAGTGGAAATAATCAGGAAAATGGTCATTCCCGTAAACATTAATTTCGCCAGCCTATAAAATCCTTCTACATCCGTGAAGAAAAAATATAAAAAAGTGGCAGCAATAAAAACGAACCACAGTAAGTATGGGACGATGAAATATTCCACAAATGGTATCTTATCATCTATTGCAATGTGAATCACATGATAATTTGATGTTACATGCTTTTCAAGATATAAAAACCAGGGCATATAGATTAGTATATATCCAAACACCCATGCATGCTTATACTTCTTGATGAGACCGGCAGCTTTCTCTTTAAGACTCATATGGAACTCTCCCTCTTTTTGAATACGAATCTCTTATAGCTTCTCCGATTATAGCACGAATCCGGCTTCTCAACAATATGCTTTAGAAAAGCTTAACAAAGTTTTCACTAAAAAATAGTGCTGTCCAGATATTTTCCTAAAGACCGTCTCATATTCCCTTCAAAATTGGCTTTTCCGCTGCGCAGACACCACTCGAATACATTTCCGATTACAATCATCCTGATATCTGTAGTAAATTCTTCAATCCCTACATTCAGCTGTATAATTTTTTCCTGGACTGCCCTTTCGACATATGTCTGCACCGTTACGATAGGATATGGGCGCTCTGTACGACTGTCAGGATTTAATGCCTGGTTCTTCGTATCATAGTAAGCAGACATAAATTCTACACCTAGATCGCGGCAATACCGGGCATAATTTAAATATACATAAATGATTGCCGTTTTTGCCTCCTCTGCACTCCCTGGAAGATCCAGGAGATCCGGATTAATGCTGGGCTGTTCCTCGATATAATAGGAAAGCAGATCATCCTTAGTCTTAAAGTGATGATAAAAACTTCCATTAGATACTCCTGCTTCCTCACAGATATTCTTTATGGAAAGTTCCTCGTATCCTTTTTTTCTCAAGATTGTCTTTGCTGCCAGAAATATCCGCTCTTTCGTCTCCCGGGACTTCTGCTGCTGCCTTGATAGCTCTGCCTTTTGGCCCATAACTGAACACTCCTTCTATCCGGTTGATTGTCGTTTAAGTATATCATAAATCATATAATCGTTCAACAAAACAGAGCGAACTCTAAAACAACCTTGTTGCAGTTTCAGAGCCGCTCCCGGTAAGCTTCAAATGCAGAGGGTATGGGATATTTTTCCTTAATTTCTGATCTGGATGCAAATATCATTTCCCGGCTGCAGTTTTTTTCCAATTCATCGACTTTTATCTCATACCCTATCATATGCCACTCTACATGGCTGAATATATGCTTTGCATCCTTCACCTTCTTGATATGAAGGGGAAAAAGCCCAATAGAATGACAGTATTCTATGACCTCTTTTTTGTTTAGATGGCCTTCCAGATTAGGCAGCTCATACAATCCGGCAAGGAGGCCTTTTGGCGGTCGTTTCTTTATCGCCAGAGTGCTTCCGTCTTTCAAAATCAGAACTGTTCTATTCTCAATCTTTCTCGCCTTTGGCTTCGTCCTCACAGGCAATTCCTTCTCCACCCCCAAAAGCCTTGCACGGCACAGATAAGAAACGGGACATTCCCCACATTTTGGTTCTCCGCCCGGAAGGCAGACTATAGCTCCAAGTTCAATCAGACCCTGATTAAAATCTGAAGCCGCGTCAGGTGGTATTACTTCTTCCACTTCTGCCTCTATCCGTGTTCTGACTCCTGCCTTCATAATATCGTCCCTGCTGGCTGTAAGCCTTGATACCACCCGCAGTACGTTGCCGTCCACAGCTGCTTTTGCCAGCCCATAGACAAAAGAACTGACAGCTCCTGCCGTGTAATTGCCAATTCCCTTAAGAGAGCGTATCTCCTCGTAAGTATGAGGAAATTCTCCGTGATAGTCCATCATAATCTGCTGTGCAGCTTTCTGCATATTCTTAACTCTATTGTAGTATCCAAGCCCTTCCCACAGCTTCAGCAGCTTATCTTCCTGTACTTCCGCAAGGTCTTCTACAGTAGGAAGCTCCTTTAAAAACCTTTCATAGTAAGGTTTTACGGCTTCTACCCGTGTCTGCTGCAGCATGATTTCGGAAATCCAGACATGATAGGCACTCACATCATGCCGCCAGGGCAAGTCTCTCTTGTTTTCGCGATACCAGCTGATAATCGGATCCACTGCCTCTTTAAGGACAGGGCTGCCTAGCACTACAGGCACCGCTTCATCCAGTTCAATACTGTCTGCCGCCACCTTGCAGTCATAGGCCAGAATCTTGACTCCGGCTTTCCTGGCTTCCCTCAGTGCGTTACCAAAAGCAGGGTGTGTGTCTACATTTGGCGTGAAATACCGAACCCCTTTCATTTGCACGACAAATATCACCCAGGCCCCGTACCCCTCTTTCACCGCACTGGACAATTCACTCATATGTTTGACTGCACGTTCACTGGGTGCATCGGGAAAGCGAACTACACCGTTCTCTTCTAAGGTCACGCCTTTCACTTCAATAAAATTTCTTCTTCCTTCTGCTTCCACATAAAAGTCAAATCTGGAGTTCTTATAAGTTGTCTCCGGCTTCACATAGGGCCTATCTCCAAATAGATGCCCCGACTCAAGCCACTCCTGAACTACCCTATTCGGAATCTGCGAATCCATGTTAATCAGACGTTTGCCTTTTTCTACTGCAATCAAATCCCAACCAGTCTTTCGTGCCGGACTGTCATTTCTTTGCACATAAATAACAGCCCCAGGTATGAGCAATTCTGCACACCGCCCGGTATTCTTCACATGTATGGTTTCACGTTTGCTGTTCAATTCGGCATACGCGATAAATCTATTCGGACGTTCCAGAAATACCGCTTTTTCTATTCTTTCATATTTCATCTGCTATTCTCTACAATATTTTTGATAAAAATTCTTTTAGCCTTGGATCCTTCGGGTTATCAAAGAATTCCTCCGGCGTCCCCTGCTCCTTTATCTTCCCCTCATCCATAAAAATAACTCTTGAGGCTACTTCTTTTGCAAAGCCCATCTCATGAGTCACCACAACCATTGTCATTCCATCATGTGCCAGCTTTTTCATCAGTTCCAGCACTTCACCGACCATTTCCGGATCAAGTGCAGATGTAGGTTCGTCAAACAACATAACCTCCGGGTCCATTGCCAGTGAACGTATAATTGCAATACGCTGCTTTTGCCCTCCCGATAGCCGGGAAGGATAGGTATTTGCTTTTTCCTCCAGTCCCACCAATTTCAGCAATTCCATGGCATGTTCCTGTGCCTCTTCTTTGCTTTTTTTCAGAAGCTTAATCGGAGCCAACGTGATATTCTCGAGTATGGTTTTATGGGGAAACAGGTTAAAATGCTGAAATACCATCCCCATTTTTCGGCGATGCAAATCTATATCTGTCTCCTTGCTTGTAATATCCACGCCTTCAAAATATACATGTCCTTTTGTGGGCATCTCAAGCAGATTCAGGGAGCGGAGAAAAGTGGATTTTCCGGAGCCTGATGGCCCGACGATTACGACAACCTCCCCTTTGCGTATTTCCTCGGAAACTCCATCCAGCGCATGAAGCCTGTTGTTATAAACTTTATATAAATCTTCTACCTTTATTAATACTTGTCCATCAGTGATCACTATTTCTCAGCCTCCTCTCCAGCATATTTACAAGTTTTGTAAATATCATTACCATGACGAGGTAAACCAACGCTATACCAATGAGCGGCATGAATGCATCATAGGTGCGGCTTCGAATGATATCCCCGCCTTTTGTGAGATCCTGCAGTGCAATGTAACCGGAAACCGAAGTTTCTTTTAAAAGTACAATAAACTCATTTCCCAGTGCCGGAAGAACATTCTTGAAGGCCTGGGGCATAATAATATGAATCATAGTCTGTACATAGTTGAAACCGAGACTGCGTCCCGCCTCAAACTGCCCGTTGTCTACGGACATGATACCAGAGCGGAATATTTCAGCAACATACGCTCCCGAATTCAGGCCAAAAGCCATGATTGCCACTAAAACCTTACTAATATCAGAACTGCCGAAAATAACAAAATAAATAATCAGCAATTGTACAACGACAGGTGTACCCCTGATAACAGTAAGATATACCTTACACAAAACATTAAGTATTTTCAATTTTCCAGTCTTATCGTAGGTGGAACGTACAATTGCAATCAAAAATCCAAGCACGATACCGATAATAACTGCAAAGAAGGTCACTTCCAAAGTGACCCCCAGTCCGTCTAAAATATATTCCCAGCGCTTGCCATCTATAAAATTCTCATAAAACTTATCCTGCAATGTCTGCAACATTTTTTTATCCTCTTCTACTTATCACTGTCGCTGCTGATGTATTTTCCCACAATTTCATCCAGTTTGCCGGAATCCTTTAAGCTTGCCAGTGCATCATTAATTTTATCCTTTAGTCCGTCATTGCCCTTCTTTACAGCGATGGCATATTCCTCTTCTGTGAACGCTTCATCAAGAATTTTCAGTCCGTCTGCTTCTTTCACAAATTCTTTTGCCGGCTCTCCGTCAATGATGACTGCATCGATTTTGCCCTGCTGCAGTGCCTGAACAGCCTCGAATCCTTTGTTGTAACGCTCTACTGACGCATCCTCAATATCATCCGCATAGATATCACCTGTTGTCCCCAGCTGTACACCAATCTTCTTTCCCGTCAGATCATCTGGTCCTGCAATTTCACTGTCCTCTGTTACAATAATTACCTGAGTAGCCGTTGCATAAGTATCAGTGAAATCAACATTTTTCAGACGCTCCTCTGTCACCGTCATGCCTGCTGCCCCGATATCGGCTTTTCCACTGGATACCGCTGCGATGATGGAGTCAAACGCCATATCCTCAATTTTCAGCTTCATACCCAATTCATCGGCAACAGCGGCTGCAATGTCAGCATCAATACCAACCACGTCTTTTCCCTCATAATATTCATAGGGAGGGAACTCTGCATTGGTGGCCATGACCAGTGTGTCTTCCTTCTTATTGCCACTATCCCCGGAACTGCTATCATCTTTCTTAGAGCCACATGCCGCCAGTGAAAGCACACAAGCTGTCACTAAAAGTAAACTTAAAAATTTCCTCTTCATCTTTCTATTCCTCCAAACTAATCTTATCCTTGCATAATAATACACAATACCTTTATATTTTATCATGTTTTTCCTAAAAAACAAGGGGATATATACCTTTTTCCTGTATATTCATAACAGTTCAGCCATCAGCTTGATTTCACCCCAATGGTACCGGCCTTGTTAAACAACCACACTGCGGCTGCTAACCAAGGACATGTGCTGCACTGTTATGCAAACAGTGCACTCATCCCGAAATAAAGCAGTACAATGACCCCCAGTACAATTCTGTAGTATCCAAATACCTTAAAGTCATGTCCTTTGATATACTGCATCAGGAACCTAATAGCAAATATGGACACTCCAAAAGAAACTGCACAGCCGAGTAGAAGGAGAAATCCTTCCATTCCCGTAAAATGAAAACCAAACTTAATAATTTTCAATAAGCTTGCTCCGAACATAACGGGGATGGCGAGGAAAAATGTAAATTCTGCAGCTACAGCTCTCGACGCACCGATTAGCAGACCCCCGATAATGGTCGCTCCGGACCGGGAAGTTCCCGGAATCAGGGCAAGCACCTGAAACCCTCCAATTAACAGGGCCATGGGGACTGTAAGGTCTGACAGCCGCCTCACGGCCGGCTTTACATGTTCATTGCGCTTTTCTACCACAATAAATATAACACCGTAGAGTATGAGCATAATTGCCACAACTACATAATTCATTAGATGTTCGTCAAGAAAGTCATCAAACAACAGGCCTATAATCGCAGCCGGTACAGCCGCCACGATAACCTTTACCCACAATTGCAGGGTAAGCTTCTTTTGTTTATCTGTCTTGGTCCTTGAAAATGGATTCAGCTTATGGAAATAGATTACAACAACGGCAAGAATTGCGCCCAGCTGAATCACCACGTTAAACATAGACATGAAGTCATCGCTCATTTTGAGCTTCACAAACTCTTCTACCAGTATCAAATGTCCCGTACTGCTGATTGGCAGCCATTCGGTGATCCCTTCCACAATTCCCAGTATAATTACTTTTAAAGCTTCTAACATACTTTTCCTCCTCTTAGCGCAAACTGCTCAATTGCTTTTGCTGCCCCTTCTTCTATATTCGATAAAGTTATGTAATCCGCAGCGGCTTTTACTTCTTCTTCTGCATTTTCCACGGCAACTCGCGGACCAACCTCTTTGAGCATGGCAATGTCATTGTCTCTGTCTCCGCATGCCATAATTTCTTCTCGTCTGATGCCAAGCACTTTTCCCAGCCCCAAAAGTGCCGTTCCTTTGTTTACCCCAGATGCATTAATCTCTATGTTATATCCCAGGGAGGTGACCAATACAATACCTTCCTGTTTCTCCAGCTCCGCCCAGGCTGCCTTTTGCTCTTCACTGTCGGCAAATACTGCCTGAATCTTATCCATATCCTTGTTTTTATGCTCAATCAATGCAGCAATATCCCTCACTGCTTTCCTGCTTTTAAGTACATACTCCCACATATTTGAATCGTGATGATAGTGACCTATGTTTTTCAGTTTTTGTTCCTCTACATAGCCCTGACCGTCAAAATATACCTCTTGTAATGTATCATATTTTCTGAAAGTTTCCAATGCTTTCTTTCCTCTTTCCATCGGAAGAAGCCTCTCAATAAGCGGTTTGCTTTCTTTTGTATCTATCACCCTTGCCCCATTGGACGTAATGGCATAGCGGATACCGGGATAAAGCCTTAGTTCCTCTGGAATTCCCATAAATGGCCTGCCGGTAGCCGCCAGCACAATAATGCCCTGTTCTATAGCCTGATTTAGAATCTGTCTTGTATATGGAAGGATTTCTTTCTTTTCATTTAAAAGAGTGCCATCCAGATCTAACCCTATCATTTTTATCTGATGCTTCATGAATTGCCAGTCCTCCTGCTTTTTGTAAAACCATTCTTTATAAAAATTTGTAACAGTTCAGCCATG
>ENA-UOOE01003443-UOOE01003443.1-fermentation-metagenome-genome-assembly--contig:-NODE-3443-length-9998-cov-2.621543_pt1 | contig 9998 bp, 9 predicted proteins | sample MGYA00245776_ERZ724021 | MGnify/ENA primary metagenome ERZ724021 (study PRJEB28704, sample SAMN03018321) | fermentation metagenome | biome: anthropogenic terrestrial biome; feature: soil; material...
TATTACGAAAGTTTATCTGTTCAGTGATTTTAGATGCTATAGAAAGATCAGGTAAAACCGGTTTGAATTGTGCTGCTATTTGACCAGCTTTAATAATGTCTGGAAGTTGTGCCCTTAATGAATTTTGTAACATTTTTGAAGCAGCCAAACCAATATCCGCAAGTTGTGAAATAGCAGGAGAAATAATTTTCCCGATTTGTTCGGATATATTAATTGACTTTATTAGTGCACTTGAAAAGCCAGATAAAACATCGGAGATAAAAAATGGTTCATACTTAATCATCTCAATATTTTCAATTGCATTTTCTAAATGAGAAATGAACTGATCATGAAGCTCTTCTGCTTTCTTATAATCATTTAAACTAAACGGCTTGCTATGAGCAACTTTATTTCGAAGTATCCTTAATTCTGAAATCTTGGATTTTGGATTTTCAATCGGAATTTTGGATGCAAAAAAGCGTTCCCATAGCGATTTTAACCGTCCCTTATCGATAACCGCAATTATTTCATCCTTATCCATATTATTTAGTGAGCCTTGGGTTAAATTTGAATCAATAAGTATTGAGGGATCAATTTCACGGCTCTCTTCAAACAAAAACTTCTCAAGTTCAGAAATATCCATTTGGTATAATGCTTCTTCAATGATTTTTTCATCCCGTAAAACTTTATCTTTAGCTATATCGGGATAATAAATTGAGATCATTTTTTTAAGATTATTTTTTATTTCTTCGCTTATTGTTTTTTCCACCCATAATGAACCAAAAGCTTTCGTCATAATTTTAAAAATCAGTTGCCGCATAAGCCTTTCAAATCTCTGAAATTTAGGATAGCTTTTATTACAGAAATATTCCGATACCTCGTCAAACGCTAAAATCAAATGATACTGAGATACCTTTTCGCAGGAAGCAAGCAACTGGCTTGTATAGTAAAGAATTTCGGCTGTACGATCTTTTCGCGAATGTTCAAATTCAAATGCAATACAAAAAACTTTTTCTGACAAATCAACATTTGAATATGAGCTATACGAAATTCGATAATTAACAATATATTCTGCTTTAGTTGGCTTTACTGTAAAAGAATCTTTAGTTACCTTATAAAAGCAATGATTAAGTATACTTTTTATTGTTTTGCTATCAAGATTAACTTCACTTGATTTTTTGGGAAGCAAAACATATTCAATTCTCATTATGTGTTCCCTCCACCTGTATTACAAACTGCCGCTTTACCTCAGCAGTTAAATTTGCGTCCTCAATAAGCTGTTTGATGGCATTCTCCGCTTCCACATCTAACCGTATTCCATCCAAAAACAGCGACTGTTCACGTGTTTTCAGTTCCCGGCTGGCAGTGGATTTTTAAGAATAAAATTTTAGTAATATTATTCATCGTTCACCAAATCCATAATATCGCCAATATTACATTCAAGAACCTTGCAGATTTTAATAAGTGACTCCATTGCTACCGGTTCATTTCTTCCCATTTTTGAAATGGTACTTGTACTAACACCGGCAGAAATACCGAGTTTCGTTTTATTCAGTCCTTTATCAATCAAGAGCTTCCAAAGCTTATTATAATTGATTGTCAAAAAGGCCACCTCATTCTAGTCAATTTTTATTTATTATACCAATAATTCTTTAATAATACAACAGTATTCTTCGCAATAACAATAATATTACCTTAATCCGCCAAACTCATATCGCCGTATATGCATTTTTAAATGCGAAATATTGGAATAACATTAAAGCCGGACATAAAAGAATGCCCGGCTTTGTGGTTCTGTTTATATGTCTATAAATCAATACTCATTATTGATTGCGTTATCTTATCCATTCCTTTTCCTCCGCAATATTGATAATCCGCACTCCTTGGTTTATAGCATATTCCACTGTGTAAGCAGTTCCACCTTTATTCTTATTCAAATAACAAAGGCAAACACTGCTGGAATCTACAAGGCGGCGGTTGCGCAGGAACATGCAATCCCGTGTATATAGTTCAGATACAAATTCAATGTGATCGGCTTTATTAAAAATCTCTTTATATTCGCTTCTATCAAATTCTGTCCATTTTTTATCCTGATCTTTGCATGGAAGGATAAGATTCATCTTTACATGCGGGAATATTTTCTTTGCTTTAATTACTGTTTTGGCCGCGAGGGTATCAAATCCTATAGCACCGCCGTCATAAAAGCTGGTAAACCCTTGACTGATTAAATCGAAAATCTTTAGTTCGAGCTGATATGCAATATCTGGATATTCAGCGACAGTTATATCACGGTGCCCGCTGAAACAGCATGTTTTTTCTTTGATATCCATTTTCATCTCCTATTAATATGAATAAATTGCGGCCTCCTTTTGTAGCTAACCATAAAAGGAGGCCGCTGTTTACATATCTATAATTTTTGAAATACAATCTGAGCAGACAAGGGAATGTCCAACTTCTATTAGTTCGTTTTCCGATTCTCCGCATAATGTACATACTGGGAGTTCGCAATTTTTTTTGATGATGATTGCATCCTCTTCAATATAAACATCAAGATTTTGTTTTTCCAAGATTCCCAAAGCTGTTCTTGCTTCCTGTGGTAACACAATTCTCCCTAATTCATCCACTTTTCTTGTGCATAATTTCCTCATTATAAAATCTCCTTTGTATAATTTTATTGGTCGGATGAATCATAAGATACATGCGACACTGTGACAATTATATGCAAGTATCTTGCGAGTGTCAAGACTGCAATAGTAGATTCTTGCGAATATCTAAAGAATAGTCGCATATATCTTATAATATTTTTGAGGTGATATTATGATTGGCGAACGTCTTGCTGAGCTAAGAAAAGACAGAAATTTAAGTCAAAAGGACTTGGCTGAAAAGTTAAAAATTTCAACATACACGGTTTCTTCATATGAACGGGAGAAAAGCACTCCTGACGATGAGATGAAGATTAAGATAGCAAAGTTCTTCAACATTTCGCTTGATTACCTTCTGGGTTTAATCAGCGACGAAAGACCCATTGGCGGCGGCAAACCCTTTGTGGTTCCGGAAAATCTGCCGCCGCAAGCTATAAAAGAAATCAAAGACTATATTGAATATATTAAGTCTAAATATCAGGATAAGTGATCCAATATGTCTGCCCAGAGACTATCATATTGACTGCTCGTCAGTTCTTCAAGGTTGTCGTTTTGCTCTGTATTAAAATTGTAATACAACGCCATATCAGAGCAGGTCTTGCTTTGAACTGATATATGCAGAATTGTTTTAGCTGATACTTCCGATGAATCATCCTCGGGTTCAACCGTTTCCAACTCAAATGAAATAATATTCATATCCCAAAAGACGGTTCTCAGAATCTTCAATTTAGTGGTATCCATTGTGGCGACTTCAATAGGGTTATTGGGGTCTGCTGTTGTTTTTACCGCATATACCGCTAGAACATCCCTCCAGTTCTGTGGGGTTGTAATCCCGTCAACTTCATCATGCGGGTTCTCGCTTTTTATCAGCTCGATTTCTTCGGCAAAAGAACCGTTAATTTCTTCTATAGCAGAAGCTAAGGTAATATTATTAGTGCCTGTTTTGTCATCTGAATAGAATAAGCCGAAAGGCGAAGATACAAGAAAAGCAACCATGCAGATTATAAGGATGATAACAACGGCGACCCAGCCACCGGCGGCAATCAGTGAAATCAACCCTTTCACTGCGGCAATGATAGCTTTTATAGAAGTGATAACGGCTTTTGCTGTGATTTTAGCTGTCCGAACGGCAGTTTGTGTCGCAACACGTGCTGCGCGTGCCGCCCGCTGTGAATTCTTCATCGCCGACTGCGCTGCTTTAGCTGATGTCTTTGCGACCTGAGCTGATGTTTTAATAGTGGTCTTTGTGCCTTTTCCGGCTTTGGAAGCGGCTTGAATTTTTCGCTTGATATTTGCAGTACCTGCTTTGGCTTTGCGAATGGTTTCAGGCGCATTTTTTACTGACTTCCATCCATAACTCTCAATCTTATGTGCTGTATTGTTTAATATGTTCTTCGTTTTATGGGATATTGAATCGGTGGCGTAGGTGTGAGGATTATCTTGGGTTGACCGCTGTGTTTCCTCTGCTTTGTCTTTTAATTTAATGAGAGTGCTTTTCATATTACGGGATATGGCTTTAGTTTTATTCATAGCTTTGATGTCTTTGGTTTTTGGGCGAAGTTTGATTTTACTCATGGGTACCTCCTGAAAAATATTAGGATAAACATTGACTTTTTAAATTATTAATGCTATAATTTACCTATCAAATTTGAAAGCGAGGTGGACAAAATGACAATCTTTATAAAACTGATAAAACAGAACGCCATTTTGTCCGCTGATTAAAGACATTTCAGCCTTTTTCAAATGTGTATGCGGATAAATTTGTCGCCTCTGATTTTATCAGGGGCGATTTTTATATCCAAATTTATTTGAAAGAGGTATGTTTATGAAAGAAATCATCACCATCACAATTAGCGATTTTCTTACAAATGAGCTTGCAGAAAAAATATGCTTATCGCAATGGCACAATAACAGTCCTCAGTTTATTAATCAAATAAGAAGATTTTCCGTTTATGACGGCAAGCATTTTTCTGACTGCTTTAATGTTGTTACAACGAACATATCAGGCGATGTTATAGGACGGCTTTATTGCCTGAAGAATCGTAAAAATGAAAAGTTGTGGTATTACGGAGACCTCTTTGTGTCTCCTGATTATCGAAGGAATAAAATTGCGACAAAGATGCTGGAAGCAGCGATAGAGAAATTGAAAGAATCAGGTGCGGAAATACTTCGTACCTATGTTGAACCAGCAAATACGGCGAGCATAAATCTGCAAAAATCGCTTGGGTTTATCGAAAAGCCATATGAAGTATTTGACCACTTACTTAACGAAGGTGATATTATGTTTGAGTTGTGCTTGCCGTCAAAGTATGAAGTAATACCGGCGACAGCAGAAGAAGCGATATTCATCTGTATGTTTTACGCGCAGAATATCGAAGCGTTACACGGCAAAGAAATCCCGCTTTCCGAGTGGAAAGAAATTCTTTCAAAAGACGATCCCGACGAGCAAAACTTTCTTATTTGCAAAGGCGCAATGCCTGTTGCGTGGCTTCGCGTTAATGGATTGTTGAATAAAGATATGGCATGGATAAGTATGCTTGCCGTCAGCGACAACATGCATCGTCAGGGCATCGGGAGTTTTGCCGTGCAGTTTGCGGAGGATTTTGTACGATCAAAAGGATTTAATTTCATTGGTATCCACACAACGGTTGACAATATAGTCGCGCAGAACTGTTATAAAAAATTAGGTTATCATATACACGAAGAAGGAGAATGTACAACCGGAGACGGTGTGAAACGGCGCGAACTTTCATTTCACCGCGACCATTTAGATGCTGTTCGGATGAATATTGACGGAGTTACATTTTTTGTAGGAGAAAAACACGATTTTTCATTTATTAATAAAATCGGTAAAGTATTTTGTGTGTTCGATGCTATGGATTCGGGAAACATCTGCTTTGGTGTGGAGCGTGACGGCAAACGGTATTTTGTAAAATATGCCGGTGTGCGGACACAAGAGTATGAAGAAAAAATTGAAGATGCGGTTATTCGCTTAAAGAATGCCGTTAAATTGTATGAAGATTTAGAACATCCTTACTTAATACATTTGATAGATCATTACTCGGTCGGCAATGGTTATCTTGCCATATTCAATTGGGTTAGCGGAGAGGGGCTTCGTTCTTATTGGAATTTTGTTGGAGAGCCCATGTGGAAATGTGAAGCTTCACCTAATTACCGTTTTCGACATCTTCCTATTGAGAAGCGTATTGCAGTGGTGGATAAAATCATGGAATTTCATCAGCACGTTGTCGATAAGGGATATGTTCCGATAGATTTTTACGATGGCTCTATGATATATGATTTTAATACAGATGATTTTCATATCTGCGATATCGATTTTTACCGCAAGGGTCCGGCAAAAAATGATATGGGTAAAATGTGGGGTTCTACACGCTTTATGTCTCCGGAGGAGTTTGAACTTGGTGCGAACTTAGACGAAAGAACTGTTGTATACCTCTTGGGGGCTACGGCATTTGAGCTTCTCAACAATGATACAGAAGAAGCCTATCAGGCATGGGAAAGCGGAAAATTAAGCCGTTCCTTTGAAGCATGGAGTGCGACAAAAGCTCTGTTTGACGTAGCATTAAAAGCAACTTCAATCGAGCGATGTGAACGGTATCAAACGGTTTCTGATCTGATTACTGCATGGAATGCAGCTAAAACTGTAAACAATATTGAATACCACTCTTTATCCATTGAAGATACTACACAGGATATTCTCAAGCATTTTAACCGGTATCAAGAGGTAAAAAAAAGCTGGTGCAAACAGAACGGCGAATGGGTTCTTGTTGATAACCCTTACATCGAAAATTGGAATGAAACCAGGAAACAATGTATTGTAAATCAGGAGTTTCCTGGTACAATCAATTCAGGTGGTTATCTTTTTGGAGCATTTGATGATAATAAATTAATTGGATTTGCAAGCTTTTTCGGAAATTTCATGGGAATCAATAAACAATATTTGTGGTTGGATATGCTTCATGTTTCTTATGAATATAGAAAGAAAGGCATCGGTCGGAAACTGTTTGGCATGACTGCTAATGCAGCTAAAAAACTTGGTGCGAAAAAGTTATACATCAGCGCCAATTCCTCACAGCAAAGTCAAGCGTTTTACCGAGCCGTGGGTTGTGTTAATGCGGAGGAGATTATCCCCGAATTGTTTGAAGCAGAGCCTTATGATGTACATATGGAATACTTATTATAACAAATGTGAAATTCGCAACATTAGATGCTGAATGGTATCATATTTACTTTGAACAACATCGACCGTATGAGGGATGGGGCTTATTTGCTATTGAAAAGTTTAAATTAAGTACATCCCTGAGGGCTATGTCACTTGTTGACATAGCCCTCAGGCTTTTTATTTTATTCCCCCGGCTTTGTCGTCATCAGTTTATACAGCTTTGTATTCTTTGGGAATTTGTTGACGAATGGCACAAGCGCGCTGCCGACTTTTATCAACCCATGACCCGCATCAACATTCGTTATATACGAAAGCTGAAGGTCTGATATGTTGAGAAGACTTGCAAGCTCCAATCTGTCGGTGGAAGCTTGACTAAGCATGACGATGAACTCCGAGTTTGCAAGCATGGTCTTTGCCGTATGGCTTTGAAGCAAATCGCCGACATTCTGCGTGATGCCCGTCGCAAACGCGCCGTATTTGCGGACACGCTTCCAAAGGGTGAAAAGGAAGTTTGCGCTGTATTCGTGCTGAAACAGGAGATAGATTTCATCAATGAAGATGAAAGTGTTCCTACCTTTAGCGCGGTTGGCTGATATACGGTTAAGAATACTGTCAAGCACCACAAGCATCCCTACCGGCAGAAGCTGTTTGCCCAAATCAAGAATGTCATAACATATAAAACGGTTCTTCGTATCCACATTGGTCTGCTTTGCAAAAGTATTTAAGCTGCCGTCAGAGAAAAGTTCGATGGCGAGAGCGATGTTCTTGGCTTCATCCTCCGGCTGTTTCAGAAGCTCTGCGCGGAAGTCTTTAAGCGTTGGTGGATTGCCCTGATAATCATTCTGCTGATACTGCCTGTAAACAATCGCGGTACATCGGTCGATGACCGACTTCTCCTTTGGGCCGAGATTGCGGCTGCCCATGAGTTGTTCGCAGAGGGACATGATGAACTCAGATTTTAATATTACGGGATTTGCTCCATCGCCATATTCCGAGTTCATATCCATCGCGTTGATATGGTTCTGGCTTGTTGCCGATATATGAACCACCTCGCCACCCATAGCGTTGACGAGAGCAGAATACTCACGTTCCGGGTCAATGACAATTATATCCGCATTAGTGGATAACACAAGGTTTTCAATCTCGCCCTTTGCGGTAAAGGATTTGCCCGAACCTGATACACCTAAAATGAAACTATTACCGTTGAGCAGGCTTTTTCGGTCAATTACAATCAGATTCTTTGAGATTGCGTTCTGACCATAATAAATACCGTAAGGATGGCATATTTCCTGAACCCGAAAAGGAATAAAAACTGCAAGGCTTTCTGTGGTAAGAGTACGCAGCGCGTCTATCTTTCGTACACCAAATGGCAACGCTGTATTCAAGCCGTCCATCTGCTGAAATGAAAGCGGTGCAAACTGACACAGGTACTTCCGAGCCGTCGTAAGCAGAGCTTCAGTGTCGTTGTCAAGCTGCTCTTTGGTATCTGCCGTATGAACCATCGTAATGACGGCAAAAATCATGCGCTGATCGCGGGCGGTTAAGTCATCGAGGAACTCCTTGCTCTCTTTACGCTGCTGCTCCATATCGTAAGGCACAATGGCAGAGAAGTTGTTATTTTGATTTTGTTTCCGCTGCCAGTTGGTTATATTGGTTTCCACCCCGAGCAGACGATTTTCAACCTCACGCACCGCTTCATCGGTGGGGACAGGGATAACATCAACTGACATCATCATATTGCGGTTGAGTTCGCACAGTTCCGCAACCATACTGTCCTTGATGAAGGATGCATACTCTTTAAGAAAAATAACCCTGCCGTAACGGTTGCCGACTTTGAACCAGTCTTTTTCAAATTCAAAACTGTCCGGGCAAATATAGTCCTTAAAACTGTGTCCTTTCTTCATTGCTTCAAATAAACTGAACTTATATTCCGCTTCCTCACCGGAGTGAAAGAAGTCATAGAAAATACGGAGCTTTTCAATGGTGTCAAGCTCAGTACACTTTGAACCGAGCCGTGCGAAATGTCCGATTATTTCCGCACTTACCCGGTTGAAATAACCTCTCGCTTCTTCAATATTCTTTTTCATCACAGATATCGTAATATATTTATCCTGAACAATGCTGTTTGTTCCCGTCGCCTTGTCAGTCAGCATCTTATTATACTCGTTGCGGTATTCATTAAGATTGTCATCGGCCAGAGGTATAAGGATGCTTTTTTCAAAATTAGTCTGATTGAGCTTTCGATTATTTATGGTGATTTTAGTCGTTGCACCGCTGTCAAGGGAATTAAGCAGTTCGGAATAAGCAAGGAACATTGACTCCTTATCTTCCTGCGACGCTACAGCGTAGTTTATATCTTCAAACTTGTATGTCTTAGAGAACTTATTCCCATGCAAAAAAATACCGTCCTCCCAAATACGGGTGACGGGAATGACATCTTGTGCACATTTTACCGATACATATGGCTGTTTGTCCTGCTTAAACAGTCTTTTCAGTGTTTTAATCATGGCGGTTATAGACCTCCTTCTGCTTGTTTTCGATATATGGTTTCATTGCTTCGTAATATAGATTATTCGCTTTAAACGGCAGCTTTTTAGCGTTGAGAAATTCCGATTTAAGCCACGCCCATACAAACTGTTCGGCAGTCAATCCGTGGTACTTTATAAAACCGATTGCGGCAAAAGGAGCCGCACCGACAATACATAACCATGATGTAGTTTCGAGACCGAACACAGGTTGCAAGCCGAAATAGATACCGACTGCTGTGCCAACCGCCAGAATTGAAAAAAGAAACTGACGAAGCGACAATCCGAAAAACATGGATTCTGTATAATCCCGAATCTCCTTATTGATTTTTACTTCCAAAGAAAAACCTCCTTTAAAATTTTTTCTGAATTTGCACCTTTGACTATCCCGCTTGCCATTGATACAATTAAGGCAGAAAGACAAAGGAGTGTATTTATGAATTACTTAGTAATTGGTGTGGCGATTATTGCTGCGATTATTGTTCTTACTTTCATTGTGAAAATTGTGAAATTGGTTAGACAGCGCAGGTTCGTTGAAGAAGATATTGCCTGGCAGATTGACCGAGCGAAAGAGATGGGGGTTCCCATGCAGGGCCTACTCTTTGACGGAAATAACAGCATGATTGATCCACGTACAGGAAAGCCAGTCGTATACTGAAAAAGGCACCG
>ENA-UOOE01003445-UOOE01003445.1-fermentation-metagenome-genome-assembly--contig:-NODE-3445-length-9990-cov-8.654655_pt1 | contig 9990 bp, 9 predicted proteins | sample MGYA00245776_ERZ724021 | MGnify/ENA primary metagenome ERZ724021 (study PRJEB28704, sample SAMN03018321) | fermentation metagenome | biome: anthropogenic terrestrial biome; feature: soil; material...
CAATTTATAAAACAACAATTATCTCAAATTGGAGTAACCGTAAATGTTGAAAATATGGAAATCGGTACATTAGATCAACAAGTAACAGGTTATGCAAAAGGAACACCGGGAGACCAGGTAGGAGTGGAGATGTATGTAATAGGATGGTCACCGTCTACAGGAGACGCCGACTGGGGTCTTAGACCATTGGCATCATCAGAGTCAATACCGCCGGTATCTTACAATATAGCGTATTATAGCAGTCCCGTATTTGACGCAGCAATTCAAGCGGCATTAGAAACCGCAGACCCTGAAAAAAGAGCAGAACAATATGCAATTGCACAAAAACAAGTATGGGAAGATGCTCCTATGATATTCACAGTAGTAGATGATAATACTTTTGCATATAGAAATACAGTAGACGGTATAGCAATACTACCTGACGGCTCATTAGATCTTTCTCAAGGTAAAGTAGTAAAATAATTTAAAGATGCTGATTAATAAGATATTGGTATAATTTGAATAATTTTATACCAATATTTTTATATTAATACCAATGTTACGGCAGATGAAAATCTGTTAGGTTTTATTGTGAATATATCAGCGTTTAAACAAGTTATATAAATTTATGATAAGATATATAAAAGTATATACGGAGGTGAAAACAGATGCTACGTTATGTTATTAAAAGACTTTTAGCTGTTATTCCAACTCTTATATTAATTTCTATTTTTGTTTTCATGTTTGTAAGATTTATTCCCGGTGATCCCGCAAGAAGGGTTGCAGGACCCGATGCAACATTAGAAGACGTTGAGATGATTAGAGAGTCACTTGGTTTAAATAAACCTGTTCTTGACCAATATAAAGACTATATGCTGGGTTTATTAAAAGGGGATATGGGAACATCTTTAAAAACAAAAAGACCGGTAACATATGAAATTGGTTTAAGATATTCAAATACAGTCAGATTAACTATTTCAAGTCTTGCATGGTCGGTGGTATTTGGAATAATAATAGGTGTCTTTTCGGGAAAGAACAGATCAAAATGGCAGGACTATTTCGGCATGACATTTGCAGTTTCAGGTATATCATTGCCCTCATTCTGGTTAGGTCTTATGTTGATACAAATATTTGCGGTTAACCTAAAGTGGTTTCCTACTGTAGGAGCAGATGGATTAAGAAGTTTAGTACTTCCGTCAATAACTTTAGGTGCCAGTGTTGCCGCAATAATTGCAAGATTTACAAGATCATCAATCATAGAAATTATGAAAAATGATTATATAAGAACTGCTCATGCTAAGGGATTGACGGAAAGAAAGATTATTTGGAAACATGTTTTCAGAAATTCAATGATACCGGTTGTTACAGTAATAGGATTACAATTTGGATTTTTATTGGGAGGCTCAGTTGTAACCGAATCGGTATTTGCTTTTCCGGGATTGGGAAGCTTATTGATAGATTCGGTTAATTATAGAGATTATCCTATGATACAATCTTTAATACTAATATTCTCATTACACTTCGTATTGATAAATTTATTAGTAGATTTATTATATGCGGCATTAAATCCGGAAATTAAACTACAATAGAAAGGAGGAAAAACTGTGGCAAAAGAAAAAGAACTTGAAGAAAAAGAAGAAATAAGAACTCCTTTTAAAGAGTTTTTAATGAAATTTAAAAAACAAAAAACAGCAATTGCAGCATTGGCATTTTTAATGCTTCTTGTGGTTTTTTCAATTATCGGAGAAATGATTGTTCCATACGGAGTGGACGAATATGACTATTCAAGTATATTGCAGTCTCCCTCTCAAAATCATTTGTTTGGTACGGATGAGTTCGGAAGAGATATCTTCAGCAGAGTAATTTTAGGAGCGAGAATATCATTGGCCGTTGGTTTATCCTCTGTAACGGTAGGAGCTGTTGTAGGAACTATTTTAGGTTTATTAAGCGGTTACTACGGTGGATTTATTGACAGTGTTATAATGAGAATATGTGATACATTGTTTGCATTCCCCGGTACAATATTGGCAATAGGAATTATGGCTATATTAGGACCTGGTATATTTAATGTTGTTATTGCGGTTGCAATATTTTCCGCACCGTCCTTTGCGCGTATAGTGAGAAGCAGTACCTTATCTCAGAAAGAATCCGTATATGTACAGGCTGCAAAGAGCTTAGGAGCCAGTGATGGAAGAATTTTGTTTAAACATATACTTCCCGGTGCCATGTCAGAAATAATAGTTTATTATACAATGAACATAGGTTCATCAATATTGACGGCATCAAGTTTAAGCTTTTTAGGAATGGGTGCACAGGCACCAAGCCCTGAGTGGGGTCTTCAATTAAGCACAGGCAGAGCATATGTAGGATTAAATTGGCATATGACATTCTTCCCGGGTCTTGCAATATTTTTGACGGTACTGTCATTTAATTTACTTGGTGATGGGTTAAGAGATGCATTAGACCCTAAATTGACACAGTAAGAAAGGAGTGATAATATGCAAGAAAAAGAATCTGATATATTATTGGATATAAAAAATCTTCATACTTATTTCTTTACTGATAATGGAGTTGTTAAATCTGTAGACGGAGTTGATATAATTCTTAAAAAAGGTTCAACGCTTGGCATAGTCGGTGAATCAGGAAGTGGTAAGAGTGTTACTGCTTTATCTGTAATGAATTTATTGACAGGTACTAAAGGGAAAATAGTAGAAGGAAACATACATTTAGATGGTAAAGATATAGTAAATATATCTGAAGAAGAGAAAAGAAAGCTTCGTGGCGGGGATATTGCAATGATATTTCAGGAGCCTATGACTTCATTAAACCCTGTTCTTAAAATAGGAGATCAAATTTCTGAAGCTATAATAGAACATTTTAAAACAAGCAAAAAAGAAGCATTAGATAAAACAATAGAAATTCTCAAGAAAATAAGCATACCAAGAGCTGAAAAAATTGTAAATGAATATCCGTTCCAGCTTTCGGGGGGAATGAGACAAAGAATTATGATTGCAATGGCTTTAGTTTGCAATCCTAAGGTTCTTATAGCAGATGAACCTACAACAGCTTTGGATGTTACAATACAAGCTCAAATTCTTGAGCTGATGAATGAACTAAAAAAAATAGTGGGTACATCAGTATTGTTTATTACTCATGACCTTGGTGTAATTGCGGAAATCTGCGATGAAGTAGTTGTAATGTACTGTGGTCGCGTAGTTGAAAGCGGAGATGTATTATCAATATTTAAAAAACCGAGACATCCGTATACGGAAGGATTGTTAAAATCAATTCCTAAATTAGGAGAACATGTGGAAATTTTAGAATCAATACCAGGCAATGTTCCAAATCCTAAATATATGCCTAAAGGCTGTAAGTTTGAACCAAGATGTTCCAAATCATTTGATAAATGCAGAGAAGAGGAACCTCCATTTTTCACATATTCAAATGGACAAAAAAGCCGCTGCTGGCTGTGTAAAAAGGAATACGGAGGTGAAGTATAATGTCGAAAGTGTTACTTCGTACCGAAAATTTAAAGAAATATTATCCTACTAAATCAGGAGTTTTTGGAACTAAAACAGAATATGTTAAATCTGTTGACGGTGTATCCTTTGAAGTTAAAGAAGGTGAAGTTTTCGGCATAGTCGGAGAATCAGGATGCGGTAAATCGACTTTAGGTAAGCTTATATGCAATTTAATCGATAAAACTGATGGAGTAATTACCATTAAAGATAAAAATTTATCTAAGCTTTCTAAAAAAGAAATGCGAGATGTCAGAAAAGATATTCAAATGGTATTTCAGGATCCTTATGCGTCATTAAACCCAAGAATGTCTGTTCGTGACATTATAGCCGAACCTTTGATTATTCACAATCTTGCTCATGGCAAGGAAGAAATAGATAAAAGGGTTATAGAGCTTCTCCGGCACGTTGGATTAGACGGATACCATGCTCAAAGATACCCCCATGAGTTCAGTGGGGGACAAAGACAGAGAATTGGTATAGCAAGGGCTTTAGCGGTTAAACCAAAGCTTATAATAGCGGATGAACCTGTTTCGGCATTGGATGTTTCTATACAATCTCAGGTGTTAAATTTAATGAATGAACTTAAAAATAAATTAAATTTAACTTATGTATTTATAGCGCATGACTTAAGTGTTGTAGAGCATATAAGCGACAGAATAGGCGTTATGTATTTAGGTAATTTTGTTGAAGTTGCCGGCAAATATGAAATGTATAAAAATCCTCTGCACCCGTATACTCAAGCACTTCTTTCAGCTATTCCAATACCTGATCCGACAATAAAAAAAGAAAGAATAATTCTTGAAGGAAGTATTCCAAGTGCTTTAAATCCTCCTTCGGGATGTAAGTTCCACACAAGATGCAGACATGCAATGGATATTTGTAAAGTGGAAGAACCAATTAAAAAACAAATAAGTGACAGTCATTATGTGTTCTGCCACCTTTATAATGATAAATAAAAGGGAGTATAATCAGATGGTTGATATAAATTTAATCAGAGATATAACCAATGCCTTTGGTCCTTCAGGATTTGAAGATGATGTTGTTAAAATAATTATGGAATATTCAAAAGATTTTCATGTAGAAAATGACTGTATGAATAATGTTTTTTCCAGATTAAAAACCAATACAGGCAAAAAACCTATTATAATGTTAGATGCTCACTCAGACGAAGTAGGATTTATGATTCAACACATAAATAGCAAAGGGCTTCTAAGTATATTAAATTTAGGCGGTTGGGTCGGAAGTAACATACCTGCCCATACTGTAAAAATTAAAAATATTAAAGGTGAAATAATTACAGGAATAACTGTTTCTAAACCGCCTCATTTTATGACAGATGAAGAAAAGGCGAAGGATAGAATTGCTATGGATTCTGTTTTAATTGATGTTGGAGCAACCAGCAGAGAAGAAGTTACAGAATTATTCGGTATTCATGTAGGAGACCCTGTAATGCCTGACGTTACTTTCCAATACAATGAAAAGAATGGTACCCTATTAGGTAAGGCTTTTGACAACAGACTTGGCTGTGTATGTATTATTGAAACAATGAAAAAGTTATTAGGTGAAAATTTAGCGGTTGACGTTGTCGGCGGTTTCGCCTCCCAAGAAGAAGTTGGAATGAGAGGAGCTCAGGTTACGAGCCAAGTGGTGAAGCCGGACTTAGCAATTGTATTTGAAGGTTCGCCTGCCGATGACATTTATTTTGATGAATTTGAAGCTCAATGTGCTATGAAAAAAGGTACTCAAATAAGACATATGGACCAAAGCTATGTCAGCAGCCCTGAGTTTATAAAATATGCAAAATCTTTAGCAGATAAAAATAATATTAAGTACCAAAGCGCAGTAAGAAGAAGAGGCAGCACCAATGCAGGAAAGATTCATATATCTCATAAAGCGGTTCCGGTGTTAGTATTGGGAATTCCATCAAGATTTGTTCATACCCATTATAATTTCTGTGCATTGGAAGATGTTAATTCAACAGTTGATTTAGCAGCAGAAGTTATCAAGAATTTTAACGAAAATAATTTAAATAAAATTTTTAAACGTTAAGGAAGTGTTATAATGAAAATCTTTATAAGTGCGGATATTGAAGGCATAGCAGGGGTTACTTTACCGGCAGAAACTCATAGTGACGAAAAAGTATATCAAAAATTTGCCGACCAAATGACACTTGAGGTTTTAGCAGCTGCAGAAGGAGCGGTAAAAGCCGGAGCCACAGAAATAGTAATTAAAGACGGTCATGGCAGTGCAACTAATATTGATGTATTAAAAATGCCTGAATGTGTAACTTTAATAAGAGGAAAAAGCGGTCATCCGTATAATATGATGTATGGAATTGATGACACTTTTGACGGAGTGATGTTCGTAGGGTATCATTCGGCAGCGGGAACTGATACAAGCCCTTTAGCACACACTAATACGGGAAACCCAAGCTATATAAAAATAAATGGTCAAGCAGCAAGTGAATTTATGATTAACTCATATATTGCAGCCATGCACAATGTTCCTGTCCTATTTATTTCGGGTGATAAGGGAATTTGTGAAGAAGCAAAAAAACTTGTTCCCAATATTACAACCGTAGAAACAAAAATTGGGGTTGGCGGCTCTACAATAAATCTGTCACCGGATAAAGTATTAAAATTAATAAAACAAAATGCAGAGGAAGCATTAAAAAAAGATATATCTCAAAATTTAATAAAGCTGCCTGAAACATTTGAAGATGAAATAAGATTCAAGCAGCATATAAATGCATATAAAATGTCATTTTATCCGGGCATGAAGGCAATTGACAACCACACCGTAAAAATGACTACAAATAATTTTATGGATATTGTTACAGCACATATGTTTGTGTTGTATTAATACAACAAGGTTAATATAATAGGAATCTTAGACAACAACATCAATTTTATGATTGAGCTGTTGTCTAAGATTCCTATCTCTTTATAAATCAATCTTTTTTTGACTTAATATCTCCCGCTGTCATATATGCATGGTCGTTTGTTTGCTGCTTTTATTCTGCTGCAATTTCAGTCCATCTGTCGGTGTATAATTCTAAAAACTCTTTCGGGTCTCTCAACATTTCCATTTTTGCGATATCTTCCTGCGGAATGTTAAATGCAGGATTGTTCAATAATTCTTCATCTACTTCTTTTATAGCCTCCGTGTGTACCGTTGAATACCAAACTTCCTCTATATTTTTTAAGGTTGCTTCCTTCGAACAAAGAAAGTCAATGAATTTTTCAGCTAAAGGCTGATTTTTTGTTGTTGAAGGAACAAACATTGCGTCGATCCAAATATTGCTGCCCTCTTTCGGAATAACGAAGTCTAAGTTTTCATTTTCAGCCATTGCCGCAACTGCTTCTCCCGACCATACCAATGCCATATCCGCTTCTTCATTAATCATTATATCCGGGGCTCCGTCCGTAATATATGCCATTACCAAAGGCTTTTGCTTAAGCAATAATTCCTTGGCTTCATCCAATTCCTTTTCATTTACGGTATTCATTGAATATCCCAAAAGTTTAAGAGCCGCACCGAAGGAATCCCTCTGGGAATCCATCATGATGATTTTCTTGCTGTAATTTTCATCCCAAAGCATTGCCCAGCTGTCCGAAGAAGCATCTACAGTATTCTTGTTATACAATATTCCCAATGTACCCCAGAAATACGGCACCGCATATTCGTTATCGGGGTCATAGGGCTGGTTTTTAAAATCTTCACCGATAAATTTATAATTTGGGATATTGTCAAAATTTAATTTATTGACCATTCCTTCGCTAATCATACGCTCAATCATATATTCGCTTGAAATAATCAAATCATAATTTGAAGCACCCGCTTTTGCTTTAATGTACATTTCCTCGGGAGTTGCATAAGTATCATACTTTATTGTAACATTGTTAGCCTCTTGAAATTCTTTCAATAAATCTTTGTCGATATAAATATCATAGTTCAATACGTTCAAAGTTTCTTTCTGTTCAGAACTGCAACCTGCAACAGCAGTTAAAACCATGGCTAAAACCGCCGCAATTAAAAATATCTTTTTCAATCCTTATACCTCTCTTTTTAATTTCTTTTTTTCAACACCATTTGATCTTTTATTTATTAATATCATTAAAAGTAATACAACAGCCAGCATTATTGTGGACAATGCATTAATTGTAGGACGTACACCCCTTCTTGCCATTGAGTAAATTACTATGGAAAGATTTGTCACACCCTCACCCTTTGTAAAGTAGCTGATGATGAAATCATCAATTGACAATGTAAATGCCATTAAAAATCCTGTTACTATACCGGGCTTTATTTCCGGGATTATTACCTTTCTGAGTGCGTACATAGGTGTTGCGCCCAAATCCATAGCAGCCTCGGTCATGTGTGCGTCAAGCTGCTTTAACTTTGGAAGTATTGACAATATTACATATGGAGTATTAAACACTATATGAGATAATAGCATCGTATTAAATCCAAAGTCCAAGTTAAATGAAATATACAAAATCATCAGCGATATACCTGTAACAATATCAGGATTTACAACTGGAAGATAATTGACATTCAATATTATTGCTTTTGCTTTTCCCTTCATACTGTTTATGCCTATTGCCGCAATTGTGCCTAATATTGTTGATATAATGGCAGCAATAACGGCTATTGATATTGTGTAATAAAATGCATAGCGTATATCGTGGTCATGAAAAAGCTCAATGTACCACTTCAATGAAAATCCCGTCCAGTTGCCTCTTGATTTTGATTCATTAAAGGAAAAAACAGCAAGAACTATAATGGGAGCATACAGAAATATGAATATTATACCCATGTATATTTTAGATAAATATTTTTTTACCATAATCTTGCTCCTCCTTCCTTGTCAATATCGAATTTATTCATAATTGACATGGATAAAAGTATTATAAGCATCATCACTATGGATATGGCTGATCCGAAATTCCAGTCCCCATTTAATATGAACAGCTTTTCAACCAAATTTCCTATCATCATATTTTTATTTCCTCCCAAAAGCTGAGGAATAATAAATGTGCTGACGGCAGGCATGAAAACCATTATGATGCCTGAAATAACGCCCGGCATACTGAGAGGAAGAATAACCTTTCTAAAAACGGTTTTTTTATTTGCACCTAAATCATCGGCTGCTTCCAAAAGACCCTTATCCATTTTGCTCAATGCGGTATAAATGGGAAGTATCATAAACGGAAGGAAGTTATAAACCATACCCATTACGGTTGCGCCTCTTGTGTACAGCATATTCACTTTAGGAAGACCTAAAAAGCTAAAAAAGTTATTGAGTATTCCGTTGTTTCCGAGTATGGTCATCCAAGCGTAGGTTCGTAGGAGCATATTCATCCACATAGGAAGGATGCACAGAAACAGCAATGTGCTTCTCCTTGATATATGTGTATTTGAAATTATAAATGCCGCAGGATAACCAAGTACGAGACATATTGCCGTTGAAACCGCAGCTAAGTAAATGGAGTCCCACAGAATATTCAAATACATCGGATTAAAGAATTTTTTGAAATTTTCAAATGTAAAATGAATTGTTGTAAGCCCGTTTGATTCCTTTGTTGTAATACTGTATAAAAGCACCAAAAACGACGGCAAAGCAATAAACAAAAATATCCACACCACATAGGGGTAAGCAAAATATTTTGTCCTGTTCTTCAAAGCTATTCCCCCTTTTCCATAATATGAATATCATCAGGAGTTAATGTCAGTCCGACGGTCGTACCGACAGGTGCCATGTCTGTTGAATGAACCAAAAATTCATAGTCATTTGAAACAATGTCCATTTCATAATGAACACCCTTAAATGTAACCGACTTTACAATACCCGTAAGTTTTCCTTCACCTGAAGGGGTTAAGTCTAAGTCTTCGGGGCGGATAACCACATCTACACCCTCTCCTCTTCCGAAGCCTGAATCGAGACATTCAAATTTCTTGCCTAAAAACTCAACCAAGTAATCATCAATCATGACACCATCCAATATATTGCTTTCACCTATAAAATCAGCAACGAATGCATTTTCAGGCTCATTGTATATATCGATGGGGCTTCCCATTTGCTGGATTATTCCGTCATTCATAACTACTATTGTATCGGACATCGTAAGAGCTTCTTCCTGATCATGAGTTACATAAATAAATGTAATTCCCAACTGTTGCTGCATGGCCTTCAGTTCATGCTGCATTTCTTTTCTAAGCTTCAAGTCCAAAGCGCCCAAGGGTTCATCCAGCAAAAGCACCTTCGGCTCGTTCACCAAAGCCCTTGCTATGGCAATACGCTGCTGCTGACCGCCGCTTAGCTGATCTATTCTTCTCTTCCCGTAATTTTTAAGATTGAAAAGCTCCAACATTTTTTCAACCTTGCCGGAAATTATGCGTTCATCCATTTTTTTTATTCTAAGACCAAATGCAATGTTTTCATAAACATTTAAATGAGGAAACAAAGCATATTTTTGAAATACAGTGT
>ENA-UOOE01003456-UOOE01003456.1-fermentation-metagenome-genome-assembly--contig:-NODE-3456-length-9967-cov-6.204500_pt1 | contig 9967 bp, 7 predicted proteins | sample MGYA00245776_ERZ724021 | MGnify/ENA primary metagenome ERZ724021 (study PRJEB28704, sample SAMN03018321) | fermentation metagenome | biome: anthropogenic terrestrial biome; feature: soil; material...
TGCAGCTTTTTTTAAATAGGACAGGCGTAATTAAGCTTATTTTGAACTACGCCATCTTTTGTCTGTATTAAATTCTCTTAAAACCATAAATTTTCTTCAATCTTTCTAGCATTTCAAAAACTACAGGACATACACTTGCAAAATCAACTATATTAAGCAAGCTAAATAATCTTTCTGGCTTATTTGTAAATGGATACTCCATACATCCTTCTGGTTTACATTTTTCAATCTCACAAGCACCATTTTCAGTTAAAAAACAACATGGTTTTCCTTTTACCTCATATCCATTACTAGTCTTCTCTATATACTTATCCATAAATTCTTCCTTGGTTATTTTAAGTAACATAGTAACTGGCTCTATTTCAGTTTCTTCAAAGCTTATTGCATACTCTTTACAACAATTTCTACATTTACTGCAATCATAATCTTTGAATAATTCATTATGTAATTCTAAAAATTGCTCATCTAACTCATCTGAATCTGCATGACTTTTTAAATATGTCCGAAATTTATAATTTTCTCTTTCAATCTTTTCGAATTCTTCTTTTATTTTTGATGGTTCTATCATAATATTTTCTCCTCTATTATTTTTAACAACACTTTTGGTACCTCTTACCGCTTGGCACAAGTGTATGGCTCACTTATCACTATTCTCTTATAAATTCAGTGCCACATATTTTACAGATAACTTGATCTGCAAAATTTTCCCTCTTCACTATATTTTTTTATGGCCTTGCCATATACATATAATTTACCAGACACATCCTTTACTAAAATTAAATGATAATTGAAGATCATTAACTCATATACACCTAAATAAGGTAATGTGCTAAATTGCCATCACCTTATTTTTTATCTAATCATTTCATTTATCTCAATATATTTAAAATCCAATTTAATATTATTAGCACTCACATTTTTATTAATAATTTAAGATAGTAAAAGGTTTGGATTATATTCTATTATATAGAATACACAAGTACAAAGAACATATATAAATTTATCATTTTTTAGATGAAATAGCTGTTTTTCTAATATAAAATTTGAATCTACTAGCTCAATTAAATTAGCATTAATTACTACATCTTTCCATTTAATTGATTTGCCAGTAGCCAAAAATATAGCTTTAATGAGATTTTGCAAAATAATTATATTACATAAATCTTTACTTGTAGCAAATTTGCGATAATCAAAACTAAAATATTCTTTTTTACTGCCTTACTCATCAAATTCACCATTTATATAAAGCTTTTCTAAATTATGTCCTTCACGTAATTCTCTATTGGTAGCATTAGCCAATGATGTTAACTTATCTGATGTTAATATAAAATAGCAATCTGGACGCATAATCCTATTTGTCAAAAGATTAGTGTTATGAGAAGTTAGAATAGTTTGAAACTCCGTATGTTTTTCTAATAACTGCACTATCATTTCTGAAAGTTCAAAATGATAATATGCATCAAATTCATCAATAAACAAAAATGATATATCTTTGGCCGTTGTGAGCCAATAATAGAGTGCATATAAAGCCTTAGTTCCATTAGAAGCGACTTTAAAAAACGGAATAGGAGTTTTTCTATTAAAGTATAAACACTGTTTTCCATCAGGATCTTTTATAGCTACTAAATCTTCATTAACTCCTGCTGTATGAAGCAAATCCTGAAAAGTTTCCAAATAATCTTTTTCAAATATAAAGTTTATATAATCTTCACTTCCCTTTTTATAACCTATATACCTGTTTTCATCAAGACTTCGAAACCATAACATATTATTTACAAAACGCATCAATTGCTTAAGAGGTGCAGCAGTATTAGATAAAGTATTATTAACTACATATTTTAAAATTGAGATATTCTCATTTTGGAATTCAAAATTCAAGGAAGGGGCCAATTTTTTAAGTCCCTCTAAATTTCCTGATTTTGTTGTATAATCATAAAACATTATAACTTCGTTATTTATTGAAATCTTTTCAAATATTAGCTCTCTTACATTATTTTTTCGATACAAATAATCTATTTCTCCAGTTTCTAATTTAAATACATAATGAAATTCAGCAAAACCTGAATCTAAATCTGCATTTAAATAGTAATCATATAAATCTGGTGTAACATTTTTATCAGTCAAATGTGTTGTGATATCGAATAGTGCTAGGCCCAAATTTGATTTTCCAACTGAATTTTTTCCATAGATTATTATTTTATTCAGTAAACCTTTATCAACACACTGTTCATTAAATTTATAATCTCGTACATCTGAAAAGTCCAGCTGTATATTTTCTTTAAAGTTTTTGAAACCTCTTACTTCAAACTTTTTCAGCATAATATCACCTCTAAATTAAATTATACATTATTCTAGACTGAAATCAACGAAATTATTCAAGTTGTCGTAAAAAAATTACGGAAAATAATTTATAGTAAACTTTTTGTACTTGCTATATTCTAGTTTATCTTTTAACAATTATATTTTTTAATTTTCTTATCCCCTTCAAATTCTCCATTAAAACTATTAAACTCATCATCATTCCAGTATCTTTCAAATATTGCCTGAAACTTTTTAATAATATCAAAGGAATCTTTTTCTGTAACTTTTATATTCCACTCAAGTCCAGAGGTTAGTGCCGCATTAGATAAATTGGAAGATCCTATATAAGCTGTAGTAAAGCCTGTTTCCCTTTTAAAAAGATAAGCCTTTGCATGAAGCCTTGTTCTATCAGTATCATAGGATATTTTTATTTGAGTGTTTTTAAGCTTGCTAAGTTCTTCAATAGCTTTATAATCAGTAGCTCCCATATAAGAAGTAGTAATAATCCTAAGCTTATGATTTTCCCCTTCTGTAAACTCTTTAAGCTCTTCAATTATGCATCTTAAACCGCTCCATTTAATAAAGGACACCAACATATCAATAGAATCACAGCACAATATTTCAATACATAATTTCCCCAAGGTACATATTGATACCTAATTCCTAAAAGGTTTTAAAATTTTGTATGATAAGTAGTTTTATGATATAATTACCTATTGTCGTTAAATAATGACTAAATAAAAAATGTAAAGTGAGACTATTAAAATGAGAAATGAAAAATTAGAAAGAACAATAATCAAAATAGATAATGAAATTGCTGCTATGAACATTGCTAAAAAGTACTTATCAAATGTAGAAGAAATAAATCAAGTAAAAGAGACTTTAAATAACAAAAGACAATTATTAGCCAATGAAATATATACCGAGGATCATAAATCCTATTCAGAATGCCGCGAAGTTATAGAAGGAATATTAGATAAAGAATTAGAAAAAGAAGAACAAGTTGAATTGCTTGAAACGATAAAAGACAAATTTGGAAGGAAATCACCAAATGTAAGTAAAGTAAGTAATGGACTTAATGCTTGGCTGAAAGAGCTTAACATTGAATATAGTTGGATTAATAATGAAGAAAATGATTGGGATAAATTGATTATAACTGGATTTGGATTATATAAGCAGAAATAAAACAATTTAAACATCCATCTATGCTAAACTTGTCTAGAAGAGAGGTGTGACAAAATGAAGAAAACAATAAAAGTTGTCGGAGCTGTTATTGAAAATGACAATAATGAAATACTATGTGCCCTTCGTTCTCCAAAAATGTCCCTGCCAAATAAGTGGGAATTTCCAGGTGGAAAAGTTGAGAAAGGTGAAAATTTGAAACAAGCTATAGAAAGAGAAATAAAAGAGGAGTTAAAATGCACTGTAGAATACTCGGATGTATTTAATGACAATACTCATGAATATGATGCCTTCATAGTAAATTTGATTACTGTAAAGTGCAAATTAGTATCAGATACTCCTACAGCCAATGAACATTCTAAACTGATATGGTTAAAAAGAGAGAACCTGGCTTCTTTAAAATGGGCTCCAGCAGACCTTCCTGCAGTTGAGCAATTAACATCAGAAAAGGTATAGTAAAAAGCACTATACCTTTTCTATAAATTCTGTATATAAACTTACAGGTGCTATATTTTGCAACTTTATTTTTACTGTTATAGGCTTTTCACCAAAGTATTCAACAACATCTCCCTTACCTATATAAATATAAGGCTGTACAATACCATCTATTTGTTTGTATTTCCTTACAAAAATATGTAAATTAACTCCTCTATCTTTGTTGAATATGATATTTTTTCCCCTTTCAGAACCCTGGGATATGCTGTTGGGACTTTGCCATTGAAAATACTGCCTGTCTAAAAACTTATCCTTATAATTTATCCTTTCATCTATATTTTCTTCTTTATGTAAATCTATAAATAAAAAATATTCTTTTCCATTTGCTATAAGGCCACTGCCTCTAAAGGAACTGTGTGTCTTTGTATAATTGGATAAAAGTGCTGCATCTATCATCTGGTATTGTTCATACAGTTTAAAAAATGGAACTCCGTAGTATTTATTTTCAAATTCTTTTCTGTACCTTACAATGCCGTAATTTATAATATCTTCAATGTATACCCTATATTTTTTATTATGTACTACCTTTTTAAAATCCCAGGTGGTACTTAAAACCTCATCCTTTAATTCAAAGCATTTTACATTATTTTTAAGCTCAGATGAATCATAATAACTTCCATTCAAACAATTCAAGCTGTGAATCACACTTTCATCATCTACATAATCAATATATTTCAATATTTCGCTTTTAGCCTTTTTTATGTCTATTTCATCATTATTTAGTAGATACTTCAATATGCTGAATTCATATATTCTTTTTATCGGAAGACTTCTTGAAAGCCATTTAAGTATCTTTAAAAATTCTTCCTGTTCTAATAATTTTTTTAGTTCATCATCCTTTTCCATTTTAACTACAAAGCCTATATACGTCTTTTCTTTGCTTAAGAACTTTAATGGATCTGGCGAGCCGTCATATTTTATGTAATCCATCAATAGATAAGGTATCTTTCCACCGTTCATCTTTTTAAATTCAAAGTATTCTTCCTTCAAATATTTCATTGAATTGAAATTTTCTTCATTCAACTGATCTAGTATTCTTTCTTGTGATATTCTGTCCATTTGAATATTCGTACAGCCTGGAATGCTGGCAAACTGAGTTGCAACTGCTACTTTTAAGCTGTCTTTATCATAATACCTTGAACCATTTAATGCTATTGCAATTAAAAATGCCTTATTGTGATTTCCTATAAAGTCCAGTACCGTTAGGAATTCCTTATTTTCGTATTTTCTAAGACCTCTTCCAAGTTGTTGTATAAATATTATAGGAGAGTTTGTTGGCCTAAGCATCAAAATCAAATTGACTGACGGTATATCTACACCTTCATTAAAAATATCCACTGTAAATATAACCTCTAAATCATCCTGATCCGACTCTAATTTTTTAATATAGTATTCTCTTTCTTCCGGTGAATTTCCTCCCGTTAAGCATACGCTTTTTATTCCTCTTTTATTAAACTCCTCTGCCATAAACTCCGCATGATCAATTCCTACACAAAAGCCGATACACTTGCATTTTTCTCCGTCATATCCATAAAAATTCATCTTTTCAATTATAAAATCAACTCTTTCATTGATCTTCAATCTTTTGGATACTTCTGCTATATCATCAATTTTTACATTGCTTAAATCCACACCTTCAATATCAGTTATTCCAAAATAGTGAAAGGGTATTACAAGATTTAATTCTAAAGCTTCACGAAGCCTTACTTCTAAAGCTATATTATCATCAAAAATATCAAATATGTTTTCGCTGTCACACCTCTCTGGTGTTGCTGTCATTCCTAAGAGAAATTTAGGCTTAAAATATTCTATAACCTTTTGATAAGATGGGCTGGCAGCATGATGAGCCTCATCTATAACGATATATTCAAATTCTTCTTTTTTAAATCGCTGAAGATTTATATTCATCGATTTTATAGTAGAAAACAAGTAATCAGCAGAGAAATCTTTACTGCTGCCAGCTAGGATACCTGTTGTTTTCCTCTTGTTTTTTACTAGTCTCTTAAAGGTTTTTTCTGCATTTTTTAAGATTTCTTCTCTATGTACCAGAAATAACATTTTATGAGGATTACAATTTATAACATCAAATGCCGACATGTAGGTCTTTCCTGTACCTGTAGCAGCAATGACTAAAGCTTTATTTTCCCCTGAATGTCTTAACCTATTCAAATTATCTATAGCCCTTTTTTGCATGTCATTAGGTTTTATAAGCTCGTAATCTGTAAAATCTATTTTTTTACTTTTTTCTACCTTTTTAAGTTCATTTATAAAGCTCTTATAACTATTTAAAAATTTTTCATTAACAATAGAAGTACCTTCCCATAATTTCAAGTATTCTTCTAATACCTCTTTTACAAAGCTGTCATCCTTTTTAGAAATCACCCTGACATTCCATTCAACATTACTCTTTAAAGCACGCTGAGTTATATTGGAAGAGCCAATAATTATTTTATATTCATCTCTATTTTCAAAAACATAAGCCTTTGTGTGAAATCCTATTTCTTTAGTAGCTACAAATATCTTTAAATCGATATTACTGAATTTATTAATTCTTTCCAAAGCTTTAGGCTCGGTGAAGTTGAGATACGTAGAAGTTAATATTTTCCCATGGATTCCTTTTTCCTCAAGTTCTCTAAAACTGTCGAGTAAAAGCTGAAGCCCACTGAAATTAATAAACGCAACACTAAAATAGAATTTTTCGCATTCACTTAAGCTTCTTTTTAACTCATTTAAGAGATTACCTTCTTGTGAGTTAACTATTAGTTTATTGTTTATTAGAAATTCACTGGTTTCTATTTCCTTATGCTCAATACAAGATGCTTCTATTTGCTTTTCATGTACAGTATTTAATTCATCATCTAGTAACCCCATAACCAAATCTCCCTTAGCTTTAATGTTACATTAGTATCACATACAGCAGTTTTTAAGCTATTTTTTACTCCTATCAAATTTTGTAACTATTCAGCTATGATGACATCATGGCTAAATATCTACAAAGTAATTATTGCCTTCTATTAATTCTTTAAAATCTGATGTTCCTACTTGTATTTTTTTCATTAATACACCTTCCTTCTTTACAAAGATGTTTTATTTCATTTTTATATAGCAGTCTTTCTCATAAAAGCTTATACCGTACCTTATAATATTCTTATAACCTGCACTTTTAAGTTCCATATCATAACCTTTGTTTTCAATTTGCTCTAATGCATCCTCTGCTCTTTTTTCTAAATCATCAATGTTTTTAGCTATTTTAAATTCGATAACTATTGCTACTCCCCTTTTAGACACAGATTTTATAAATAAGTCACTGCGTCCAGTTCCACCTTCTCTGTTGGATTTTACAATGTAATCATGCATATTAGTTAAAGCTCCTACTACAAAGCCATGATAGAAATTTTCATACACAAATTTTACAACACTCCAGGGATTAACTATATATTAAATCTCTGATAAGTAATGTTTTATCAACATAATAATAACCTCTAGTTATTAGCATTTCAAAATTATCTATACCTATTGGTAATAGTTTAAAATTCACATTATCACTTCCATATCTACAATTATCTTTAAAACATAAAAAACAATTTCTTACTTTATTATATCCTACAATTTAGTTTCTTTAAACAAAAGATGTTAAGACCATTTCTAGATTGATTCTACGGAATAATAGTACCGATACATTAGTTATGTCATCCTTCTAATGCTATGATATCCGTAATGTTTTAGTGAAATACCATTTATTACAAGGGGCCATTATTACTTCAGCTTGTGTACTAGCGAAATCAGACAATAAAAAAGCCTCTTAATATCAAAAACAACTTCTTATAGGCAGAGCTTTTATTCCACCTATAAGAAGTTTTGCTAGTTTCAATTACTTATTATATCAAATTTTAACCATTTCATTATTGTAATTCTATATTTTCTCCAATCTACATAATGAAATAAATGTTAACAACACATCTATTCAAGGTGAGAATCCTCTTTATAATTCATTTTCCATGCTGAAGAATATACTTTCCTAGGACTAAAATTGAAGTTTCTAGATATTACCAAGTCACTTTAATAATTCATATAATAATATATTTCTTCATCAATAGCTCTTAAATTTTGATCATATATATTTTGTGCTTGCTGAATTCTTTGTTTATAATTTGCATCATTAGATATTATTCTTTCAGCTAATTCATTTTGTTCTTTTAAATTTATATCAGGTATTGGCATATTCTTTAGTTTGTTAGGATTTAAAGCAACTATCGTTGAACCACCTTGCAAACTTGATATAATTTCTTTACCTTTAGGGCTATTTAAATAAAATTTTAAGAAATAAGGATCATAGCTTTGTTTTACTCTAATACGTAAAATGTTTCCCGAAAAAACGCTTTGTGGCATATTATCTTCATAAATAGCAAGCTTTATTAATGTTCCTCTTGCAGATATAAGAATATCATTAGGTTTCAATTCATAGGATTCTATCTTGTTGTCAGATAAATTGTTTACTTTTTCAGTTTTTTCACTAAATTCAATAGTATTATTATTAATGTCACTTATTTTAATATAATAATATGAATTGTTCTCTGAATTTTTGCTGTTTTCCATATCACTTTTAGACAATTGTAATCCTCGTTTAATATCAGCTACTTCACTTAAAATTTTCATTTTTAAATCATGTAAATTTGCTGAAAAATTATTTATATATAAAGAACTATCTAATTCCCAATTATGTTTTTCAATCATTGAAATATCAACAATTTTGCTATATTCATTAATTTCACTACAATTATGATATACATTAATAATTTTATTAATATGTTCAGATTTTAAGTCATTTTTTCCACGTTCCCTTTTATAATACTCCTTACTTGCATCAATAAATAATACTTTGTTATTTAAATTAGGCTGCTTATTTTTATTTATTATTAAAATTTCAACTGATGTGCTTGTATGTGTATATAAATTACTTGGCAGAGAAATAACGGCCTCAATAAGATTATCTTTTAATATGGATTTCCTTATTTTACTTTCTATTTTACGTGTCAAAGTTCCTTTTGTAACTATAAATGCAGCCCTACCATAATGATTTAATGTAGATATTCCTCTTTGAATAAACAACCAATCAGCATTCATTGTATTGGGTAAATCATATTTAAAATCTTGTCTATATCCTATTTCATTTATATTCCATTTTAAACCAAGTGGCAAATTAGATAATATTATGTCTGCATTAGATATATAATTGTTTTCATATATAATTGATTCTTTCAAACTATCCTTTGTAGCTATATTAAAATTTGTAACTCCATGAAGTAATAAATTGAGTCTACATATAAGTGCTATTTTAAAATTTATTTCTTGTCCATATAGATTAATTTTATTAAAATTTACATTTCTCGAATTACAATCATTAACAATTTCAGTTAAAATTCCACCTGTTCCACAAGTAATATCAGCTATATTCATATTTTCATGTATATCAAATTCAAATAGTCTTACTAGTAATTCTTTTACAGACTTTGTCGTAATAAATGAATAAGAAGTTGAATCATCACTTAATTTTTGTAAAAATAATTCCATAAAAGGTCCGGTTATGTCTTTTTCTAAATCTAAATTATCTATGTGATTAAATTCAAATGCTCTATAAGTTGCAATTATATATCTTAAATATTCAGCGCTAATATGGTTAATGCTAGAAAAGCATAACGCTGAAAATATTCCATTTAAAATTGGGTTCTGTTGTTCAATATTAACTGCCATTTTAAAAAGCTCTTCTTTAAAAAATTTATCATTATACGATGAATTCTCACATAGGTTCTCTATATGCCTATAGTCAAATATACCTTTTAAATTAAACTTCTCCTTTGAAACATCAATCCATTTTAATAATAATATTCCTACAGGAAGAAAATGAATTTCTTCCTGTAAAGTTTGAGATTTTAATGAATCTAATAGTTGAATTGTTCTATAAAAAATACCATCAACAATATAATTTCTT